>Ga0224496_10002048_pt1 | contig 12199 bp, 13 predicted proteins | sample SF_Jul11_sed_USG_2_FD_168127 | JGI IMG/M metagenome (GOLD analysis project Ga0224496, IMG submission 168127) | Sediment microbial communities from San Francisco Bay, California, United States - SF_Jul11_sed_USGS_8_1 | ecosystem: Environmental > Aquatic > Marine > Sediment | place: USA... | reverse complement strand
GACATCCTGCCGACACCCTTATTAAAGGCGATTCTCGTACGCGACACCGACGGTGCCCGTGACCTGGGATGCCTTGAACTGGACGAGGAAGACCTCGCCCTCTGCTCTTTCGTCTGCAACGGCAAGTACGAATATGGACCACACCTGCGCAAAACGCTGCATGAGATCGAGGTAAACGGCTGATGAAAAAACTACGCTCGTTCCTCGATAGCCTGGACCCCCTGTTTACGCGGGGCGGCCGTTTCGAACGCTTTCATGCCTTATGGGAAGCGGTTGACACGTTCCTGTTTTCCCCCGGCGACCTGACGCGTGGTTCGCCGCACATTCGTGACGCGATCGACCTGAAGCGCGTCATGATCATCGTCGTCATCGCGGCCACACCGGCGGCACTGGCCGGCATGTGGAACACGGGCTACCAGGCCAACATGGCCATGCAGAGCCTCGGGGTCATGGGCCTCGAGGGCTGGCGCGGCGCACTGCTACCGCTGCTCGGCGCCGGCTACGATCCCGCCAGCCTCTGGGACTGCGTACTACAGGGTGCCCTGTACTTCGTGCCGATATACATCGTCACGATGGTCGTGGGGCTCGGCTGGGAGGTCCTGTTCGCAGGCATCCGCAATCACGAGGTGAACGAAGGCTTCTTCGTCACCGGTTTCCTGTTTGCGCTGATCGTCCCGGCGACGATTCCGCTCTGGCAGGTTGCCGTCGGCATTACTTTCGGCGTCATTATCGGCAAGGAAGTCTTCGGCGGAACCGGCAAGAACTTCCTCAACCCGGCGCTCGTGGCGCGTGCATTCCTGTACTTCGCTTACCCGGCCCAGATTTCGGGCGACGCCGTCTGGACACCGGTCGACGGCTTCAGCGGCGCGACCGTACTGGGCATCGGTGCCATCGAGGGCTTCCAGGGCGTTCTGGATACGGGCCTGACCTGGACCCAGGCCTTTGTCGGGCAAATGCAGGGCTCCATCGGGGAAACCTCTGCCGCCGCCTGCCTGCTCGGCGCCGTGATCCTCGTGTTCACGCGTATCGCGTCGTGGCGCATCATTGTCGCCGTGTGCCTCGGCCTGATCGTGCCGACACTGCTTTTCGGCGGCGCGGACAGCAACAACACAATGTTGGCCATGCCCTGGCATTGGCACATGGTCGTCGGTGGCTTCGCCTTCGGCGCCGCATTCATGGCAACGGACCCGGTGAGCGCGTCCCAGACGAATACCGGCAAGTGGATTTACGGCTTCCTGATCGGCTTCATGACCTGGTTGATTCGCGTCGTTAACCCGGCGTTTCCGGAAGGCATCATGCTGGCCATCCTGTTCGCCAACGTGTTCGCACCGGTCATCGACCACTTCGTAGTGCAAGCCAACGTGAAGCGGAGGCTCAAACGCAATGTCTAACAGAGAAGAATTCGACCGCGACAGCATTTCGAATACGCTGATGATTGCGATCGGGCTTAGCCTGGTTTGCTCCATTATCGTCTCGAGCGCAGCGATCGTACTGAAACCGATCCAGAAACAGAACGAGGACCTGTTCCGGCAACAGATCATTCTCGACGTTGCCGGCCTCATGCAACCCGACGTGGACATCAACCAGCTGTTCGAGGCGATCGAAACCCGCACCGTCGATCTCGAAACGGGCACCTATGCCGAGGAGAGCGACGCGGACATCAGCATTTCGATCCCGGTCGATTTGGACGAAGCCGGCATCGGGCAGCGCCCCCGTTACGTACCTGTCTACCTCGTGAAAGACGGTAGCGACATTGAACAGATCATCCTGCCTGTCTACGGCAAGGGCCTCTGGTCAACGATGCTCGGCTACCTGTCCCTGGCGCCCGACGGCAATACGATCAGGGGCCTGCGCTTTTACGCGCACGCCGAAACGCCGGGGCTTGGCGACCAGATCGACAAGGAACCGTGGCGCGCCCTGTGGGTGGGCAAAGAGGTTTACGGCAGCAGTGACGAGCCCGAGATTCGTGTCGTGCGCGGCCCCGTGCCCGCCGGCGCTCCCAATCCACAGCACCTGATCGACGGCATGTCCGGCGCAACCCTGACCGGTAACGGCGTATCAGGACTGGTCCGGTACTGGACCGGACCGCACGGTTTCGGACCGTACCTTAAGAATTTCCGTGAGGCTGGCTAAATGAGTGAAGCACGCAAAGTACTGATCGACCCACTGGTCGACAACAATCCGGTCACGCTGCAGATGCTCGGCATTTGCTCGGCGCTGGCGGTTACGACCTCCCTGTTGCCTGCCCTGCTGATGTGCATTGCACTGACCAGCGTCGCGGCACTTGCCGGCGCGGCTATCAGCGCACTGCGGCACCGGATACCCAATAACATTCGCATCATCGTGCATATGACGATTATTGCGTCGCTCGTGATCCTGGTCGATCAGCTGCTGAAGGCCTACGCGTTCGAGACCAGCAAGCAGCTATCGGTCTTCGTCGGCCTCATTATTACGAACTGCATTGTACTGGGTCGTGCCGAAGCGTTTGCCATGAAGAACGGCGTCGTTATGAGCTTTATCGATGGCCTGGGTAACGGCCTCGGTTACAGCATCATCCTGATCGCCGTCGCGACGCTGCGTGAACTGTTCGGTGCGGGCACCCTGCTCGGCTACCCCGTATTCGAGCTGGCGTCGAACGGCGGCTGGTACGAGGCGAATGGCCTGATGCTGCTGCCGCCGAGCGCGTTCTTCATCATCGGCCTGCTGATCTGGGGTATTCGCACCTGGCGCAAACAACAGGTCGAGAAACCCGACTACCAGATTCATGAAGTCCACCGGACGGAGGTCTACTGATGGAAGCCTATGTAAGCCTCTTCGTCAAAGCCGCCTTTGTCGAGAACCTCGCACTCGCCTTTTTCCTGGGCATGTGTACGTTTCTTGCCGTATCCAAGCGCGTTGAAACGGCGATCGGCCTGGGTGTCGCCGTGGTCGTCATCCAGGTCATCACGGTCCCGGTCAATCACCTGATCTACAGCTACCTGCTGGCGGATGGCGCGCTTGCCTGGGCCGGGATGCCCGATGTCGACCTGAGCTTTCTCGGGCTGGTCAGCTACATCGGCGTGATCGCGGCACTGGTGCAGATCCTCGAGATGACGCTCGATCGCTTCTTCCCGAAGCTGTACAACGCACTCGGCATCTTCCTGCCGCTCATAACCGTGAACTGCGCCATCCTTGGTGGCACCCTGTTCATGGTGGAGCGCCAGTACGACCTGCCCGAGTCGGTCGTCTACGGTATCGGTAGCGGTGCGGGCTGGGCGATCGCACTCATCGCGCTCGCCGGCATTCGCGAAAAGCTCAAGTATTCAGATGTTCCTGACGGACTGCAGGGACTCGGCATCGCATTCATCATCGTCGGCCTCATGTCGCTGAGCTTCATGGGCTTCTCGGGGATCTAAAGTGAACATCGACTCTGCCGTACTGCAGGAAGTACTACTGGGCGTTGGCCTTTTCACAGCCGTCGTCCTCATTCTCGTTTTCGTTATCCTGGCGGCCCGCTCCAAGCTGGTTTCGACGGGTCACGTCAATGTCATCGTCAACGACGAACTCGAACTCTCCGTGCCCGTTGGCGGCAAGCTCATGCAGACCCTCGCCGACAACGGACTGTTCGTGCCGTCTGCCTGCGGTGGCGGCGGCACTTGCGCGCAGTGTCGCGTGCGTGTCCTGTCCGGCGGTGGTGCCATCCTGCCGACCGAAACCTCGGTCATCAACAAACGCGATGCGGCGGATCACTACCGGCTCTCCTGCCAGGTGGCCGTCAAACAGGACATGAGAGTCCGGGTTCCCGAGGAAGTGTTCGGGGTCAAGCGCTACGACTGCACCGTCGTCTCGAACAGGAACGTATCGACCTTCATCAAGGAACTTGTGGTTGCGCTGCCCGAAGGCGAGGAGCTCGAATTCCGCGCCGGCGGCTACATCCAGATCGAGTGCCCGCCGCACCATCTCAAGTACACGGATTTCGACATCGAGGAGAAATACCGCGACGAATGGGACCGCTACAACATGTGGCGTTACGAGTCGCACGTGAAACATCCCGAAGTGCGCGCCTACTCCATGGCCAGCTATCCGGAGGAAAAGACGGTCATCAAGCTGAATGTCCGTATCGCGACACCGCCGCCAGGCGCCGATGATTCCGTGCCCCCGGGCGTCATGTCATCCTACATTTTCAACCTCAAGCCTGGCGATCACACGACGATCTCGGGCCCATACGGTGAGTTCTTCGCGAAAGACACCGACAACGAGATGGTCTTCATCGGCGGCGGTGCGGGCATGGCCCCGATGCGCGCGCATATCTTCGACCAGCTCAAGCGCAAACACAGCAAGCGCAAGATGTCGTTCTGGTACGGCGCACGCAGTCTCAAGGAGATGTTCTACGCCGAGGAGTTCGATGAGCTCGCCGAAAAGAACGATAACTTCGAGTGGCATCTCGCACTGTCCGAACCGCTGCCAGAGGACAACTGGGAGGGGCTCACCGGCTTCATTCACCAGGTACTGCTCGACGAGTACCTGGCGGAGCACCCGGCGCCGGAAGACTGCGAGTACTACCTCTGCGGCCCGCCGATGATGAACACAGCCGTCATCAAGATGCTGGACAGCCTCGGTGTGCCCAAGGAAAACGTCCTGCTGGACGACTTCGGCGGCTGATCGATCGTGCTGCGCTCGCTGACAATCTGCCTCGCGTTACTGGCGCTGGTGGCGTGCGACAGCTCGCTGCCGCAGCTGGACCTCAAGGGTGGCGCGCTCGGCACCTCGTTTGTCGTGTCCCTCGTCGATCCGCCGGCCGGGCTGGACAGGGAAGCGCTGCAGGAGGATGTGCACGCAGTATTGCAGTCCGTCGACGACCTGGCCTCGACGTGGCGGGACGACTCCGAACTCAGCCGCTTCAATGCCGATCTGTCGATTGACTGGATCCCCGTCTCGGCCGAGTTCTGCGATCTGCTGCAACGCGCTCGGGACGTCAGTGTGGCGACAGGCGGTGCATTCGACCTGACCATCGGCCCGCTCGTAAACCTCTGGGGATTCGGGCCGAATGGCCAGGCAGGCAACCCGCCGACAACGGCTGACATTCAAGCCGCACAACAACGGGTTGGCTTCGACAAGCTCGAAACGGACTGCCAGGAACGCCTGGTGCGCAAGGACGTGCCCGACCTGTACGTTGACCTGTCGGGCTGGGCGAAGGGCTATGCCGTCGATCGGCTGGCCGACATGCTCGAGGCCCGCAATTTTAAGAACTTCCTGGTGGAGGTCGGCGGCGAGCTGCGCGTCAGGGGCCTGAACCGTGACCGCAACAAGTGGGCGATCGGCATTGAAGCGCCCTCCACATCAGCCCGGGTACCTCATGCGATCGTTGACGTGACAGACACGAGTGTTGCGACGTCAGGCGATTACCGCAACTTCTTTGAACATGAAGGGCAACGCTTCTCGCATACGATCGATGCACGAACCGGCCGCCCTGTTTCCCATAGTCTCGCTGCCGTGACGGTGATAGCACCTTCCGCAGCCTATGCCGACGCAATGGCCACCGCCCTGCTGGTGCTCGGGCCCGATGCGGGGCCGGCACTTGCGCGGGAACTCAAGCTCGCGGCTTACTTCCTGGTCCGTGGGCAAACGGAAATACAGGAAATTACCACAACCGAATTCGATACACTGAGTAAGCTATGAACATGATCATGACCACACTGCTGTTTAGCTTTGTCATCATTTTGCTCGTCATCACGGGCATGAGTGTCGGCGTCCTGAATGGCCGCAAGGCTATCAGCGGTAGCTGCGGCGGCCTCAATGGTGGCGGCTGTGAATTATGCAGCGGCAAGGGCAATTGCCGCAGGAAGCGCCAAGGCGCCGACGGAGACGCAACATGAACATCAAATCCTGCCTCGTGAAAGACTACATGGCGAAGACGCTGGTGACGTTCAAGCCCGACACGCCGGTCCTCGACGCGGTCCACGCACTGGTCAAGCATCGCATTGCGGGCGCGCCTGTCGTCGATGACGAAGGCAACCTCATCGGCATGTTGTCGGAGCTCGATTGCCTGAGAGTCGCGCTCCAGGCGGGCTACCACGGCACCTACGGCGGCCCGGTCAGCGAGTACATGACGAAGGGCGTGAAGACGGTCAATATGGAAATGAGCATCGTCGACCTGGCCCAGGTGTTCATCGACGGTGGCTTCCGGCGCTTCCCGGTCACGGACAATAACCGGCTCGTCGGCCAGATCAGCCGCCGCGATGTTCTGCGGGCCCTGGAAGTGATCGCAGCGGGCTAGTCGGTTCAACGCGCATAGTGATTGTTCTGATACCAGGACATCGTGGCCGTCAGTTCGAAAAGCTCAGGGCATCTCCGTGCGCTGCCCCTCATCGTCCGCATTCGGACCAGGCTCACGTTTCAGCAGCGGTGCGACCAGTAACAGCGCGGTACCGACAAATGCGAGCGCAACGAACAAGGTTGCCGGCTGGCCGTGCGGGAAGTCTTCGACGAACAGTTTGATCCCGACCAGGACCAGAACCGGGTAGACCAGCCAACGAGCCTCCGGCCATCGCCGGTGGCGGCTGGAGACCGCGAGCGTGACCGAAGCGACGGAGAGTATCGCCGTGCGAATCGCTGCGAGGACCGCGAGGTTCGGTTCGGTACTTCCAGTACCGGCAAGCAGCTGGGCGCTTGCGGCTATGATCAGTCCGCCGACACCCCAGACAGAAAGCGCCAGGACAAGCAGTTGCGGCAGACCCGAAAGCGCACCCCATCGATCCGAATGCTGTGCCACGGGGACAAACAGGCAGGCGACGGTCGCCACGGCAACAATGATGTGGGTGGGTTCGAGGACTGCCCAGCCATTGGAAGGATCACCGACCAGCGCTTCCAGACCGGACGATAACAACCCGGAACCGGCGCTCGCGGCGAGCAGGAGAAACGTACATTGCAGGCTCAGGCTGACCCAGCCCTTGCGGCCACTGAACCAGGCCATCACGATTGCGAGTAACGCCCAGATTACGGCAGCCCACACCAGCGGTATGAGCAAACCGGTGCCCACCAGTAGAAATACGAGTCCGAATGTCGAATAGTAGAAGAAATTTATGTAGCGAAGATCCCGCGTGTGTTTCGCGATCGCGAGTGCATAGCCGCCGCCGCCGAGGACGATGCCCATTATGCCGACCGTCGCTATCTCCAGGTATCCGCCCCGCACGGCGACGATCGCGGAACCAAGCACTATGCCACCGGCAAGCAGTGCCTGCATGACCTCGAACACGCCTACCAGGCGACCGCGAACATGTGAGTGAAAGGTAAAACTCAGCAGATACGTGCTCAACAGCGCAACGGCGAGAACAAATGGCAGCCTTGGGTCAATTGGCCAACGGTCGTTACCGGCCAGAACCACGAGCGCTATTACGCCCAGGTTGGCGCCGACAGCGCCAAGCCAGGGCAAACCCAGCCAGTCGCGCCAGTAGACGGTCCAGAGCGAACCGAGTCCCAGCAGTAGCAGAAATACCGACACCGGGACGGCCGTGTGATTGGCAATCAGCGAGGCAACTCCCGCCGCAATACCGCCTGCCGTGATCAGCCAGGCCAGCGTCCTCAGCCTGCGCACGGCCGCTACCAGCAGGGCTGCGCCACAATAGGCACCAAGCGCGATAACGCCCTCTGTACCGGACAGCAATGCAAACCGGGTTGTTGCCTCATGCAGCAAGGGCAGCGTAAGAAGCACCGAGGTACCGCCAAAGAACGCAGCATTGGTATGCTGCGAGTCCAGCCCGCCCTTGCGGTACGCCATGAACAACCAGAATACTGCATAGACCGCACCCAGGGAGAGACCGAGAGCAGTCGGTAAGAACTGGAATTCGGTTATGGCTCGAAGCAGGTAAGCGCCACCGAAAATAAGCAGTACCCGACCGATGTGCGTTGAAACGTTCGCCGCGTACCCCATGCTTAGGGTCGGCGCAGCCGCCTCGGCGTCGTAGTCGGCCTTCGCCGGTGCTGCGCCTTCCAGCTTGGCCAGTCGTTTCTCAACGCGGGCCAGCCGGGCCTCGAGGTCCGCAACGCTCGCTGTCACTATGTCTCCCCTGCATCCCTCCGCAAAGACGGCACGAATTTGTTGATGAGCCAAAACAGCAGGAATGGCGTCGCGATCACCGTCAACGCACCGAACAGGCCTTCCTTGAAGGTCTCGAAGCTATGCGGGATGACGGGTATGTGGTAGTGCATATAACCGGAGAAGGACAATGAGAATGCCTGCCCGCCGATAACCACGTTCCAGCGCATCATGAATACGCCAAACAGCACCAGCAGCAATGCGAGAACCGTGCGCTTGATCGTTCGACCCGGCAGTAGCAGAAGCACAAACGGCACGAGATTGCCAAGCGTGTACTGCAATACAAAGATATTGATAAAGTCCTTGCCATACATGACCGACCGCAGAATGTCCCAGGACTTCATCGCCGTATAACCGCGGAAAATCAGGTCGAGTAATTCGAGGCTGATGGCCGCCACCAGGAAGCCCAGCAGGTAACGCGTCGCTTTTGAAATAATATCGATCTCTGCACCTTTTGTTTCGCCTGCCTGCGTCGCACCGCCCTGGCGCCGCAGCCGAAACGCCTGGAATTCCATGATCACGATATACGTGAGCATGCACAACGCGATACCGGACACGACGGCCGACATGATGAAAATGACCGGCATCAGTGGAGACATCCACAGCGCATTGGCCTTGACCGACCCGAAAATGAATCCGGCATAGCCGTGCAGGAAACAGGCCACGGGAATTCCGACGCCTGCCAATATCTTGGCGGCCTTGTGATCGACTGCGACCGCGTCCTCGCCCACGTCTTTCGCGCCCAGGGTCAGAATTTTGTAGGCAATACGGCGTTGCGCGTTCCAAAACCCGGGCGCACCCGCGAGGACTTCGAGTTGATGCACGAAGTACACGCGATACACAAACCAGATTTCGCTCACGACAATCAGCCCATAGAGCGTAAACACCATGCCAAAAGCGGCGATTGCCGAGGTGAAGTGTGGAGTCAGCAGCGGTTCCATCGCTCGCAACGGCTGCTGCAGGTGCAATAGCAGAGGCAACGCCGCTACGGGCAACAATGCAAGTGAAAACACGAGCGAAAACTGTGCGATCTCCTTGAGGTCCTTTTGGCCGAAGACGTGGTACAGCGACGACAGCACGAAAGCACCCGCGACCAGTCCCGTCATGTAGGGATACATGACGATCTGGATACTCCAGTAGATGAACTCATTGGGGTAGACGAACAGCTCTTTTATCGTCCACTCCGCACCATGCACCATGAGGTCTTCATTCATGGAATCACCTCACGTTATTATCGAGACCGATGTAAAACACATGCGGCTTGGTACCGTACTCGTCCTTGAGCACCGCCACTCTCTCGGTCTTGATGATCTTGGTTACAGGATCGTCCGGATCCCTCAGGTTAGCCAGCCTACGTGCGCCAAAGGCACAGCTGTCTACACAAGCCGGCATCATGCCCTTGGTAATTCGGTGGTAGCAGAAATTGCATTTGTCGGCGACCTTGTGATCCGGGTGAAAGAAGCGGACGCCATACGGGCAGGCCATGATGCAGTAGCCACAACCGATACACCACTCCCTGTCGACCAACACGACACCGTCGTCGGTCTGGTAGGTCGCGCCAACGGGACATACCTGAACGCAGGCCGGGTTATCACACTGGTTGCAAAGCTTCGGCACGAAGAAAGCCTTGTCAATCGTGTCCGGATCGATCTCCTGGTCGCGGATCTTGTCGCTGGTGAAGCCATCGCGCCCGCCGTCCGGTGAGTCGACGTGCGTCTGACCGTCATTCGTGACGACATAGCGTTCGACCCAGGTTCGTGTCACCGGCGCGTCGTACGGTATTTCGTTTTCGTTCTTACACGCCTTGACGCACATTCCACAGCCGGTGCACCTGGTCGTATCCACCAGGTACGCCCAGCGCACCGTCGACTCGGCAATCGCCGCTGCGGCCTCTTCCGTCGTCAGAACGACAAACGCGCTGAGCGGCAGAGAGGAGACGAAGGCTGCGCCTACGGAATCCTTGAGAAAATCTCGGCGAGAACAGCTCATTCGACATCCTCCCTCGGGTCGTGCGGATTATGGCAGGACACACACTCGCGCCTGCGCTTGTGATGGCGATCGACGATGGCAGGCAGATTGGAGCGAGCGGTGGACTCAGGATAGCCAAGGTCGGCGTGGCACCTGAGGCACATGGCGCGTTCCTTGTTGAGGGGAAGGTACTCGACATCGTCCGGGTGATTGCCGGCAGGCCCGTGACAGTTTTCGCATTGCACGCGCTTGTGCGGAGAGCGGCGATGCGCCTTCGCATTGTCCTTGTGGCATTCGAGGCAGGTATCCGTGCCCTGGTACTTTACCGGGAAGTTCTTCCATTCCTCGATATTGCCGAGCCGGTGATAGTTGTAAGTGAAGCTATCGCCGTGAACGCCAAAGTCATCCGGTACCAGCAACAGCCGGGCGAACAGAATGAGTCCAACAACCCCTATTGCAACCCATATCGGGTGCAACACATGCCGCTTCATATCTACCTCTCCCTGTGTCTTGTCGCACTTGAAAGGTCGATCAGGCGTTGATCACGTGCTACTGCTGTTGGTCCGGCAGTGCCTGAACTATGCACGCTACTTCCCTGCGTCCAATAGAACAGCAGCGGCGGGTACCAGAGAATACGTAATAGCCGTAGGAAATTACGGCTGGCTCGGCCCGTTGAGACGGTATTTATTGAATGGTGCGCCGTGCAAACAGGCCGCGGCTCGGGGCCGAGTTACACGGCCTGCTGCGACCTTGCAGCGAAACGTGCACCCAGCGTGCGACGCCGCAGATAGGCATAGACTTCGAGCAGCGGCAGCTCTTTCGGGCAAACATCCTCGCAGGCCATCATGCCGATACAGGCAAACACTCCCTGGTCCCCGGCAACGACGTCGAACCACTCCGCGTCTGAGCGGCTGTCACGCGGATCCATCATGAAACGGGCCACGCGATTCAGTCCGGCACCGGCGAGAAACGTGTCGTCGACGTTGGCAAGACCACAGGAGGCAACACAACAACCGCACTCGATACAACGATCACCCTCGTAAATCGCAGCGGCGATATCGTCGCTCATGCGCTCCTCGGTGGCGTCCGGGTCGAACGGCAATCGCTCGTGGATCCACGCTTCCGTCCTTTCCGCCATCTCGCGGAACCAGGTCCCGGTATCGACCGACAGATCGCCGATCAATTTGAACGTCGGCAACGGATACAGCTGGATCTTCTCGGGCAGATCCGCAATCAACGTGCGGCAAGCCAGTGCCGGCCGGCCGTTCACCATCATTGCACAGGACCCGCAGATTGCGGACCGGCAAGCGAAATCGAACTGCAGACCGGGGTCCTGTTTCTCGCGAATCTGGTTCAACGCGATGTACAAGGTCATGAACGGCGTCTCGTCAAGTTCGAAAACGTCGGTGTGCGGCGTCGATTTTTCGTCTTCAGGGTTGTAGCGGAAAATCTCGAATCGAAGTCGGCGGGCTTTCACTGTGTCGCTCATGAATCCTGTCCTGTTGCGGCTTTCCAGGCGCCACGACGCAATCGGCTGCCCATGTCTTCGACACTGGCCAGTCGGCCGAGGCGCGTCTGTTCCTGCAGCACGTCTGCATTGTGTTTCTCGAGCGTTGCGGTCATCTCGATGCGTTCGTCGCTGCCGTAGCCACGATGACCCGGCGGCAGGTCGATGATCCCGGTCGGTTCGTAGCTGAAAGACGGCTCACTGTCTCTCGCATCCCAACGAACCAATGTCCGGCACAGCCACTCACGATCGTTTCGCAGCGGATAGTCCGAGCGGTAGTGCGCGCCACGACTCTCGGTACGGGCTTCCGCACCCCTCGCCACGGTCATCGCCAGACGCAGCATGCCCTTCAGTCGAAGTGCGAATGCAAGCTCGGGATTGACGCCCGGATCCTTGCAGCGCAAGACGGCATGCTCGCAATCGTCCAGTAACTGGCCGATAGTCGCGACCGCTTCCGCGAGTTCGTCGCCGGTCCGGAAGATACCGACTTTGTGCATCATGGTCTCTCCCATGGCGTCACGGATATCGTAGATACTGGGCCCGGCACCACTTCGTGCCAGCCACGCGCCTGCACGTTGCTCGGCATCGGCCAGCGCTGCAAAAGCGAGACCCGTATCGGCCCGCAGTTCGCGACCCGACGCATACTCAGC
>Ga0224496_10002046_pt1 | contig 12209 bp, 9 predicted proteins | sample SF_Jul11_sed_USG_2_FD_168127 | JGI IMG/M metagenome (GOLD analysis project Ga0224496, IMG submission 168127) | Sediment microbial communities from San Francisco Bay, California, United States - SF_Jul11_sed_USGS_8_1 | ecosystem: Environmental > Aquatic > Marine > Sediment | place: USA... | reverse complement strand
TCCGCGTCGACAATGAAACTCGCGAAGTGCTGGAGCTATTCGAGGCTTTGGGTAGAGTGTTGAACTAGGCGCGGCTGGTTAATGGTAACGAATTTTCGGAGATGCGTGCGGTCTTAGTGGAACTGTTCGCCCCTCGATAGTCGGAACGGCTTGTCACGGGAATTTTTCCTGTTCCAATGAGAGTAGCTCCCTGTTCTGGCTGGAAGGTTTCCCTGTTATGTGCACTAGGGATTCTCAAGGTAACTATCTGATTTTAGAGGAGTATATCTTGTAGGCATGTCCGAGATTCGCCAAATTTCCTCAGTTTCCCTGTTAAATTCCCTGTTAGCAGGGAATTTTGACCAGAGACCGGTTGGCCCGAGACTGCCAGCACTGCCACACCTCCACACCAAGCATCTGATAAACATAAGCAAGTTGGAACTTTGCTTCGCTATATCAACATATCTACCAACAGATTGAGGTGATTTTTCGGAGCGGCGTCAAACCGCGACAGGTCCAAAAACCGTCGCTTAGCAAAATAACCTAATCTGTCTCAATGGCCGTAACGGGCTACAAACACCACCCGCTCGACCTTTCATATTGAAAGTCCTTGAAATTTGGCGAGAAACGGATGATTTAGTAAGGTCGTTGGTGGCAGATCGCGCAGACGCGCGCCTTGGGGTGTGGACGCGCCAATTCTATCGGAGTTGACAATGAAAGACTGCGAAGGCCTGCCATTCTGGCCAGTTCATTGGGGTGTTACTGCTGCACTGCTTGCCTGTCTCGCCGTATATCTTTCGGGAACCGCACCCTGGCTCGTGATGGATGGGCCAAATCCGGATGACTGGAGACAGATGGCGGGGGCGCCCGCGGGTGGGATGCCTCTGAACTGGACGACCGAAGAAGGCCGTTGGGCAATGGATCTTATCTTCGTCTACTTGTTCGGGGAACGTTTTTTGACACCTCTGCAAGTCGCACTGGCGTTCCCTTGTTTCTTTTGGATTGCTCATTGTCTCGCGGGACGCGCAGCGCCCCATGATCTTGAGGCCCCCGCGACTGTTCTAATTTTCGCTTTCGGTCTCAACCACATCTACATGGTTGACGCATTGAATTTCTCTTCTCACGTATTTCCTTATCCGTTGGCATTAGTGCTGTCTCTGACCGCATTCTCCTTGATGGAGTTTGAGCGCGGGCTGTGGTGGAGGCTGCCATTGGCCGCACAGATGCTGGCTATTTCTGCAGGAATTTATCAACCATTCGCCATATTCGGCATAGTGCTTCCGCTTTTGGCGCTTATGCGCACGGATCGCTACTCGGTTGGTGTCGCTTTACGTTTTATTCTATTTGGCATTTTGGCCGGAGTGCTGGGGCTGTTCCTTTATTTTTTGGAGTGGCAAGTACTTGTGAGCATTGACCCACACACCGCCGAAGTGAACCGAATTGGCAGTATGGGTAGCCGCGAATTAATTGCTAAGTTGCCAGCGCTGCCCAATCTTTGGCAAAGCATGCATACCGGCGGCCTGCAGAATGTGCCATTTGCATTGCGGCTGGTCCATTTGGCGTTGGTTGCGACGATCGCGCTTGGTGTTGGCTTCGCGATGGTTAATACTATGCAGCGATCCAGAACAACGCTCGCCATGACAATGGCACGCATCGGAGTGGCGCCGGTAGCAATTCTCTTCGTCGTGCCAACACTCATATGGTTTACGTATCCGAGTACATGGATGCCTGGGCGCGTGGTAGGTTACCTGGGGTTCTTTGTCTCCGGCGTTGCGGTATGTGTGCTTGCTCTTTTGCCGACAAGGGTAAGGCTATTTGGATTCATCGCACTTGCGGGCACAGCAAGTATATACTTGTTTGTCGCTTCAGCCGCATGGCACGACCAAGTACGCACCGGAGATCTGGACCGCGAGCTCGCTCGCGCCATACTTGCACGCGTCAGCGGCATGCAAGGTTACGACGGGCAACCAATTCGACTTATCGGAGAAGTTCCGTCGCCCAATTCTTGGGGTGGCCTGCTGGGATGGCGTGTTTTTCATGAAGGAAATCCGGTGCCAGGTATTTTCCGCGAGATGTATGGGTTTGGCTGGGACGCAGAATCATTGTTGGTCAGCCCACGCCCTTGCCCAGCCTTTCCTGCTTATGATGCGGTGTTTATGCACCAGGGTCGCGCTCACGTGTGCCTAAGCAAGGTCGAGTGAGGCTTAGTATACTTTGCAATTGCGCTTGAATGGCAATTGCACCATCGAACGCCGTTTGCAAAGAGCCGACAAGTACCTTTGATAAGCTGATCGGCATTGTTGCGCAACTCACGCTTGATGCGTGACGCCCCCTTTCCCCATTGAGCTCATGCCACGCGGATGATCTCGGCGGTGCCGAGTGAGTTGAAGCGGTTGATGAGGGCGACGCGGATCTGGATTTCAGCGGTTTGGCTGTCGGGGTGTCGAGCGGCGATGCGTTCCCCGAACGCCTTGAGGCATCGCATCTTTGCTTCGATCCTGCTCCGGACATGATATCCGGTCCAGCGCTTCCAGAATGCCCGGCCATAGTGCCGGGTGGCGCGCAAGGTTTCGTTTCTGGCAATCGCGGCCGGGCAGTCCTCTTTCCACGGTCGTCCATTCTTGCGGATCGGTATGATCGCGGTGGCCTGCCGGTCGATGATCGCCGTATGGCAGCGGCGGGTGTCATAGGCACCGTCGGCCGTCACCGTGCTGATTTTTTCGCCCACGGGGATCTGGTCGAGCAGTTCTGGCAGAACAGGGCTGTCACCATCGCTGCTGGGGGTGAATTCCACCGCTCGGATGTCTGATGTCGCCGTATCCATGGCCAGATGGACCTTACGCCATTGGCGTCGGCCTTGAATGCCGTGCTTGCGCGCCTGCCACTCGCCATCGCCTAGGAACTTGATCCCGGTGCTGTCCACCAGCAGGTTCAGCGGGCCATCGGCGCGCCGATACGGGATCTGGACAACCTCAGTCTTCTGCCTCCGGCACAAGGTCGTGTAATCCGGCACCGCCCAGTCCAGGTTCGCCATCTTGAGCAAGCTGGCCACCATCCCGGTCGTCTGCCGCAACGGCAGCTTGAACAGAACTTTGATCGTCAGGCAAAACTGGATCGCGGCGTCCGAAAAGACAGAGGGGCGGCCCGGGCTGCCGTCATGCGGCGCAAGCCAAGTCATCTCCTTGTCCAGCCAGATCAGCAAAGAACCACGCTTCTTCAGTGAGGCGGTATAGCCGGACCAGTTCATGGTGCGGTAGCGGGCGGGTGACGGCTTACTCATGCCACCCGTCTAACCGCATGGATTCACGATGTGAATCCTCCAATGTCAGAGTTGTGCAACAACGCCCTCTGGAGGTGCTCAAATCCCATCGGGCTGGTTCGCACAATCGGTCATTGATGCGCTGCACCTAGCGGAGATACCCGGACACCCCGCCGCAGGTTCGTATACGACACTTCTTCCAGGCGGCATGGGAACAGGCCAGGCGCTGCGGCATTCAAGACAGTCGAGGCAATTGGCTCGAAATCGGCACGAAAGTGGACCGTGCTTTTGACGGCGATGATGTGTTGTTGTTCCAGGTCGACCCCCAGATGGGTGAAAATCGCGCGGTCCAGGCATTGGCAACGAACGCTGGAGACGGCGATACTGACATCAGATCGCTCGTCGGCAATTCGCAGCAGCGCTGTTGGTCCGGTTTCGGCATGACCGCCGGCATACATCTCGCCTCCGAACGCAAAGCGGCCGTTGCTCAACCGCTCGACCCTGAAACGTGCTGAATAAGGGGCAGGCTCAGGCCCAACCTTGCCACCCAAGGTGCCTTCAATTTCTGAACCAACCCCTGCAACATGTGCTTTCTCAGCCATCTCAGGATCACAAAGCATTCCCAGAACGGCACGCTTTGCCCCCCCGTTGACCAAGGCACGCAACAGCCCTGTCGTGTCCGAGGTTCCACCTGCGCCAGGATTGTCCTGCACATCGGCAATCACCACGGGTCGCGACGAACCATCGGCAAGAGCCATGGCTTGTGCAACGGCCTCATCCGCCTTCAACAGAGAACAGTCAAATACCGCTTCGGCAGCGATAAACTCGACTAGGAGCTCATCTGCAATCGCATCTGCTCGGTCCTGACTGTCGGCATAAGCAAGGATGGCAGGACCTGCATCGTGAATATCGGCGGCTGGAAAGCCCGCAGCCAGCTCCGCCCAGCAATCCGGTGCGGGACCGTAAGCGGCAACCTGGTCATAAAGCGCATTCAGCGGCGCGGCACCGGTGAATTGAGCGTGCAGGGGAACGAGGAATGGAACCTGCCGGTACGCGGCGTAAACTGTTCCCCCCGCAATCAGGTGGCGTAAGGTGTGAAAAGCCCGCCCACCGGTTTCAGCCATGTCCAGGTGCGGATAGGTGCGGAAAATCGTGATCGCCGACGCATGATCCACCATCAGGCGGGTCAGATTGGCGTGCAGGTCCAGACTGACCGAGATCGGCAGGTCAGGGCCTGTCAGCGCGCGCAGACGTCGCAAGATCTCGCCCTCGCCATCTTCATGACTTTCAGTAACCATCGCCCCGTGCAGATCAAGGTAGATTCCATCCAGCGGTCCTGCTGCGTTTACGGCATCAAGGATCATCGAGGTTATCCGCTCGAACGCGTCATCTGTGACATGGGCCGACGGTTCGGCAGAACACCAAACGACCGGAATCAACTCGACGCCCGGATCCTGCCTCGCTTGCCGGACAAATCCGGCAAGCGGTAGGCTGGTCCCTTCGCTGCCGGTAATGACCTCTTCGCCGCGCAGTAGTCCGGGCCAGCTGTCGGCCAGCTTGAAATCGGCCATCGTGGCCTTCGTTGCACCGAACGTGTTGGTTTCATGTTGGAAGCCTGCAATCAGGATGCGTGTCATAGGGCCGCCTTCTCACGGGCAAAAACGGACGTTCCTTTAACAATCGTTTCTTCCACAGAAATGCGGTGCATGCCTGCAGGATCGTCGAGTGGATTGGCAGAAAGCACCGCAAAATCAGCGCGCTTGCCCGGCTCGATACTGCCGCGTTCATGATCAAGGAAAACCTGCCAGGCCGCGTCAATCGTGTGGGCGCGGAGCGCCTCGCGTGCGGTAAGCGCCTGTTCGACCCCCAGCACGCTACCAGTATGCGAGGTCCGGTTCACGGCGCACCACATCAGGTGCAGCGGCCGCGTCGGCGTGACCTGCGCATCGTTATGTATCGTAAAACGAATGCCTCGATCTGCGGCCCAGCGTGTCGGGCACATGTTACGGATCCGTTCGGGCCCGAACGTGACGTCGCGATGGAAATCACCCCAATAGAAAAGATGCGCAGGAAAGAAACTGGCAGTCACGCCAAGGCGCACCATACGGTCCAGCTGATCCAACGCAGGATTTGCGTATGGATCAGCGTATGCCGGTGATCCGGGCGCGGATGGCCCTCAAGCACCTCTTCAAGAGCGTCCAGCAAAATGTCCGAAGTGGCATCGCCGTTGGAATGAATGTGGATTTGATGCCCGGCGCGGTGCAACAGACCGATCTTGATGATCATTTCTTCGCGGGTGATCGAGGGAGAACACCGGAACTCGGGATCGTTGTTGAACGGCTTGTAATAGGGTTCTGTGATGCATGCGGTCTGAATATGGAACGAGCCATCCCCGAAGAGTTTGCGCGGGCCAAGCATGATCCGGCCACCGGGGGTTTGGGGTGCTAAATCAATGCGCCCTTCAGATAAGGCCGGTTCAAGATGACCTGCGGGCAAAACCACACAGTCGAGTCCAGCCGCTCCTTCAGCGTCAAGCCGCAGGAAATAGCCCAGAAGTTGCTCGGTGGCCCAGGCATTCTGCGCCAGGGCGACGCCCTGTTCGTGGTATTCATCGGTCGCGGCACGGTACGCGTCGCGGAAGGTTTCATAGGTAACCTGAAACTCGGAATCCCCAAGATCTCCCATTGCGGACATGCCCTTGAGCAACCCGTTTAGCTCACCCGTCTCAGGGTCACGTCCAATCCAGCCGCCCACCGGGTCGGGAGTATCACGGGTGACACCCCGTACCGCTAGCGCGCGGGAGTTGCCAACCCCGGCATGACCGGTGAAATGTGTGACCCATATTGGGTGATCGGTGGAAACACGGTCCAGCTCTTCACGTGTCGGAAACCGGTTCTCGGGCAGGCTGGTAGGTTCGAGCTGAGAACCCATGACCCAGGTACCCTTTGGCGTCTTGCGTACCAGATCAGTCAGGCGCTCAAAGACATCTCCGAGACTGGCGCAATCACCCACCGGAGGCGGCGCCAGATCGGCACGCAATCGGCCCAAATAGCCTGAATCCGGAAAATGCCCGTGCGGGTCGATAAAGGCCGGGATCATTGTTCGCCCCGCCAGATCATAGCGGGTGGCTTGGGGTCCGGCCTGTCGGTTGATTTCGGCAAGTGACCCTGTGGCTAGGATTTTTCCGCTTTCGGTCAGAACGGCCTCGACCACGCTATCGCAGTTATCCACAGTCAGGATCGGTCCGTTGTGAAAAATCGTTTGCGCCATCGCAGGAATTATTTGCCCTAAAGGAAACTTTGGGTAAGATGTGATGAACCGCTCAGCAAAGCAAGCGCGAAGACGCTAGCGATTGGGCAGTGAATGGGGTGGATTGTTACGGCTGAAACGGGAAAACAACACCTGAGGTGTGTAGTGAAGACCGTGAACAAGTTCCCCCGGGAAACTGAAATTCTCGACCCCGTTTTCATCAATATGTCCGACGGCGTGCGCCTGGCGGCCAAGATATGGTTGCCAAAGGATGCAACGAGTGATCCGGTGCCCGCCATCCTGGAATATTTACCCTATCGCCGTGGCGATGGCACCAGCGGGCGCGATGCCACGACACATCCCTATTTCGCCGGTCACGGCTATGCGTCGATCCGGGTGGATATGCGCGGCTCGGGTGATAGCGAAGGGGTGATGCTGGGCGAATACCTGAAGCAGGAACAGGACGACGCGCTGGAAGTGATCGACTGGATCGCACGCCAGCCGTGGTGCACCGGCAAGGTCGGTATGATCGGCATCAGCTGGGGCGGGTTCAACGGGTTGCAGGTGGCGGCACGGCGACCCGAGCCGTTGAAGGCGATTGTCTCAATCTGTTCCACCGATGACCGGTACGCCGACGATATTCATTACATGGGCGGCTGTATGATGATGGATAACCCGGGCTGGAACAGCCACATGTTTTCCATCAACACAACACCGCCGGACCCGCTAATGGTAGGCAACAAGTGGAAAGAGATCTGGATGGATCGGCTGAAGGGCAGCGGGTTCTGGATCGAGGAATGGTTGCAACATCAGCGCAGGGACGACTTCTGGAAACACGGCTCCGTCTGCGAGAATTTCGACGATATCGAAGCTGCAGTCTATGCCGTAGGCGGTTGGGCTGATGGGTATTCCAACGCTGTCTTCCGCTTGCTGGCGGGTCTGAAATCGCCGTGCAAGGGGCTTGTAGGACCCTGGGCGCATAAATATCCGCATTTTGCACGACCCGGCCCGCAGATCGGGTTCTTGCAGGAATGTCTGCGCTGGTGGGATCACTGGTTGAAAGGTGCCGATACCGGCATCATGGACGAGCCGCAACTGCGCGCCTGGATCGAAGATCCGGTACCTCCGCAAACCTACTACGAGGAACGTCCGGGGAAATGGGTGGCAGAGGCTAGCTGGCCAAGTGCCCGGATCGCGATGCAGGTGTTTCATCTGACCTCCAGAGGACTTCAGGCCGACAAAGGCGCAGCTGAACAGATTACGATCAATTCCCCAACCACAGTGGGAATGATGTCAGGTAGCTGGTGCGCCTATGGGCTGGACCCGGACCTGCCGGGCGATCAGCGGATGGAGGCGGGCGGATCGCTGGTTTTCGACACCGAACCGCTGGCGGAAGATATCGAGATTCTGGGCGCGCCAATCTTGTCCTTGCAGGTGGCGAGCGACAAGCCGGTGGCAATGGTGGCAGGCGTTTTATCCGATCTGCTGCCCGACGGGACCGGGACGCGTGTAAGCTATGGCCTGCTGAACCTGACCCACCGAGACAGCCATGAGACGCCTGAACCTTTGGAACCAGGAAAATCCTACGCTGTGACATTGCAGTTGAACGACGCCGGGCACCGGTTTTCGGCGGGTAACCGTATCCGTATTGCACTGTCGACGGCCTACTGGCCAACCACATGGCCCACCCCCGAGAAGGTCACGCTGACTCTTACTGCAGGTGATAGCTCGATCAGCCTGCCCGTGCGGCCCGCCAATGCTACTGACGCCGATCTTCGACCCTTTGAAGAAGCAGAAGGATCCGGCCCGCTGAATGCCACGGTTCAGGTACCGCCGAACTATGAAAACGCTTTTAGCATCGACATGACGACGGGTGTTGTCAGTCACCGCACGTTTTCAGACGAGGGTACGCTGACCTATGATGATCATGATGGGTGGACCGTCACGTCGTCACATGAGGAGATCGAACGGATACATCCCGACAATCCGTTGAGCGCCGAACTGGATATCACCTGGAACGAAAACTTCAGCCGTGGTGCCTGGGAAGTCTCTACCAAAACCCGCACGACGATGCGCTCGACTGTTTCGCATTTCATCATCCGAGGTGAGTTGGAAGCGCATATGGGGGATGAATTGGTGCACAGTCAGACATGGGAAAGTGAAGTTCCACGTGATCTGGTCTAGGTTAAAGTAAGAATCAAAAAAAATAAAGAAGTTAATGGGAGGAACAAAATGTCAAAACTCACTCAATCGCGCAGGAGCTTCTTGCAAACTGCGGCCTTTGCTGGTGCGGCGGGCCTGACCGGGTCTTTCCCCGGCATATCTTGGTCTGCCGAAGGCGACACGCTGACCGTGCGCTTTGATCGCGAGATGGAAAGCCTGGATCCCGGTTATTACGTGGGTGGTCACCCGGCCAATGACGTCAATTGGTGCCTTATGCCCGCGCTCATTTACTTCGGGGATAGTGACAGCGGATGGGTACCGTCTCCGTATGTCGAAAGCATCGTGGTCACGGATTCCACGCATATCGATTTCACGCTGAAGAAGGGGTTCATGTGGTCTGGAGACAATGGCGAACTGACCGCTGAAGACGTGGCCTATTCCTTCGAACGCATGAAAGACAGCGAGTGGAAAGGTGACTACGTGGCCTTTGATCGGGTCGAGGTAAAGGACAGCCATAGCGGCACCATCGTTCTGAACCAGCCTTTTGCACCGTTTGTGTCCCTGACGCTGGCCTCGGGGACGGGCATCATCAATTCGAAAAAGGCGCTTGAAGCAGTGGGCGGTAAATACACCACCGAACCGCCTGCCACCTGCGGGCCGTATGTGATGGAGCATAAGCAAGCCCAATGGGTGAAAATGCGCCCCAATCCCAACTGGACCGGTCCCAAACCGGCCTTTGCCAATATCGACTGCATCTTCGTGACCGACAGTGAATCAGGGGCGCTGGCATTTGAGGCCGGAGAACTGGATTGCGCCAAGATCACATCGAGCGCTTATGCAAGATACCAGAAAGAACTGCCGGATAACGCGGCCCTGACTGTCGCTGGCGCATTGCAATACATGTGGATGGGCATCAATACCGAAAACCCCAAACTGGCGGATCCCAATATTCGCAGGGCAATCCAGATGGCGGTGGATGTGGATTCGATCGTTGCGGGCGCCTATTCGGGCACGGCCGAAAAATCGAGCGGTATCATCTGTCCGGGTCTTGTCGGGCATCGCAGTGCTCCGGGCTACCCTTACGATCCCGTTGCCGCGAAGGCCTTGATCGACGAGGCTGGTGCCTCTGGCCTGAAACTCACCCTGCGCACGCTTAACGCACAGGAACGCGTTTTGGCGGCCCAGATCATTCAGGCCAACCTGGCGGTCATCGGCATCACTGTCGAAATCATCCCGCTCGATTCCGGCCCGTTCTGGGAAATGGGACAGGAAAGCAAGGGCGACACCTGGAAAGACATGGAACTGCACATCATGCGCTTTGGCGCGGGTCCTGATCCCTACGAGGCCACGCAATGGTTTGTGCGCGATCAGGTCGGTATCTGGAACTGGGAACGCTGGAGCTCGGATGAATTCGAAGAGCTCTACGCCAAGGGAATTGCCGAAACTGATTCAGCCGAGCGTGAGAAGATCTATGTGCGCATGCAGGAAATCATGGAGGAAACCGGCGGGTATGTCTGGCTGACTCACGAACCCGAGGTTTTCCTGCACCGTGCTGATCTGGACGCGCATTTCGCCCCGACAGGTGAGATGCAGTTGGCCAGTTTTGCACCCAAGTAACCCTCTCAACACCCGAGCCGCAGGCCAACCGCCTGCGGCTCGGTAAGGATTTAGGGCATGTGGTGGTATTTGCTGAAACGGTTGGGTTTGTCGGTCATCATCGTTCTGATGGCAATCGCAGTGCTCTTTGTGATGCTGCATTCCATTCCCGGCGATCCGGTCAGCATCGCGCTTGGCCCCCGGGCGACACCAGAGATTCAGGCGGCCTATGCAGAAAAGATGCATCTGGATAAACCGCTACCCTACCAATTCCTGATCTTTGTCAGCAGTGTGTTGCAGGGCGATCTGGGCACAGATGTCTTCTCCAATCGCAGCGTCGGCCTGACGTTGGCCGAGCAATTGCCCTATACGATCACACTTGCGGTCGCCGCCCTGGGCTGGGCGATCATACTGGGCATACCGCTGGGTTGTTTGTCGGCGATCTGGCCCAACAGCTGGATCGACCGGGTCACCGGAATCCTTTCGGTTGGCACCATCGCGGTGCCGTCCTTTCTGGTGTCGATCTGGGCGATACTGGTGTTTGCCATCATGCTGCACTGGCTGCCAGTGATTGGCGCCGGTGACGAAGGTGACATTGTCGACCAGCTACGTCACCTGATCTTGCCGGCCTTTGCCGTGGGGCTGGGATGGGTCGGTTACCTGGCTCGAATGGTGCGCGCCTCGATGCTCGAAGTGATGGGCGAGAACTATATCCGCTCGGCCCGTGCCTTTGGCCTTCCCGCCCGCGTGGTGGTTTTTCGTTACGCCTTGCCCGTGGCAATTCTGCCCACGATCACGCTAATCGGCGTGGGCTTTGGCGGATTGCTGTCAGGTACCGTTTTTGCCGAAATCATCTTTTCCCGCCCCGGCGTCGGCAGGATCATCTATGATATGGTTCAGGCCCGAAATTTCCCCGTAGTGCAGGGCGCAGTGCTGGTCACCATCGCACTTTATGTCATCGTCACACTCATCTCAGACCTTCTTGTCTCCTGGTTAGATCCCCGTGTCAGAGACTCGCTCTGATATCCCGCTCGAAGTGCCCCCGCCCGAACGCCCCTACAGCGTCGGGCGCGAAAAGCTGTGGCTATTCTTGCGTAACCCGATGGGCATGTTCGGGCTGATCCTGGTGGTGATCTTCTTTGCCAGTGCGATATTCGCGCCTGTTTTTGCAACGCATGATCCGCTGACCATGGATATCCCTGCGCGCATGTCCGGGCCGTCGGCGGACCATTGGGCGGGTACGGATCAGCTGGGGCGCGACACCTATAGTCGGGTTCTCTATGGCGGACGGGTTGCGCTAAAGGTGGCTGCGATCGGCGTATCTGTGGCGCTGATCGCTGGTTTGATCCTCGGTATGCTGGCCGGCTTCGGACCGCGTTGGCTGGACAATCTGCTGCTCCTGCTCTTCGACACGATCCGCTCGTTCCCGACCATCGTTCTGGCACTGGCGGCAGTGGCACTTCTGGGCCCCTCGATGGAGTTGGTCCTCACCATCGTGATCGTCACCACGATCCCCGGTTACGCCCGGCTGGCCCGTACCTCCACGCTGGCGCTCAAGAATACAGAGTTTATCCTTGCCGAGCGTTCGCTGGGGGCGAGCATGCCGCGCATCTTGTTCAAACACATCATGCCCAACGTTATCGGTCCGCTCTTGATCCTGGCCGCGATGGACGTGCCCGTGGTCGTGACGATTGAGGCGGGGCTCAGTTTTCTGGGCCTGGGTGTGCAACCACCCACCGCAAGCTGGGGCACAATCCTGAATGAGGGCTACCTGATAATCCGCGACTCGCCCTGGATGGTCGTGGCGGGTGGCGTGCCGTTGGTACTGACCACGCTGGGCTTTACCTTTCTGGGCGAGGCGCTGCGCGACGTGTTTGATCCTAAATTGCGACAGGGGCGTTAGCGCATGGAGAAACCGCTTCTCGATATCCGTGGCCTTAATGTCGATTTCCGTACGCCACGC
>Ga0224496_10002045_pt1 | contig 12217 bp, 6 predicted proteins | sample SF_Jul11_sed_USG_2_FD_168127 | JGI IMG/M metagenome (GOLD analysis project Ga0224496, IMG submission 168127) | Sediment microbial communities from San Francisco Bay, California, United States - SF_Jul11_sed_USGS_8_1 | ecosystem: Environmental > Aquatic > Marine > Sediment | place: USA... | reverse complement strand
ATTCAGTCGAAACAACCACTCCGCCAGTGATCCAGGTTCCCAAAACCACTTCATCTTCGACATGAGGTGTTAGCGTCCAAGTCGGCAGCAGTCTGGAATACTGCTCTATATAAATGGAGTCATGAAAGGACACATCCGTTGACAGCTTACGAGATTCCTTCAAGGCAAAAGAGAATGCGATGGCGTCAACTTTGCTGTCGGGAGATTTTCCGCTTTCTACAGGAGCAAGCGCATATTTCTTATGGCTGCTGAGACTTCGGAATGACGCCGCTCCGAACGTGATCTCGCCAAAGAGAGAAGCACTGAGAAAATCGGATTCACTCCATTTCTCAACCAAATCACGACGGGCGAGCAGGATGTTGTCCGATCCGTTGGTATCAAAAATCTGCCAACCATCTCCCGAAAATAGAAGCGACCGGATCTTTGACCCATCCGTCAGCTCATATCCTTTAGGTAGCCATAAGTCCTTCGCCATAAATCATCCCCTGATAATATTGGCCACATCAAACATCTCGTTGTCGGAGCCGCCACCAATCTGGATCATTGAAAGTTGAGCGACAACGGCGCGGAGCTTTTCAATGTCGTCGGAGCGCATGACTTGCGCACCGATGTTGGCCAATTCTTCGAAGCGGTGTTTGTCGGCAAAAAGGTGTGGAGAGTTGACCATTGATTTGAACCGTTCAACAACAAACCAATCCTGACGCCAAAGAATTTCGAAGTTCTTGCCCTTGAGTTCATCCAAGTGATGTTCAAAATCCTTATCGTTTCTATCGATGGAACGTTGGGCGGTTCTAGCCAAATTATCGAACGCTGTGGCCTCCGACGGACGGGCATGCTGGCGTATATGCTCATCGAAGAAGGACACCACACCATCAAGGTCGATCTTTCTGATTTCCTTGAGGTGTTCTTTTCTTACTTGGGCAAGTAATCGTCTAGCCTCAAAAATATTTTCCATGGCTTCCTGGGCCTTCTCGGTTTCCGCTTCCTCAGGATCGAGCGAGACGGCGGATTCGAGTTTCTTCCTGGCTTGCTCCAACTTTGGGTTGTCCACGACCTCGTTAATCTCATCAATGCGGTTAAGCGTCCGCTCACCCTCTTCGGCCACAAGAACGGAAGCTGAGGTGTAGTCGAGCTGTCCTTCCTGGCGCGAATAGAAATTCTTGCCTGAGTGGAATGTGCCACCGATACATGGGACGGAAACTTCGATAATGATGTTTCCTGAGTCCAGGATCTCAAAATCACACTCGAGATCTGCACCAGCAGGAATCACACCGTCGTCGAAATCTGAACCGGAAATTTTCAGAACGCCGATGGGACGATTATCTGTGATGGGGTCTTCGATTTCGCCTTCCCACAATTTCAGATTGAGCGAACCAGATGCGCCGGACTTGAGAGATTCGGCAGCCTTGAACACCTTTGTTCCCTTTTTGGGGAGCGAATCGCCCGAGCGAACCAGATAGTCGAGCACTGGACGGCCACCGAGCTTCTCCAAAACCTCAATTCCAACTGAATGCGAGGCCGGTATGGCGTCAACTGTGGCGGCAGTCCTGGTAATGACGATCTTGTCCTGATCCAGAGCGATGGGACCGCCTACGGAATCGAAAACAAACACTTTGAAGGTGTTGTCACCGGTTTTCGTCAGGGTGACGTCGATGGTTGTGCCATGCTTGAGAGGAAGACGGCCAGACGTCCATCCGGTATCAGCACTGTCAACTTGGAACTCAGAACCAGTGGCGACTTTACCTGCCAGTTGAACCGCAATTTTCGCCTTAACGTCCGGCGTGCGTGCAATGTAATTGAAGGACAGTGCCAGTCCGCCACCAGAGGAAATCTGTCCACGGGTGTTTTTCCTTGAGCGGTTCTGGGAGCTCCAGTCAATAGATTCAGCAAACAGGCTGGCCCCTTCAGCCACAGCAGTCATGGGATTCACATCAGTGCTACCAGGGATTCCAAGCTCAAAGGCGACCTTGTCGCGCAAAGGCTTGTAATTGGTCGGTCCGCCGACAAACACAATGCGCTCTAGGTCATGAGGTGTAAGCCCTGCCTTCGAGAGGGTGTCACGGGCAGAAGCTATCGATTCACCGACACGGTCGGCTATAAGTTTGTCATAGGTGTCTCGTAGTAGCGGTATATCAAGGTAGATCTCGTTACCATCGAGGTCTCGAACTCGCGCTTCGGTTTCGGAGAGGCTGATAACCGCTTCCTCACGCGCCGACAGTTCTATTTTGGCGCGTTCTGTGGCCCAGATCGCCAGGCGGATGAGCGATTTGAAGGTTGGGTTCACCGAGAAGTCTTCAGGCAAAGCGAAATTGTCGAGCAGCCAAGGACGGACGACATTGTCAACGAGAACACGGTCGAAATCCCGACCGCCACACATGGCGATCCCACCATGCGCAAGCAGGTTGACCCGTCCGCCGAGGCTTTCTGCAATGGCAATATCAAGTGTGCCGCCACCCAGGTCGTAGATCAAAAACATGCCGTCGGCATTGCGTGCTCGCATGACGCTCATCACCGCAGCAACCGGCTCCTGCATGATAGCGACTTTACCGAGGCCAGCCATTGTTGCGGCTTGCATGGTCGCGTCTTTTTGCATCTGGTTAAATGCAGCAGGGACCGTGATTACAGTCCCTGTGTCGGGATTGTTTCTGATTTCTTCTGGCAAATAGCCAAACAGCACCTTCAACACCTCCGCAGAGCATTCTTCCGGAGATTTTGTCATGTCCACTGCCGAAAGCTGAACAGGGGTACTTGTTCCCATCAGCCTTTTAAATAGCAGTGCGGAGTTATCCGGGCTGTGTGGAGCCGAGTCGTATGCTCTCTTACCGACATACTTGTTCCCCCGCCGGTCGATATAGATCGCCGAAGGCGTTACATCATTTTGTTCGGGGCTCTTCCAGATACGAGTCTCGGAACCGTCGTAGGAACAGATCGCGCTGTTTGTTGTACCCAGGTCAATACCAACGAAATTTTTCATAGTTCCACCCTCCTCAAAGTGACGGTTCCTGTCTTAACCAAACCTTCTTTCCCCATAATGATCGGCTCGAGCATCTGATCGACCATCAAGGCATCCTTCGCATCAAATTCTTCGATATTCAGCGGGGTGGCGGCCATGCCGGGGTCGAAGGGATGCCCTTCGACGTTGACGATTCGCAGATCCGCTTGCTCCAGGGCCTCTTCGACCTTTTTGATGAACCAACGGAACTGGCTCTTGTACCGGTTCTGTTCCCCGGCATCGAGTTTCGTGAGCAGACGGTCAAACACCCGGCCAAAGCGCCAGGATTCAACCGCCATGCTGATCACCGCATCCCTCATGGCCTCGGGGGTCGTTGTGGTTTGTTCAGAGTCCGCCATATGCATCTCCCTTTTGTATTCTAAAAACTTGCTTCACCGTCATTTCATCACCGGTCCGAATTCTTCATCAATTTCAAACAGATCAGGCGTCGAGCGATGGACGCCGATGCCGTGTTCCATAAGCAGCATCACAAGCTGTTCACCGTTCATCAGCGCGATGGGGGTCTTGTCGGGCTGGGCGGCTTCCTTGACGGCTCCTGGGCTGAAGTCGCTGGTGGTGATGATCAGGCCTTGCTCGTGCGCTCCCAGGCTGCCGCGCACCTGCTGCACCACCGGAGCCTGGATGTTGTTCTTGAGCTTCCACTTCTTGACCTGGACGGCCATCTTGATGCGGACCACGTCACCAACCACCAGGGTGCCCCTGACATCGATGCCGCCGTCGCCGCTGAGCTTGGTCACCTCGACCATCTCGAAGCCCATCTCCGCCAGCAACTGCGAAATAAGCTCCTCGAACTCGCCGGGCTTCATGGCCAGCAGACGTTCGCGCAGGACCTTTCGAACCTGGTGGTTGTGCTGCTCGATCTGGAACGCCAACCCGCGCCCCATCCATTGGCTCAGGCCCACATAGCCACGGCCGTGCTGAACGAAGCGGGGCCGCTCACCGCGTTTCTGCTGGCGCTTGATCTCGGTGATCACCTGGGCGTACATAGTGGCCTCCGGTGTTTTGCCACCAGTCACCAGCCAGCCTTTTTGCAGGGCCTTCTCGGTGATCTCCTTGTAGTGCATCGGCTTCTTGCCGCCGAACTCCTCGAGCACCTTCTGAGCACAATCGGTGAAGGAGAAACCCGCGTTTGCAACAGAAGGTTTTGGAGATTCTTCGATGACCGCAGGAACCGGCGCAGCGCTACTCGATATTTCAGCGGAATCCCGAAGCGCGAAGGTCTGAGGACCGACCTTTACAAAAGGCGACTTGTCCCCGTTGTTCTTGATGTCGGAGTAGAGCCGGGCGCTGACCGTGGCATCTGGTGTTTTCCCTCCGGACTGCCAGAGACCGGCTGCCATGATCTGCTCGGCTATCTCTTTTGCATGAAGAGGTTTGCCAGCTCCCCTCAAAATCTCCAATGCGGCAGCTTGGACGTTCAATTGCTTGCCCCTCCCATGCCGACAATCTCCATAAGCTTTCCATAGCTGGTCACCACGTCGTATTTCACGTGTTCGGGATCAATCTTGCGGTTGATCTCTGCGAAGAACTTGCGGGCGCATTCGATTTTTGTATGCTCAATGGCCCGAAGTTCCATGCTGGACATGGAGCCTTTGGTCTCGGCGACGAAATAGATATGCTTGACCGAGCCTTCCTTGAAGGAAATGGCCCAGTCGGGGTTGTAGTCGCCGACGGGAGTAGGAATCAGAAAGCCTCTGGGGAGCTTTGCATAAACGACCACCTCGGTGCTGGTGTCCAGCTCTTTCACGAACTCCCTTTCAACCTTGGAGTCGGTAATCACGTAGTCGTAGATATGGTTTTTCAGCTTTTCGCTGGCTTTGGTAAAATCCTGCTTGCTTTGGCCTGCGGTGAAAATATCGATATCGTGGGTCTCGGCGATGTTGTCGTAGCTCAGCCGCTCGATGATGATCGTGGCCTTCTGCTCATTGATCAGCCGCGACCCCTCAGCAATGAAGTGCTCGGGGTTCTGTTTGAATTGCTTGAAAACTGCGGGTTGAACGTTGCTCAATATATCCGCGATTGTTTTCCGAGTGAGCTGGGTGTTTTCGGCGATCTTTCCGAGCAGGTCGTAGGTGACCATCGTATGAATCGAGGCGTTATATTCTTCCGTAGCAGTTTCACGAACTTCGAATGACTGACCCGCCTTTACTTGATCGTAGGTTGCCTGAGAGACCTGTTCGCCACCCTGGATAGTGTACTGCAGAGGAGTAACCCGGAGTTCCTTTTCGAGCGTCCGGATGCAGTTCTGTATGAGTTCGTTTGACTCAAACTCAACGCGGTACACGGCCTTCTGGTTGATACGGTCCCACAGTGCCTTAAACTCTTTCTTCTCGAAGTTGGCATTCAGCGGGTTGGTCTTCGGTTTACGGTCATCACCAACGTCAGGCAACTGGGATTCACTGAAGACGCTGTCGATCAGCGCGAAAATCTGCTCCGCATGAGGAGCAAGCTCAGGAGGGAGCGCCGCCAGGGTTCCAGCGGATTTTGCTTGGTGATAGGTCTCGGCAACCTGGTCCGTTGCGTCATCTGTATAATCATTCTTGAGCAGATATTTGTAGATCTGCTTGGCCATGACCGGAGTGATTTCCAGTGTCCCGGTTTCAGTGGTAATCACCTTTCCTGTGAAGTAGGCCTCGTCCGCCTTGCGGGGGCGAGCCGACAGCGAATCACTAATTTCACGCTGCAGGCTGGCTACAAAGTCCTTATAACTTTCGCTGGCCACAACGGTCAGGATATTCACATCGTGAACTGTGGCCGGGTGATCCATGCGGTCACCGTGCTGGTTGACACTGAGCCGCAAGCCCCGGCCAACCTCCTGGCGACGGGATATTGTGTTGTCGCTATGCTTGAGCATGCACATGACGAAGACGTTGGGATTGTCCCAACCTTCACGAAGAGCCGAGTGAGAAAAAATAAAACGGACCGGCTCTTCGAAGGAAAGCAGCCGCTCTTTATCCTTCAGTATCAAGTCATAGGCATCGACATCATCCGAGAGCCCAGCATCTTCACCACGAGTCTTAAAACTTGGATCAGTGAGCTTTTTCGTTTTCTTGTCGATGGCGAAGTATCCGTTGTGCGTCCGGCCGACCCGTATGCCTTTGAGGTAGGCATGATACGCCCCACCATCGAATGGTAATTGGCTCATGTATTCAGACTTGAGCTGTTCGTACTCCTCCTCAAAAATACGGGCATATTCGCCCTGATCATCCGCCTGACTGTAATCGCGATATTTGGCGACTTCATCGATGAAGAAAAGTGACAGCACCTTGATGTTTTGAGCGAAGAGGCGCTGCTCCTTCTCAAGGTGTGCTTTGATGGCTTCACGAATTTGAATCCGCCGCATCGTCAACTCGGTTACGTCTCCGGTCGCATCACCCGCAGACAGAACGTGGCCATTGGTAAATTCGACCGTGTCGTTATTGGCATCGATTTGGGCAATGACGAAGCCGCGATATTGATCGAGCTCATTCGATTCAACGAACAGGTCCTTGCCGCGTTCCAGGCGTTTCACAATGCGCTTAATCCCATTTCCCTGGCGCACCTCCAGTTCAATACGGGCGACCGGTGCCTTCTTGGAAATCTCGATGGATTCCAGATAGAGGTAGGCATTGGTCCCTGCCAGGCCTTTCACGGAAATGCCGCGCACCGCAATCTTTTTCACCAGCTTCTGGTTATAGGCGTCCAGAGCATCGAGGCGGTGAATCTTGTTGTGGGTGGTGCGATGAGTCGCCGAGTAGCGCAGGATCATCAGCGGTTTGAACTTGGCCAACGCCTCCAGGGTTTTTGCGCCTTCCATTTTCTGTGGCTCATCCAGAATCAGGATGGGGCGGTTGCTGCTGATCACATCAATGGGTCGGCGTGACTGGAAATCGTCCAGTTCATCATAGATGCGGCGGTTGTCCTTGCCCGTGGCATTGAACGCCTGGATATTGATAACCATGACATTGATGCCTGCATCCGACGCAAAGCTCTCCAGGTGGTGAAGTTGCTTAGAGTTGTAGATAAAGAACCGGGCTTTTTTGCTGTAGCTCTCCGTAAAGTGCTCGGCGGTAATTTCCAGCGATTTAAGCACGCCTTCGCGAATGGCGATACTGGGGACCACCACGATAAACTTGGACCAGCCGTAGCGCTTGTTCATCTCGAAGATGCTCTTGACGTAGCAGTAGGTCTTGCCGGTACCGGTCTCCATCTCGACGTCGAGGTTGACCTTGCAGCCAGCGCTCACCACCAGCTTGTCCGACAACGGGAGGTTCTGCCGACGCTGCACGGCGTGGATATTTTCAAGAAGCTGGCCATCGGTCAGTTGAACATCGGCGTTCTTGAAGCCGGATTGTTCAAAAGGGAGACGTCCTCTCCCGGGGTCAATCCGATAGGTAATTCCGGAGGTATTCACCTGACCGGCGAAGCAGTCAACGACCGATTCAACCGCGCTGGTCTGATAGGGCTGGATCTTAAACTTCAGTTTCATGCCATGCCCCCCCTTAAATAGACTTCACATCAGTGCCCGGAGACATCTGCTTGAAAATCTGCTCCACGTTGATCTTGACGGCGTCGGACACGAAACCGTTATCCCGGAAGACCACGCGCAAAGGCTCGAACCCGGCCAGTTCCTTGACCAGGTCCTCGTTCACGCCGGTATCGAAGCAGGCGACCAGGGCGTTTTCGTCGACAAAGAAAACGGTCTTGCCCTGAATGGTTTCCTTGCGGATAGGCAGCGACAGATCCACGCCCCAGTCCAGCAGCACCTGGAAGAGCAGGTCTTCGGGCTTGCGGTCCGACTTGATGTTGTCGGTGAAGATCTTCAGCTGGTCTTGTTCAATGGAGTCTGGTGTGTAGTAGACGTCTGCCATGTTGGATGAATCGACCTTGAGGACGCGGAAGCCAACATCCCGGTTCCAATCTGGAACACCTTCCTTTTCGCGTAACGCTGCCCCGGCACGACGTGTACGTTCTTTAGAAATCTCGGAAATCAAAGGCTCGAGTCCTACCAGCGTGCAGAAGTTGTAAGCCTCCTTTGCATCCTTGCTGTCCTGTCCAATTATCTCCGGATATTGGATACTTATGAATCTTCGGCTTCCACCTTCGCGCCGGTTGAGTTCAAGCATTGCATGCGCAAGCGTCGACGAACCAGCGAACATATCCAGGCAGATGTCCTGTGGCCCAGTCATAAAGGATATGAGACGCTCCATCAAAAGAACGGGCTTTGGATTAGAGAACACCTTCTTCCCTTCCGGGAAGAGAGCTTTCAGGTCGTATGGCCCCGTTCTTCCATCGAGTTCAAAGACGCTCGATAACTTGTCCTCGAATTCGGAGGCATAAACCTTAAGCTCAATTATTTTTGATTCATCTTCGCCAAACAGAATCCTTTCTTCCGACAGCAGACGGTCCATCGTTTCTTTGGGGAATCTGTATCCCATCAATGGTTCTTTACATGGTTTTCCGGTCGCAGGATGCAAAACATCATATCGGTAACCTTCTTTGCCCGGGTTGTGAACACTTTGGCTACCCGTGTAAACGCCTCCATTGTCGATGTACTTATAGCGATCCAAAGGACCAAGTTGTGACTTGTTTTCACGAAACCAATTAGTATAAGCAGCTTGAAGGGCTTCGAGGTCATTAGGGTGATTTAGAATTAGATCGTTACCAATATTCAAAAGAACTTCTTTGACATCAGAAACAGAACTCTTCCAAACACCTTCAAGGTCGCTTTTGCTTCTGGCAAAGACGTGAATGCTTTCGTGCTCTACAGCAATGTTGGTCGGGTTGTTGTCAGTCGCGTTTTTCCAAATAAGTGTGCCAACGAAATTCGATTCCCCAAAAACTTCGTAACACAAATGGAGGACGTTTGCTGTTTCCGCATCATCGATGGATATAACGACGACTCCTGCTGGTGCCAGAAGATTCCTTGCGACCCGAAGGCGCTGGTACATCATCCCAAGCCAATCGGAGTGGAACCTGCCATTTGCTTCTGTATTGGCTACAAGCCGATAGCCCTGCTCATCGGCTTGATTGCTTTGTGTCAGGTACTCGTATGTGTTGCCAACGAAATCGTCTCGGTAAACGAGATTGTTTCCCTTTTTCCGGTTGTACGGCGGGTCGATGTAGATCATTTTGACCTTGCCGAGGTAGGTCTCCTGGAGCAGCTTCAAGGCTTCCAGATTGTCGCCCTCAATAAACAGGTTCTTCGTGGTGTCGAAATCCACGCTCTCTTCCCGGCAGGGGCGCAGGGTCTTGGCGATGGGGGCATTGGCGGTGAGCAGCGCCTCCCGCTTTCCCGGCCAGTTGAGATGGTAACGCTCCTGCGGACCTTCCACGATGGACTCGGACAACTCCTGCCGCAGCTGATCAAAGTCCACCGCCAGCTTCAACCGGCCGTCTTCGCCCTGCGCCTCGGTTACACAGCCGGGTAACAGCTCGCGAATGCGGGCGATATTCTCCTGAGTCAGGTTCGGGGAGTGCATTTTCATATTTTCCATCATGTCTGTCCTTTACGGTGCGACTGCCGAGCCACTCGCAGGAAGCGGTCGGGTCAGATTTTCAAGCTTTTGTTTCAGGTCACGCAGCTCGGCGTTGATCGCGACCTTGTGGTTGAATTGTCTCTCTTTCCGGAGCCGGGCCTCGCAACGTTCCAGTTCTCGTTGCTTGAGGCGAATGAGCTCCATCCGTTCCACCCGCGTCTGGAAGCCTTCAGCCGGTCGCGCCGGGTACGGCATCAGGGGCATCAGCAAATGGCCGTAAAGCGCCTCAAGGTCGAAAACCATCGGCAGGGGCTTGCGTGGTGTATCGCCGGGTGCCCAGTCACCATCGAAATATTCGCTGATGACCCACTTGCTGGCATCCGCTTCATTCGGCCGCTTAAAGGCGGCGACGGGTTTTACTTTGCCGTCGAACTGAAGCTCAAAAATAATCGGGAAGGGAATTGACAGGTCAATGCATTGCAACACCTCGGGTTTGAGTTCGTCTCCCTTGAGAGCGATGCTGAAGATCTGGATTTCAGGCACGGCCTTTGATGCCTTCAGGTTGACTGTCTCTGGGGCAAGCTTATGCTGCCAGACGATCCGTTCCACCTGCCGGACAAACAACTGTTTGACGGCGCTACTTACGCTTCCGTGCTCGTAGATTTTGCTCTTGGGCAGCACGCGTCCGAAGGCGGCGTTCTTTGGATAGTCGAAGAGCACGGCTGTCATCCTTCCCCCTGTACAACAAGAAAGGCGACGAGCTCAAAATCGTCGAGTCCGGCGATGGTGTTTACCAGCGCCGTGGTCTTGCCCCCGGAGAACAGGCTGTCAAGATCCTTTTCCTCCTTGACGTCGATCATCGAGCGAATGGCGGTACTGAGCAGGTCGGAGCAGGCTTTCATGTCGCGGCCTTCATCAGTTAGCTGATTGAACAAACGGCATACAGCCTGAATGGGTTCAACCTGACCCTTGCAGCTGGAGCGCACCAGGTCGAGCAGTGATTTGACCTCGGTGTGGTTGGCGATAACCTGCCCATCGCCTGCGATATAGATCAAATAGTAGGGATGCAGCCGGTTCTGCTGGTTGATGCTGACGCCATGGTTGCGGTTGCGCAGAGCAAAGATGACACCGGGGTGCAATCCCATTGCGGGCCGGGCTGGGACAACCGCATGCATGCCATTGGGCACGTTGGCAAGGTCGCCATTGGTTTTGACATAGTTCAGCAGATCCATGCGAAAGTCATTCAGACCAAGATCGGTGATGGACACGCCTGTTTTAAGGTCTTCCAGTTCGATCACCTCTTCCTGCATACGCCGGAGTTGCTCTTTCCGATACGAAATTTCACTGCTTTTTGCCGTGAGGACGTTGTCGTCGCCGGTGGCCGTCACGTCGGCAATAATCATCCGGTTTTCGACCCGTTCCTTGAGATTGATGTATTCATCCAGAGAAATGTCGGGCCAGTAGTTGACCAGCTGGATGGTCTTGTTGATGGAGCCGATGCGGTCGATCCGGCCGAATCGCTGAATAATGCGAACCGGATTCCAGTGGATGTCATAGTTGACCAGGTAATCGCAGTCCTGAAGGTTTTGTCCTTCGGAGATACAGTCGGTGCCAATCAGCAGGTCCAATTCAGCTGGTTCATTTGGCAGCACCTGAGCCTTCTCCTTGGCGCGAGGAGAAAAAAGCGTCAACAGCGACTGAAAATCATAATTTTTTCTGAGGGTTGATTTCGGCGCATCCTTGCCGGTTACTTTTCCGGTGTGCAGTTCCTGCGTTACCAGTATGGTATCCGCCAGGTTGTTGTAGAGGTAATTGGCCGTGTCGGCAAAGGCAGTAAAAATGAGGACCTTTTTATTGCCATCGTTGATAGGGTTTTCAATCTTGCTGAGAATCAGAGCTTTCAGGTGTTGCAGCTTGGCGTCGTCCTCGGGCGTGACTTTTGCCATGGAGTCCAGCAGGGAGTTAATGACTTCCAGATCAACCTTCAGGTCATGTTCCCACGAAGGAAGATCCATGTCGGCAAGGTTGATTTTGACCTTGCCGCCGATTTCTGCGTCCTCCAAAACTGGGATATCATCTTCCTCGGCTTCAAGATTTGCCAAGCTACCGGTCCAGTCGGAAATGCTGTCAGCACGGCCAGAGACCTTGAATGAATCAATTTTGTTCAGGGTGCGGGTGTGGTTGTTATGCAGACTTTGCAGCGTAAGCCGAAAGGCTTCGACCGAGCTTTCCAGGCGCTTGAGCAGATTGGTCGTCATTAATGCCTGCAGACTTCGTTCGCGGTCTGCCTGCTTGAGCTTTCCTTTGCCGCCTTCGACCTGCGTGTCGTACAGGTCTTCATACTTTTTGAGACGACTGGGAAGGATATAGCTGATCGGGGCGTAGACGGCCAGTTTAAGCAGCGAGAGCTGGTCAAATATTTCATTGAAGCTCATAACATCCGTGCGCCCGGTCAGTGGAGAATGAAACGACAGGGGTTTGCGGCGCTCGGGAAACTGGCCTATGTCACTGGTGTCGTAAAAGGTCTGGATGTGCTTTCGCGAACGGGCGATGGTAACGCTATCCAGTAACTCAAAGAAGTCAAAATCAAGGGAATCCAAGATAGCTCGCGCCGTACGATCCTCCGGGGCCAGCTTTGACCACTGATTGAATACCGTCTGGGCGTTGCGGAAGATTTCTTCTACTGTTCTGCCCGTGCGCAGCTTCTTGCTGAGATTTTCGGAGTCGCCTTCGTAGGCCAGGGCCA
>Ga0224496_10002044_pt1 | contig 12217 bp, 7 predicted proteins | sample SF_Jul11_sed_USG_2_FD_168127 | JGI IMG/M metagenome (GOLD analysis project Ga0224496, IMG submission 168127) | Sediment microbial communities from San Francisco Bay, California, United States - SF_Jul11_sed_USGS_8_1 | ecosystem: Environmental > Aquatic > Marine > Sediment | place: USA... | reverse complement strand
TCGGCTCGGGCGGCGCTTTCGTGCTCACCCCGGCCATGATGTCCCTGGGCGCGCCCGGCGCGGTGGCGGTAGCCAGCAACATGTGCCACAAGTTCCCCAAGGCCATGGTCGGCACCTACAAACGCTTCAAGTACGGCCAGGTTGACATCAAACTTGCCTTCGTCATGGCGGCTACCGCCGTTATCGGCGTTCAGATCGGCATCATGATCCAGAAATACATCCTCAACCACTGGGGCAACGCCGGCTCCAACCTCTACGTCAGCGTTGTTTTTGTCTTCATCCTCATCATCGTCGGCGGCTATGTCCTGATGGACGCCATCAAACTCACCCGTGGCGACACCAGCAAGGAGTCCGGCCCGGCACCCTTTGCGCTCAAGATGCAGCAAATCAACCTGCCGCCGATGATTCACTTCAAGGTTGCCAAGGTACGGATCTCCGCCTGGATCACCGTTCCCGTGGGCCTGGCCACTGGCATGCTGGCGGCCACCATCGCCGTGGGCGGCTTCATCGGCGTTCCCGGCATGATCTACGTCATCGGCGCCTCGGCGGTTGTCGCCAGTGCCACGGAGCTTGGCATCGCCTTCATGATGGGCGCCTGGGGCTCCATCCAGTGGGGCATCAGCGGCCTGATCGATATCCGCATGACCCTGCTCATCCTCTCCGCCTCGCTGATCGGCGTACAGCTCGGCGCCCTTGGCACCACCTATGTCAAGGACCACATGATCAAACTGGTCATGGCCGCGGTCATGCTCATCGTTGCCGTCAGCCGTGGCGCCAAGATCCCCGGCTACCTGGCCGCCCTGAACCTGCGGGCGCCCCTTACCGCCAGCAACGCCGCCCTGCTTGAAAGCGTCAGCTTCTGGGCACTCATTGCCGCCCTGGCCACCGCCGGAATCATCATCTCGGTGGCCATGTTCGTCGGCATCACCAAGGATCGGGCCGAAAAACGGGCCGAAGCCGCCATCAGCCATGGCTAACGGCTACCGTAAAATCCTCGTTGCCTACGACGGCTCGAAATCGGCTCAAAACGCTCTCTCCCTGGCCAGCCAACTGGCCAGGGAGAACAAGAGCTGGATCAAGGTGGTGGCTGTTGTGCCCACCTATGCCGGCGATATCGAGCTGACCGGGATCAGTAATGTAAAGGAAACCATGGCAGGGCCTGGCCGGAAGCTGCTGGCCGAAGCCCAAAGCATCGCCGACCGGGAAAAAGTCCTTATCCTCACCGACCTGGAGCAGGGCGAGCCTGACGAACGCATCGTCCACGTGGCCGAGGAGGAAAACTGCGACCTCATTGTCGTCGGCCGCAAGGGCCGCAACCCCGTGGAGCGAGAGCTGGTCGGGGCCGTCACCACCAAAGTCATCGGCCATACAGACAAGGACGTCCTGGTGGTCACGGATGGAAGTACATCAATCAATTGGGAACGCATCCTCCTGGTCACGGATGGATCTCAATTCTCCGAGGCGGCTGTGGCCAAGGCCATCAACCTGGCTCGGGAACGTTCCGCCAAACTCTTCGGCGCCATGGCCGTCTACACCAACGACGAGTTCATGGCCTTGGCGCCCGACACCGTCAACCAGCTGATATTGGAAGCACAGAAAATTCTCAGCGGTATCGCCGACCAGGCAGCGACCTCTGGGGTAACAATCGAAACCCTGGTGCGGGAGGGGGAGCCCCATACGGCCATCGTAACCATTGCGACCCAGATTGGAGCCGATGTGATCGTCATGGGCGCCCACGGCCGCAAGGGATTGAACAGACTGCTGATGGGGGGGGTGACCGAACGGGTCATCGGCTTTGCCCCCTGCCCCATTCTGATCACCCATCTCCCTGCCGTACCTCAGCAATGACGCAGGCAAGTTAAGCAAGATTATTTTGTTGCACTGACAGTCACAAAACGCTGAAAGCGAACGTACACCCACGGAGCCAGACCCTCAACATCTGACTCCAACCGATGTGCGGTGCCAGCAAAAGCTCTTCCTTTCGGGCGCCCCCATGGGGCGCCTTTTTTTGTTGTTGGCCTCCCCCTCCCTCCCATGCCTGCCCTGGCTGCCCCAACAATTTCCCATGGACAAGCGTTGCATAATGCAATATACTTGTTTCAAAAGTAAACGGTTTTCTCTTGACACGCCCCTTTGAGAGCATTATGGATTACACCACATCGTTAGCGCTCTTTCCCAGCCAGTGGGACAAGATGACCGCGGCACCATAACCGCCAGCAGCACCAATGGTGCTGCCTTGCACATACAATTTCATATCTTTTTTTCGTCTGCCCCGAGGCACGGGGTAGCGCAGCGAGGAGGGAAAACAATGTTGAAAGACGTTCTGGAGAGAGGAGGGAAACTCTTGTTCACCCTCATGTGTGCGGTAACGCTGAGCCCGGCCTGGGCCTTGGCCAGCGAAGTTGCCGCAGAAGTACCCATGGTACCCTCGATTGACGGCAGCGGCTGGTGGAAATGGCCCCTCATTCTCCTGGTGGTCACCTTTGTCATGGGTATAATTGCGGTTCTCGGAGGGGTAGGCGGTGGCGTGCTGTTCGTACCGATTATCAGCGGCTTCTTCCCGTTCCACCTCGACTTTGTCCGCGGCACCGGTCTCCTTGTCGCCCTTTCCGGGGCACTGGCCGCGGGGCCTGGACTTCTCAAAGCCAACCTGGCCAGCCTGCGTCTCGCCCTACCCGTGGCGCTCATCGCCTCAACCATGGCCATTGTTGGCGCCATGGTCGGCCTAGCCCTGCCTACCCATATCATCCAGCTCAGCCTGGGCGGAACCATTCTCGGCATCGTTGCCATCATGTTGTCGGCCAAGAAATCAACCGTGCCCGACGTGCCGGCAGCGGACAATCTCTCTTCCGCCCTTAGAATCTGCGGGATCTATCACGAGCCCACCATGCAGCAGGACATCAACTGGAAGGTACACCGCACCCCAGCCGGGCTGGCCACTTTTATCGTTATCGGCTTCATGGCCGGCATGTTCGGCCTCGGAGCCGGCTGGGCCAACGTCCCGGTGCTGAACCTGATGATGGGCGCACCGCTCAAAATTTCCGTGGCCACTTCCAAGTTCCTGCTCTCCATTACCGACACGTCGGCCGCCTGGATCTATCTCAACAAGGGGTGCGTCATCCCGATGATGGTCGTCCCCTCCCTCATCGGCATCATGCTCGGCTCCTTTGTCGGAGTGCGGCTGCTGAAGGTTGCCAAGCCGACCATGATCCGCTGGATGGTAATAGGCATTCTCGGCTTTGCCGGGCTCAAGGCCATGCACAAGGGGCTAAGCTCCATGGGCATATTCTAATCTCGAATTGCATGAGGAAAGATCATGAGTGAAATCACCAAAGAAGCAACCCACGAACAACTTCTTTACGCAACCATTCTCGAAAAAGGCATGTATATCGGCCTCGCGTCGATGTTCGTTACCTTTACCCTTTATGTCTTCGAATTCGTCCCCCCCGTGATACCCCTGGACCAAGTCGCCGCCTACTGGAACTTACCCGTTGACCAGTACCTGGCGGCCATCAATCACTCGTACCTGCACCTCGAGCAACCGCCGGTGGGCTGGTCCTGGATGTCACTTCTGGCCAAAGGAGATTTTCTCAATTTTCTGCCCATAGCCATTCTCTCCGGGGTAACCATCATTTGCTACATCGCCATCGCCCCCGGTCTCTTTTCCCGAGGCGACAAGGCCATGGGGTTAATCTGTCTTGCCACCGCAGCCGTCCTCATCCTGGCGGCCAGCGGCATTGTTGCCGGCGGTCACTAAAATAGGGCTGTTCTGAAAAGAACTTCGCCCCGAAACAACCCGTCAACAACTCTTCCTCCTCAAAAAATAAAGCCACCCCGCTTAGTGCGGGGTGGCTTTATTTTCGAGACTGCGGCAGGCCAGACTCTGCACCACCACCTCATTGAAGTGACAAGAATCCGCCGCAAATGCCCCTTGCATCGGCTCTCTGCGGCCATGATTATGTAGCGCCCCCTCCCCTTACCCAAAAACACCCGCCTCCCTGACAGCTTCAGCTGCCCCTCCCCGCTCGCCAGCCCCCCACCACATCAATCAACAACTTGACAGAATTAGCTTTTTTATCCCTTCCACATGGAAATCACTTGCATAACTTTACAAAAGATAATTTACAATACATGCTGATAATGAATATTGATGCCTGATCGTCAAATCGATCGCTCCCAGCCGCTGCACGAGGTTCCTCTACCATGAACTTTTTTGCCATGCCAGCCGCCACCCCTGACCAACGACACGCCGGCAGACTTGCAGTGGCCCTTCTCGCCATCCCGCTGCTCTCTTTCCTGCTCTCTGCCGGCATTGCCCGGGCGGCAGCCCCGACTCCCATCCGGATCACCATCCTGCCCTGCACCGAGGTCATCAAAACCTTCACAATCTTCCAGCCCCTGACCTCCTACCTCAAGAAAAAACTGAACCGGGAAATCCACCTCCGTATCCCGGAATCCAAGGAAGAGTTCAGCCGGATTGTCCGCCAGGGCGAGACGGAGTTCGCCTACCAGTCGCCCCAAGCCTACCTTGCCCTGGCCGACCAATACGACCGGCAACACCTGCTCACGGCCCTCACTCCGACCGGCAGCCCCACCCACCACGGGGTCTTCGTTGTCCGCCAGGGCAGCGACATCACAAAACTCACCGATCTCCGCGACAGGGCGGTGCTCTTCGGCCACAACTTTTCTGCCGCCAAATGGATGGCGGCCACGGCACTGCTCAAGGGAAACGGCATCAACATCGACCGGGATCTGAGCCGCTACACCCACGGCGGCAGCTGCGAGTCCATTGCCCTGCATGTCTATCTCGGCCAGAGTGACGCCGGGGTCATCTGCGACTACTCTCTCAAGGAAATGCAGGAAGCAACAGCCACCCGGGACGACCAGATACCACCAAACGGACTGGTCGCCATCGCCGCCACCGCCGAACTCCCCAACTGGGTTTTCGCCCCCCTGCCGGGCGTGGATCCCAAAACGGTTGCCGCTGTTTCCGCCGCCCTGCGCAACCTTGACAAAAACCTCCCGGAACATCGACAAATACTGGAAAAATTCGAGGCGGGCGGTTTTGTCACGGCCCACGACCACGACTACGACGGCCTGCGCCGGCAACTATCAGCCCCCTGACCCTGCCTATGAAGTTGAGCCTCAGATGGAAACTGATCCTGCTGGTCACCGCCCTGGTCACCGCCGCCCACCTGATTACCGGCTTTTTCATTGCCCAACGGGTCCGTGCCTCAATGGACCGGGAGTATGACCACCTCGCCATGAAGGCCGCCGACAACCTGGCCCGCCTCAGCACTGCCCCCATGATCAGCAACGATCTCCTGGCCATGCGTGACCTGATCCACGCCACCATGGAGCAAGGGTACTTCACCGAGGCCATGCTCCTCGATCCCAGCGGGCTGGTGCTGATGCACAACCAGATCAACAAGGTCGGCTACACGCTTGCCGACGACCGCTCCCGATGGGCCGCACAAACAGTTGTCCCCATGATCAGCGACCACTACCAGGGCGGAGACGGGAAACAGCTGTCCGACGTCGCCGTACCGATCATGGTGGCAGACAGCCGGGTCGGCACGGCGGTGCTGACTTGCTCCCACCAACGCATTACCGAACAGTTTCTCTACCTTCGGCAGCACATCCTGCTCATCATGGCCATCGGCATTCTGGTCAGCACCCTCTGCGCCATTTTCGCCGCGAGCTACATCATCGAACCCCTGCGCCGACTGACCAATACCGCCGAGGAGATCGCCGTCGGCACCTTCTCGGAAAAGCTGTTGCCCGTCAACGGCAACGACGAGATCGCCACCCTGACCAAGGCTTTCAACACCATGACGGTAAAAATAGAGGATATGGTCTGCAACGACCAACTGACCGGCATCTACAACCGCCAGATGTTCCGACGGCGAATCGCCGAGGAGTTTGCCCGCTGCCGCAGGTATCAACGACCGCTGGCGGTGCTGATGATCGATGTCGACCGCTTCAAGGCGGTCAACGATCTGTACGGCCACATGGTGGGCGACCGAATTCTGGTCGAAATCGCGCAACAACTGCAAGAAAGCGTCCGCTCCGATGACTTCATCGCCCGCTACGGCGGTGAGGAGTTCGTGGTCGTCGCCCCCAACACCACCGCCGAAATGGCGGCGATCCTGGCGGAACGCATCCGCTCCGACATCGCCAAACGGCCCTTCAGCATCGCGGACGCCAAGGCCAGCGACAACCCCTTCGTCCTCCTCACCAACAAGACCCACCCACTGACGGTGAGCATCGGGGTCGCCAACCTCACCGACGCCATTCAAACGGAAGAAGAACTTCTCGAGGCCGCCGATCTGGTGCTCTTTGCCGCCAAACGGAGCGGGCGCAACCGGGTCCGCTTCGCCCACAGCCCCAAGACGGCCTGAATCCCCCAGTCCGCCCCGGCCCCGCCGGCGAAACCACCGTCAGGCCAGACTCTTGGCCGCCACTTCGTAGACATCCCTGGACAGATCGGCTGTGCCAACTATCCGCTGCAACGCCGCCCGCATCAACTGCGCCCGGCCCTGATCATAACGCCGCCAACGGCTAAATGCCCCGGCCAGGCGGGCGGCAACCTGAGGGTTGAGGGCTTCGACGGCCAGCACCTGTTCGGCGACAAACGCATAGCCGCCGCCATCCGCGGCATGGAAACAGAGCGGATTGCCACCGGCAAAGGCCCCGAGCAGGGCACGCACCTTGTTGGGATTTTTTAAAGAAAAGGCGGGGTGCTCGAGCAGCTCCCGCACCGTGGTCAGGGTGGTGGGCAACGGCGCCGTGGCCTGGAGCGCGAACCACTTGTCCAGCACCAGGGGATCGTGACGCCACTGCTGGTAAAAGGCGGCCAGCACCTCAAGACGGTGAGGATTTTCAACAGCGGCCAAGGGCCGCACCCCCCCCAGGGCATCGGTCATGTTGTCGGCCTGGTGGAACTGGGCCAGGGCCAATGCATGTCCCTCGGGCGCGGCAGCCAGATACGCCAGGCAGACATTTTTCAGCCGCCGTCGCCCCGCCGCCTCGGCCCCACGACGATACGGCCCGGAGTCCTGATTGGCATGGTAGCCGGCCAGCAGTTCCTCCCGGCAGGCGTCGGCCAGCCGCCCGCGCACAAACTCGCGGGCGGCATGAATGGCGGCCGGGTCGATCTCCTCCATCTGCTCGGCAAGGTACTCCTCGCCAGGCAGGGTGAGGAGTTGCGCCGCATAGGTCTTGTCGACAAGACGTCGGTCGGTCAAAACGGCCCGAAAGGCATCGCTGAATCCCGCCGCCAGCGTCAAATCCTGCCCGGCACGTACCTTCTCGACCAAGGCGAGAATCACCCTACTCGCGTACCGCTGGCCCGCCTCCCAACGACTGAAGGGATCGCGATCGTTGGTGAGGAGAAAACACAGCTCCTCGTCGGAATACCCGTAGTCTATCTTGACCGGCGCCGAAAAGTTACGCAACAGTGACACCACCGGCCGCACGGCAATCCCGCTGAAACGGAAGACCTCCCGCGCCCGGCGCACGCCGAGCACCCGGGTGCCCCCCTTGGCTTCAGCCTCCCCGGCCAGGGGCAGGTCCTCGCCATCCGGCCCCACCAATCCGACCGCCAGCGGGATGTGCATGGGCAGCTTTTCCGCCTGGCCAGGGGTCGGGGGGCAGTGCTGCTCCACGGTGAGGGTGCAAACCCGGGCCGCAGGGTCGTAAGCCGTGCTTACCGTGAGCTTCGGCGTGCCGGCCTGACGGTACCAGAGCTTGAACTGATCGAGATCCACCCCGTTGGCCGCGGCCATGGCCGCGACAAAATCATCGCAGGTCACCGCCTGGCCGTCGTGCCGGTCGATATAGCAATCCATGCCGCGCCGAAACCCCTCCGCGCCCAGCAAGGTGTGGAGCATGCGCACCACCTCGGCCCCCTTCTCGTAAACGGTCACGGTGTAGAAATTGTTGATTTCAATGTAGGAATCGGGCCGCACCGGATGAGCCATGGGGCCGGAATCCTCCTGGAACTGCCGACTGCGCAAGGCCCGCACATCGTTGATTCGCTGCACCGCCTTCGAGCCCATGTCGCCCGAAAACTGCTGATCGCGAAAGACGGTAAGCCCCTCTTTCAAACTCAACTGGAACCAGTCGCGGCAGGTGACCCGGTTGCCGGTCCAATTGTGAAAATACTCATGGGCCACCACCCCTTCGATGGCCTCGTAGTCATCGTCGGTGGCGGTCTCGGGCCGGGCCAGGATAAACTTGGAGTTGAAGATATTGAGCCCCTTGTTCTCCATGGCCCCCATATTGAAGTCGTCCACCGCCACGATCATATAGCGATCGAGATCGTACTCAAGCCCGAATACCTCCTCGTCCCAGCGCATGGCATTTTTGAGCGAGGCCATGGCATGCTCGCACTTGTCCAGGTTGTGCTGCTGCACGTAGATTTCAAGCTGCACCTGCCGCCCCGAGCGGGTGACAAAGCCATCGGCTACCCGGCCAAGATCCCCGGCCACCAAAGCGAAGAGATAGGAGGGTTTGGGGAAAGGATCCTCCCAGGTGGCGTAATGGCGACCGTTGTCGAGGGAGCCCGCCGCCACCAGATTCCCGTTGGCAAGCAGCACCGGATACCCCCCGCGGTCGGCAACGATGGTGGTGGTGTAACGGGCCATGACATCGGGCCGGTCAGGGAAATAGGTAATCTTGCGAAAGCCCTGGGCCTCGCACTGGGTGCAGAAATTGCCGCTGGAACGGTAGAGCCCCTCCAGCGAGGTGTTGTCCTGGGGCCGCAGGCGGGTTGCGATTTCCAGAACAAAAACGGGCGGCACCGCAACGATGGTCAGACTCTCGGCGGCCAGACAATAGTCAGCGCCGGCCAGAGGCCGGCCGTCGAGACGCACTCCGGTCAACTCCAGCGCCCGGCCGTTTAAAACCAGCGGTGTTGTGTCCGGCACCGATTCCCGGCGGCGGCAGGACAGGGTGGCGGTCACCTCGCTCCACTCCTCGCCCAGTTCGAAACGCAAGTCCACCGTATCCACCAGATAGGCGGGCGGCTGATAATCTTTTAAAAATACCGGCTCTTTCTTTTCCTGCTCAACCATGTGACCGAAAACCTCCACGTGAATGCGCCCTGCCGGGCGCAGCACCGAAAAAAAGCCAGAGGCGCGACACACGCCTCTGGCAAATTGATCTGACACGACAATTGCCACCCCGGAGACACCAGGGGGAGGCAGGCTTGCTAACCGGTTGGGGCGGCGGAATGCTCAGGGGCCGACAACCGCTCGTCGATCTTCTCGACCACCGGCACCAGGAGTTCCTGATTGGGGCGGAGACCGGCAAAATTGGTGTCGGCGTTGTACTTCCTGATCAACCAGAACGGCACCTCGAACTTGTTGTTGCTCAGCACCCAGATGTTGTCACCCTTGCGGATCTGGTAATTCCGCATCTCCTCGACACGGTAGGCGGCAAAGAAATCTTCTTCGATCTCCTTGTGATATTCAAACCGCTGCTCCTCGAACCGCTCGCTATCCACCTTGGCCAGGGGGATCTTGAGCTGCTGATTGAGATGCAGCACGGCCCCGAAACGAAGATGATTCAGCCGCCGCAGATCCTGGGCTCGCACCCCCAGCCACTCGGCATAGTGGCCCAGGGTTTCCCCAACTTCCACTCGGATGAGGCCGTAACGATTCTGCCCCTGGCCACTGACCCGGTCCACCTTGAGGTGGCCAACAACCACCGCCGGATTGACCGGGATGTGGGCAATGGCCATCTCCGGCGCCGCAGGCAAAGCTGCCTCCTCGCCAACGACCGGAGGCGGAACAGCGGCCTCTTCCGCCGAATGCACCACGGCCAGGGCCACCGTAACCGGCTGGGGCTGGGGCACCACCTCGACAACGGCAGACTCCGGCGTCTTCACGGCCGACGCCACCGGCTTCTTGCTCAGCTCCTCCAAAACCGGCGCCGGGCCGACGACCTTGGCCGCCGCCTTGACATGGCGCTCCTGCCGGGGCGCGGCAGCGGCCAGCCGCACGGTCTCGCCCGCCACCGGAAGGCGGAGATTCTGCCCAACATAGATGGTGGCCCGGCCATCCAACTGGTTGGCCAATATCAGCTTCTGCAGGGAAACACCATGCCGACGGGCAATGAGGCCGGCCGTGTCACCGGGGCGGACCTCATAAAAAAGGCTGGGTTTCTGTCTGCTCCGATACAGCTTGTCGGGCAGATTGGCGGCAAGCCTGTCCATACGCCCACCCCGGACAGGCAAGCGGAGCCGATAGCCCGCCGGCACGTATTTCTGTCCGCTGAACAGAGGATTGCGCAGCGCCGGATTGAATCGGGCAATGGTGTCGAGGTCGAGCTGAAAATGGTCGGCCAACTCGGCAAGCGGCGCAAAACCGGCCAGCTCCAGCTCATAAAACTGCGGCGGCCGCGCCAACGGCAGCTCACCGAAGTAGCGCCGGTAGTTTTTCGCCACGTGCCGGGCGGCCAGGAATTCCGAATAAAAATTCCGCGACGCGAAACGGAACAGACGGCCCTCATATTCCTGGAAAATCGACTCATAATCCCCTTTTTTACGCAGTGCCTTCGCCATGCCGTTGGCACCGTGATTGTACGCGGTAATGGCCAGGGGCCAACTGCCCAGTCGCTCAAAATTCTCCTTGAGGTACAAAGCGGCGGCATGGCTGGCGCGATAGGGATCCCGCCGTTCATCAATGGTGTAATCGACACGCATGAAGCGCTTGCCGGTGCCGCGGGTGAACTGCCATATCCCGGCAGCGCCAAACTTACTGTAGGCCTGCACGTTGAAGGAGGATTCCACATGGGCCAGGTAGGCAAGATCCTCGGGCAGGCCGTGCTTGCGAAACTCCGCCTTGATCGTCGCCAGATAGGCGCCGGAACGGATCACCCCCTCGCGGAAACGGTCCTTCTGGCCACGCTGCAAACGGATGTTGTCACGGGCATCGTGGAGCACCTGGCGGGAAGGATGGTCGCCAAACAGTTGCAAAACCCGCTTTTCCTCACCGTTGCGAGGCGAATTCCCGGCCGCCAACCGGCTGAGGATGTCACGGTACTGCTTCTTGGCCCCTTCCACCCGTTTCCGGTTGATCCTGCCGGCACCGGGCTGTTCGTCATCCACCAGGTCGATCACCCGATAGACAATATCGAGATTGTCGCTGTCGTGGAGAACGCCCTGGTTCAAAAGGTAGTGGCTGTAAATCTTTTCCCAGAAAGCGACGTTGGACTTCAGGCAGTCGTAAACGGGAAATGGCTCGGCAGCTCCGACCGCCGGGGACGAAAAAGCCGGGAACGCCAACAAAAAAACAAACCAAAGCAGTATCGGCATACGTCGAATCCGCACCCTGTTCATGGCTTCAAATCTCTCCACCTAACAATTAAGAACCACGCGACAAAAGGAGCCTTGCCGGACCAAACGAGCGCACTGTCAATCATGTCCGACACGATCCTCCAACAGCATACCATAGCGGACCCCAACCTGCGTAAAAAATCAAGGGCGGCAAGGGATACCGGCCGGGCACGTAGCCACTGCCACCGGCCACGTCGACATTTTCGGCCGCCTGCCGTCCCAACCTGCGGGCCAGCCCGGGAAGAACGATAAACGGTTGCTTTCCCCACCAATTCCTGGCAAATATTATGATACTCCTTCACCTTCATACAATATGACCATACGGGTCCTGCCCCATGACCGCCATCGCCAACCAGAACCTCAACTACAGCCGCCCGATCAAAATCGCCGACGATGTCTACTGGGTGGGCTACAGCAATGCAGAAATCGGCTTGCAGGCCAATCCCTACCTGATCATCGACGGTGACGAGGGCGTGCTCATCGACGGCGGCAGCCGGCCGGACTTTGCCTCGGTGATGATGAAGATTCTCCAGACCGGTCTGCCGCCCTCCGCCATCTCCACCCTGCTCTACCAGCACTACGACCCGGACCTGTGCGGCTCCATTCCCAACCTGGAAGACATCATCGACCGGGCCGACCTCAAAATCATCTCCCACCAGGAGAACAACACCTTCATCCGCCACTACGCGGTGCGCACCCGGCTGACCTGCATGGAAACCATGGGCCGCAAACTGGTGCTCGCCTCGGGCCGGACCCTGCGGTTCATCCCCACCCCTTACGCCCATGCCCCGGGCAGCTTCGTTACCTACGACGAGAAGACCGGCATCCTCTTCTCCAGTGATCTTTTCGGCAGCTATACCCACGGCCGGAAAAACT
>Ga0224496_10002042_pt1 | contig 12219 bp, 13 predicted proteins | sample SF_Jul11_sed_USG_2_FD_168127 | JGI IMG/M metagenome (GOLD analysis project Ga0224496, IMG submission 168127) | Sediment microbial communities from San Francisco Bay, California, United States - SF_Jul11_sed_USGS_8_1 | ecosystem: Environmental > Aquatic > Marine > Sediment | place: USA... | reverse complement strand
TTTGGAAAAAGACGAAATAACCGTGTGACGCCCCTATAGAATGCACGCTTGTTTAGGTTCTTCGGTTATTGCGCTCTTTAATGGGAACACTGATGAATTGTCATGGCTTTTGGTTTCTCATTTGCGGATTTCGCTTCAACAGAACCTGGTTGCTTTATGGGGAGAAACGGATTGATGGAAAGCCTGGGTGATGTCTGTAAAACTAATAACGCCTTTATTCGTTTCGTTACTGTTTTGCTGTCAAGTAAAGGGACAGTTTGGTTTGTAATTTTCCCACAGTTTAATTTACCTTGAAGATTTTCTAGCATAGCATGTGTTAATAACACGTAGTGATGTCAACATCCCCAATTTGGAGTGAAATATGGAACAACTGAATCAAACCTGGATGATGCTAAAGCTGGGCGGATGGATTATTCTGCCATTGTCTTTGCTCGCGGTTATTGCCTTGGCGATTATGCTAGAGAAAGCATTTGTCTATTGGCGTTTTGCACGCCTTTCTCACGACTTATTGCATCTGATTGAAACGGTTGGGTTTAAATGGCAAGATCTGGAAAAAATCCTGTCGGGTTTGGATAAACGTCACTATTACAAGCGTTTCTTCGAGGTGGTGATGGACAACAGGCATCAGCCATCATGGTGGACAGAGTCGCGCGCAGCTGACGAAGCCCAGTTAATTGAAACGTCACTTGCGCGGCGGCTGTGGGCATTGGAGACGATTGTTACGGCTGCTCCTTTGTTGGGGCTGGTCGGTACAGTTGTCGGCATGATGCGCGCCTTTAAGGTTATCGGTAGTGACGGCATTGTCAATCCGACAGCGGTGACGGGTGGGGTTGCAGAAGCGCTCATTGCGACCGTTGTGGGTTTGATTATTGCGCTGGTGGCGTTGTTTGGGTTCAATTATTTTTCTCGCCTGCAAGCGCAAACAATGGACGAGATAGAACGTCTCGGCACGCGACTGATTGATCACATTCGTTTGGATCAACAGGGAGAAGCTCATGAGACTGCGTAAATCCAGGGCCGTCAGAAAGGGTCAGATCCAGATTATTCCGATGATTGACGTGATGTTTTTCTTGTTGGCAACCTTCATGCTCGCGTCACTATCCATGCAGAATCTCGACTCGCTGCAAGTCAATCTGCCGGAAGGCAAAGCCGAGAAACTTAGTGCCGACAAGCCGGTCACCCTGACGCTGACAAAAGACAGCGAAATCTTTATCAACCAAACTTCGGTGACATTGGAAACACTGGCGACTACACTCAAACCATTGTTGCAGGAATCGCAACAAAAGTTAATTGTATCGGCGGATAACGAAGCGCCGCAAGGTATCGTTGTACAGGCGATGCTGCGAGCACGCAGTGCCGGTGCGCGGAATTTCCTGATTGCTGTGCAACATAAGTAACCTTGGGTATGAGTATCGCCAGACCTGTGGAAATTCGACTGTGGTGGCCGTTGCCACTGGCAGTGCTTGTCTGGTTGATCATCATTTGGGCATTTGGATTTTTGCTGGCCAAGACAGAAAAAGAAACCGTCGCGCCGCCGCCAATCGAGGCACGTTTTGTTGAGCTGCCGGAATCAGACCGAAGTCAAGAACCATCCCCACCGTCTCCTAAAGGCGTCCAGCCACAGCCTGAGATATCTAAACCAGCACCACCATTGCCGCGCCCCAGTCCACCCGCTCGTCCACCAATCAAGCCCAAGATCATTGAGAAGGTCGAGTCAGAAAAGGGTTTGCAGCAAAGAGAGCAGGCCAAGCCAGTAACCCCGCAATCCGCGCCGACGGATCTGTCGGATTATATCAACCAAGCCAAGGCACGTCGGCGTGAAGCAGGAATCATTGACGGACTTGAAAATGCCCCGCCTGCTGCCGAACCTCAGCCATCAGCCGACGAACTGAGGATGGCCAGAATCAAACGTAACCTTCAAGAACCGGGCACCAGTGGAATTTTCCAACTTATCAGCATCGGGCCACGCTACGCACAGTTTTCGTTTCGCGCCTGGACAACAGGCCAGGCACCGTCACGGCGCGTATTAGTCGAAGTGGAAGCCGGGCCGGATGGTGACGTAGAGCGTGCCATCATTCGCCGCATGATTGAACTGATCCGCGAATATCATCAGGAAGATTTTAACTGGGAATCATACCGCCTCAACCGCGTCGTCGTACTTTCCGCACGTATGCGGGATAATGAAGGTCTGGAAGACTTCTTGATGCGGGAATTTTTTAGCAGTAGATATACGCCGCCGTACATGCGTTAGCATGTTAGATAGCCGTTAATGAATCGTATTTATGGGCGGTATTGGTTATGTTGAACGCAATCCGGTAAGGGCTAAAATGGTTACCAAAGCGGAAGAACATCCCTGGTCGAGCGCTGCAGTATATTGTGGAATTAAGAGCGATGAAATATTGAATAAAACCTTGATTGGAAGAAACATTGCAAACAAATTTCAGGTTGGTCAGCATGGTTGGCTGATGGAGACGATCCTTAGAAGCTTGAGATGTTACGACGAAACGTTGAAAAAGGTTTGCCTTGTGGGACAGGGAAGTTTATTTCATGGCTGGAAAAGATTGCAGGTAGATCTTTGAGTTACCGTCCAATAAGGAGACCAAAAAAAGAAAAGGGTAATGTCCCCTTTTCAGTCCGCGCACATGGTGATATATAGTAACTGAGGTGGTAGGAAATCATTTGATGTTGAATTTAGCGCCATTGGTGTAAATTTCGGCTGAGCTGAGAACTATAAGCCGCAAATAATCAGTATAGTAGAGCTTTAGGCCTTTACATTTTTTTTTAACGAAGAATATTATCAATTATAGTATCTAATCATCTTTCACTGAAAATTACCTATAATTTTCTAAATATGCAAATGAAGCATACTGATTTCTATCACGAAAACCAAATATTAAAACTTCAACACAATATACTGATAAACCAAGTCCGTCAGAATGAACAAAAGCTGTTACGGATACAGCAATTGGAAATTCGATTTATCAGTGCAAATTCATTGTCCGATCTAATTCACCAGATTCTGGAAAACTATCGTCTTGAAGCTGCGCTAGATAATGTAACGCTTGCATTAATTGACTCAGAATTTGAAGTACAACGGATCCTGAAAGAAACGGGCGTAAATCTGAGGGATCACCCTAATCTGTTGTTTTATCAAACCGAACAACAACTCAATCAGGTTCTTGGAAAATCTTTACTTCCCATATTGGGCGCTTATAATCCTATCACGCACAAATTTCTGTTTCCAAGAAACGCTGCAGCGATGGGGAGCGTTGCTTTGCTTCCGCTGACTCGTCATAACAATCTTATCGGGAGTTTGAATCTTGGCAGTGCAAATAAAGAACGATTTTTATCTCATACGGCAACAGATTTTCTGCAAAGATTGTCTGCCATCGTTGCTATTAGTCTAGAAAATACCGTTAATCAAGAACGTTTAAAAAGTGTCGGCCTGACAGACACCCTAACAGGTATCAATAATAGACGTTTTTTCGATCAGCGTATCGAAGAAGAAATTGCCCGCTCCAAACGAACGTCTTTGCCACTGACATGCTTACTACTTGATATTGACTACTTTAAACGAATCAATGATACATATGGACACCAAACGGGCGACTGTGTTCTGGCCGATGTTGCCAAAATCATTCAATCTCAATTACGAGCGACTGATGTCCTGGCAAGATATGGCGGCGAAGAATTCTCAGTTTTGCTAACAAATACGGAGAAAAAAGACGCGCTGGATATTGCGGAACGTATTCGAGAATGCATTGAATCATATAAGTACCGCTTAAATGATCTGGATCAGTTAGACGTCACCATATCTATAGGCTTGACGACATTGGATGGAAAATTAGAGCGGGACGGCAGTAAATTAATTAGCCATTTGTTGATTAAGAATGCGGATCAAGCTTTGTATCAAGCAAAAGAAAGCGGCAGAAATCAAACGAAATTTATTGAATTCAAGTCGTCCTGAAAATTCCAGAAAACAGAGTTACATCAGTATTCCATCTTTGGGTTCAAGGGGTGCGGGAACCGGGGATTCTCCAAGTTGTTGACGCAAGTCGATCTCGATGTTTCGACAAATAGAAGACATTGGGACATCTTCTAGTTTTCGTTCAAATGGATCTTCGGTTCGGCTTCCGATACGTTCGGTGATGGTGAAAATTGTGGCTAAGACAACATATATTGGAAAAGCGCCCCATCCAAGGTGCTGAACAAGTCCGAATGGGAGTAGTAACACGAAGACCCACACGAAGGATTTTGTGAAAAACCCATATTGGCGAGGCAAAGGCGTAGTTTTTATCCGTTCGCAACGTCCTTGAGCAGCAAAAAACGCTTTAATCGATTCCATGAGTCCAAGGACATAAGCTTGCTGTTCAATCCATCCGGACAAATATAGCTCCCGCAGCTGCAGGGATTGCCGATGATTCAAAAAAGTCGCTTTATTAACTGCCTTGCTCAGTTCCTGAAATTCTAATTCTGATAAGAACGGTTTTAGCTCTTGCCATGTGTTTTCCTGCCGTAATTGTATGCGAAGGGTATTGAGAAAAGCCAGATGCCGATAGATGAGTTCGTTATGAATGGCTGTTATGGCATCTTTGGATGTTTGCGCCTGCTCTCTTGGAGGCTGAACAAATCCCATTACCTGGGAGACAAAATTTCGAGAGGCATTGGTTAAATCGCCCCACGCAGTTCGAGCCTCCCAAAATCGATTGTATGCCTCGTTATTTCTGAAGCCCAATAGAATGGCCACGGCAATTCCAAAGACGCTAATTTCGGCATCAGGGAAGGTCAGGTGCTCAAAAAAAGAATGCGAATTCAGAGCACACACAAGATACCCGTATATAACAAAAAACAGCGCATTCCACCCCTCGATTTTGAGGAGCCATTTAAGGCGTATGGTTCGTCCGACAATCATTGTTTAATTCCTTGTCTTTTTCTGGTTGGGCGGCCTTGTGAAAAAAGTAGGTCTATATAAAAACTTGCAAACTGTCAGAGAATAAAGACCGTAGGTGGTGCCACGCCACCGGTCCTTATTTGATGGAATTCATCTCACTACTTACTTCTTATCTTTCTTGGAATGTATAACCGCAGTTCTTTTTGGATAATAATATAGCGTACAATAAATGACAGGTAGTCATACTTCAGGTGTTTGCCCAGGTATCGACCTCAATTTTGATTGTGCTAAATGCTGTGCTTCATGTTCAGCACCCAGCAGACTGGCCTTGGGGTTGGTGATGACATAAACCGGGATGTCGTACATCAACATGGAAAATCGTCCTTTATCGGAAAATGCCCGCATGAACCCACCCAACCTAAGTGTATCGATGATCTTTGGCGCAATGCCGCCTGCGATGTACACGCCATTGCGGCATAAACCTGCAAGCGCCAAATTGCCAGCATAAGCACCATAAATTTCAGCGAATAATTCCAGTGATTGGATAGCAATTGGATGATTGTGTTCCTGTGCAAGTTGTGAGATCGCTGCGCCACTGTCTTCGTCCAAATTGATCGGTGTGGATTCGGGAGGTGTGGCTGAATTTGTTTGCAGGTATTTAAAAATGCCTGTTAAGCCAGATCCTGATAGCACTCGCTCGACGGAAACATGTCCAAATTTATTTTGCAGTGCTTCAAGTAATCCGATTTGTAATTTGTTGGAGGGCGCAAAATCCATGTGCCCTGCTTCTGTCGATAGGGGAACATAGCGATTTCCCTGCCAGGTAAGCCATGCAACACCCATTCCGGTACCTGCACCCAAAACGACGCGCATTGTCTGGGCTTGTGGGTTTCCCGTTTGCAGGGTTACCAGGTCCCTTGGCGGCAGGGTTTCAACAGCTAATGCCAGCGCTTCAAAATCATTAATAAGTTTAACGTTGGGAATCGAGAATGTTGTTGAAATGTCTGCGGCATCAACCTGCCAGGGTAAGTTGGTCAGTTTTGTCCGCTGTGCTACGATCGGACCTGCAATTGCAAAACATGCCGCAACCGGATGGCTGATTGTATTTGCTGCGTTGGTTTTATTCAGGAAATTATTGAGTATGTCATTAAAAGAATTGTAGTCGCGACTGCTATAGCGATGCGTGAATTCTTGATATATTTTTTTATCGCTAAATGATGCTAATTGCAAAAGGGTTTTTGTGCCACCAATATCACCACTAATTAATGTCTGGCTCATAAATTGCTCCAACGTTTCGCCGTATCCTGACGATAAAACAGGGTTAGCTGTTCATATACTGAAGGAAAATGCTGTTTTATGACGAGTGGCAAGGTGAAAAAAACTTCACTTAATACAGCAAAAAATTCTGCCGGACTCTCGGCAGCATAAGGATCAATGATGGTCACCTCACCCAGATTTACCTGCTTGCAGAAGTTTGTATAGGCTTTGCTGAATATATCATGCCAAGCTTGCGCGCTCATGTTTGCGTGTAAAATTGGGCAGCCATTGGCGCCTTCATGCAGCATATCAAGTTTATGGGCAAATTCGTGGATCACCACATTGTAGCCCGATTCAACTCTAAATGCCGCTGCATCTTGCCACGAAAGTATGATCGGGCCAGCAAGCCAGGATTCGCCAGATACGATTTGACGTGCATGATGAACAATACCATTTTCGTCTGCATAATCGTGATCAATAATAAATTTACCCGGGTAGACGATGATCTCGATCCAGTTATCGTAGTAATCCAGATCGAGTTCCAGAATCAAAATACAGGCCTGCGCTGCAATCATGACGCGCATTTCTTCAGTGATTATCAGGCCATGCGTCCCCGAAATCTGCTTGTTATGCAGGAACAGTATGACATATTGCTGTAAACGCGCTATTTCATCCGGCGACAAGCCATGAAGAAATTTAAGTTGCATTAATGTCTTTTGCCATAGATCTGGCGATAATGATTCATGCTTAAGAATGCGATCACGCTGCCAGTTTTTTAGACGCCATGACATAGAAGATCCTCTCACAATTTTGGCTCGACTATGATTGTAAAAGATAAGCGAAGATTCTAACAATTATATTAATCCAGATCATATTACAGTGATTGGTTAAAAATTTGCAACCTATCTGATTTGGTGGATTAATCCTTGTTTGTGACCGTAGGCTTTCAGCCAAAGGATTAATGCGCTATAGTGAGCAAAAAATTTTAATGCTTAAGGGACAATTCATGCCAAACTGGTTTAAGGACAATTCTCAGTCAATCGGCCAGACACCGATGGTCAGACTCAACCGCATTACCGATGACGCACCCGCAACTGTACTGGGTAAAATTGAAGGCCGCAATCCCGCATATTCTGTTAAATGTCGTATTGGCGCAGCGATGATAGATGATGCGCAGCGCAGGGGGTTGCTTGGTCCAGGGAAAGAACTGATTGAGTCAACAAGTGGTAATACCGGGATCGCGCTGGCTTTCGTTGCTGCGGCACGCAGTATTCCGTTGACTTTGACTATGCCGGATACCATGAGTTTGGAACGCCGTAAGCTATTGGTTGCATTTGGGGCGAAGCTGGTGCTGACTGAAGGTGCGCTTGGCATGAATGGTGCGCTGGCAAAGGCCGAGGAGATTGTGGCCTTGGATCCTGACCGGTATGTATTACTCCAACAATTCAAGAATCCCGCCAACCCGGCTATTCATGAACAAACGACAGGTCCGGAGATCTGGGATGATACCGATGGTGCCGTTGACATTCTGATTTCTGGCGTAGGCACGGGTGGCACCATTACCGGAATTTCTCGCTTCATCAAAAATACGAAAGGTAAAGCAATTACTTCGGTTGTTGTTGAACCTTCAGCCAGCCCGGTTATAACCCAGCAGTGCGCTGGTGAGCCATTGACACCTGGGCCACATAAAATTCAGGGAATTGGCGCAGGTTTTGTGCCAGATAATCTGGATCTTTCGTTGGTAGACGAGATTGAGCAGGTCAGCAATGAGGATGCGGTAATTTACGCGCGCCGATTGGCTCGTGAGGAAGGTATTCTTTCTGGCATTTCATGTGGTGCTGCAGTGGCAGCGGCGGTGCGCCATGCAAAGCATCCAGAGAATGTCGGCAAAACCATCGTCGTTATCCTGCCTGATTCCGGCGAGCGTTATCTGAGTAGCATTCTTTTTGAAGGATTATTCAATGCGGAAGGTTTGACGGTATAGTGGTTAATATCAAGAGAACGCGCGATATTTTGCTGAGAAGAACACGCCTGGAAGTTGATGATATTGTCGCTGAATTGCGCACCCTGCGTGTTGCCTCGCTGGAGAACCGGCAGCGGCATGACAGGCCACCCAAGCTTCCTTCGCGTAAAATACTGATGGGTGTTGCGGAGGGGTTGAGCGCCGCCTTATTTCCAAACCGTCTGGGTTCGTCAGAGCTTGCTGATGAGGGCATCGATCATTATGTTGGGCATACGCTGAATATGACATTGCGTGAGTTAATGGTACAGATTCAGCACGAACTGCATTATAACTCCGGTTTAGAAATGCTCAGCACTGAAGATCGTGAGCGATCGGTCGCGATTACTCAAGCATTTGCCAAACGGCTGCCAAAAGTTCGGACCCTGCTGGATACGGATATTGTCGCGGCTTATGAGGGTGATCCGGCGGCGCGAAATGTCGATGAAGTGCTGGTCTGCTATCCCGGAATTGCTGCGATCACACATTACCGGCTTGCCCATGAATTACATCACCTTGGCGTACCATTGATTGCCCGAATGTTTTCCGAGATTGCACACTCAATTACTGGGATAGAAATACACCCCGGCGCGCAAATCGGTGGTAGTTTTTTTATTGATCATGGGACTGGCGTCGTTATTGGCGAGACTGCAGTTATTGGCCAGAATGTGCGGCTTTATCAGGCGGTAACGCTGGGTGCCAAGCGTTTCCCGGTTGATGAAAATGGTACATTGGTGAAAGGTAACTTACGGCATCCGATTGTTGAAGATGATGTGGTTATCTACGCGGGTGCGACGATACTTGGGCGCATTACCATTGGACGTGGATCGACGATTGGCGGTAATGTCTGGTTGACACGCAGTGTGCCTCCCGGTAGTAATATTTCACAAGCACAGATGCGTCAGGAGGCATTCGAGGGTGGAACAGGAATTTAATCACGTGATTTTGACAGGCTGGAGATGACGAATAGCAAAATTATTCGTAACTATTCAGCTTACCCCTAAAATTCGCCATTTCGTCGTTCCACCAAAGTATGGAAGGAAAACGTTGCTGAAGGCTGCATGCGTTACCCGGGTTTGCCCGGAACGCTGCCTATTGAAGGGGGGCTACCCATTACTGTTAAAGGAGAATTTGTCGGCACTATCGGTGTCAGCGGTGTAAGGTCGCATCAGGATGCGAAAATTGCACAAGCTGGAATAGATGGCTTGGGTATAGTTTTATAGTTTTTCTTGTCTCAAAAGTGTGGCTGCAAGGAGTGGCACTATATAGTTAAATCGCTCTATTTATCTAATATGCCTTCTTCTTTCTTTACGGCTTTTAGAATATGTGTCACATACGCATGTACGCTATGATCAGAAAAATGGTCAATACGAAATTTACGTAATCCACGTAGAAAACCGTGCCAACGGTCAAAACGTTTTGCACCATAATTAAGAGAGCGCAACATGCCATTACGATTGAGGTACATTTCGGTACCAGTATGTCTGTAACCCATCCATACTGGGGGAACACGCGTTACAATATCATTGTTATTAACCCAGCGGTAGTGATTCAAGTTAAGATAATTTACATAACTTTTATTGCCTACTCGTGGACTTCCATAGGTATACAACTCAACAGGGTTTGCACATTCGTCCGAATTGTGACATCTATAAGAACAGATAGTTGCCATGGCGGCACCCAAAGAATGTCCTGTGAACCATAGTGTTTTATCCAGCACCTGGAGATGCTTTTCGACCATAGGCCAAAGGTCGTCAGCTTCTTGTTTAAAACCACGATGCACGCGCCCCGTTGTTTCTGCTAGTACAGTTCCAACATTGGCATCAGCATGAATATCATTCCATTCATGTGGTTCTGTGCCACGACAAACGACTACAGCGTCGTGGTCATTTTCAAAAAAGTAGCCTTGTGCACCATCATAATCAAAGAAAATACTAACCGGAAAACCAATGAGGTTTACCGCACGCTCAGCTTCATTGGGATCGTTATAGGCAATCATTGATAATTCAGCAAATAACAATGATTTTCGTAATAACGAATAATTGGAGATATTTGTATTAATGTGGGAATGAAACACCAGAGGCACTTCATTCGGATCACTAACAACTTGAGCTGTTAAATCGTTTTCTTTTTCTGAGATCGTCATTTTTTTCTAAATCCTGGTTGGTTCTGTTGAATAATTATCCTAAAATCCTCAGTTGACCGCTACAGTAATAAGACATCTCATGAAAAGAAGACTCATATTTTTCTATATGCCATGCACCTTTAAAGTGAGCAACGCTATGATGCTTATAGCACGCCGTTGTTTCTTTTTTGCTGCGTTGCAATTCGTTGTAATAACGAGTTATTACATCTCATTGCGCCTTGCCAAAAAGAAACAACAATGCACGCTAAACACCACCCAACTGAGGATTTTAGAATTATGTTTTATGCGCATAAAATTTTCAAGTAATGAAATTTTGGCGCTACCAATAAGATGCCGAGCTTTTTTGAATATCAAATCTATTTTGGGACAGGCCTAAAATGAGTAATTTTTTGATTGTCTGTAGGTTAAGTGTGGCGTATTTGCAAGTTTTTTCACAATTTCAGAAACAGAGGTTTTGCCTAGAATAGACTTATTGACAAATCTGTATTTTGTGGTGAGCGTTAATCTATATAAGATGCCGATTTATAATCAAGTCAAGTTATTAATATTTTTGATAATTCTGTGATTAGGATATTTCAGTAAATGAAACTAATGAATAAAAATGTTGGCTTTGAGTTTGATGAAAAAATTGTAAATATAAAATATTTTCTATTTTCTGTTGTAAATAAATGGGTTATTGGTTTTATTTTAATCTTTTCTGGTTGTTTTTTTCATGTCAACCATGTGAGAGCTGAAGTAACTGATTGTTCAGAATTAACCGAACCAGCCAAATTTTATATTGAAAACGGTCTGCTTTGTCTGCAAAAAATAGCCATTGCAGAACAACCTGGTACAGAGTTTTATAAGGCATCTCTGGTATGGGGAGGACCAGATAATCCAAATCAATTTAAATTATTAAGTACAGAACAGGATACTGCTTCTGAACTGCAAAACAACCCGACTATTTCAACTGTCAGCGGTTCTCTGGTGTTGCCAAAAATAGACGTTCCAGGCGCTTTTGGTACCGAACGTTATGTGGCGAATCTGAAGCTTATGGATAATAATGATAATTCCATATTTGAATTATCTCCGGTATCCGTTTTCATTAATCCAGACTATGTTCCCAATATTACCTGGAAACCTTATGGCATGCACGATCCAGAAGAGAGGCAAGCGGTTGACTTGCTGGGCCAGTCAATTCCATATGCAAAACTGGCAGATGCTGTCTATGACTTTGATAATACAGTAATCGATGAATGGATTTTGTTTGAGACAAAAGATAAGAACTCAGGTATGCAGGCAGCGGTTTATTACAATCCGGAAAGTGATGAAGTGGTTCTTGCCTTTCGAGGGACAGAAACCTGTGATTTTCCCTGTTCATTCAGTGAAACAGCAGAGTTCCTGCTTGATACCGCGGCTGATGCTTTGCTTACTGTTGGACAGGCCGATACACAATTTGAGGATGCTGTCAGTTATGCTGAAGATGTGGTATTTCGTGCACAGGGGCGAAAGATTGTCGTCACAGGACATTCATTGGGCGGAGGGCTGGCGCAAGCTGTTGGTTCAGTTTTCGGGCTAGAGACTTTTGCATTTAATTCTGCGCCGGTCCCTGAAGAATTTTTTGAAAAATACAGCACTGCCATACCTTTTGAAGAACTGGGTGGGATTATTCATGTGATCTCTGATATTCATGACCCCGTTTCCAATACGGATGAAACTGGTAAATTCTATTTGAATGCCGATCATGTTTCATCGTTGATTCAATTTGATTTTGATGACTTGGAAATTTTACCTGTAGAACTTAAAAAACTAAAAGATCTCAGGTTTGACCGGCATAGTATGACGGACCTAGTTGATAATGCCTTATCCCTTATAACCATTTACCAGGATGGTTGGTGACTTTGCCGAATCAAGGTTTAGAAAACTTAGCTGCCAGGTCAATTCATA
>Ga0224496_10002041_pt1 | contig 12219 bp, 9 predicted proteins | sample SF_Jul11_sed_USG_2_FD_168127 | JGI IMG/M metagenome (GOLD analysis project Ga0224496, IMG submission 168127) | Sediment microbial communities from San Francisco Bay, California, United States - SF_Jul11_sed_USGS_8_1 | ecosystem: Environmental > Aquatic > Marine > Sediment | place: USA... | reverse complement strand
TCCCTCGTCGAGATCGCCCTGTCTTCGGTTCAAACAATCAAACATATGGCCAATCCCAAGGGCATTCAGATCAATTACAAACTGATTGGCAAAGAAAAACCGTCCGTATCCTGCAACAACAACGATCTGACCCGGATTTTTAATAACCTGCTTTCAAACGCGATCAAGTTCACCCATAAAAAAGGGAAGGTGGAATTGATCATCGAATCGCAGAAAAACAAGACGGTCAACATCACCGTCTCCGACAACGGTGTCGGTATTCCAGCCAAACAAATCGCGAATCTTTTTGACCGCTTTTCCCTAACCAGCCGTCACGGCACTGAAGGCGAAAAAGGTTCCGGGCTTGGACTTTCCATCACCAAGGAACTCGTCGAGAGACACAACGGAACCATCACCGTTACCAGCGAATTGGAAAAAGGAACCAGTTTTAAGATCCTTTTCCCCTTGTACATCAAGGAACCGGACAAACCCACAGGAGACAAACAGGATTACAAGCATATCTTTATCATCGATGACAACCACCTTAACATCAAACTTTCCTCAACGATCCTCTCCCAATTGGGTTTTAAGGTCACATGCGCCTATAGTGGGCTTGAAGCGCTTGACCTTATTCGGGCGAATCTTAAAAAATTCAAGAATAAGATGCTGGGCTTTGACTTGTTATTGGTGGATCTTTTTATGCCGGGGATGGATGGTTTTGAAACCACAAAAAAAATCAGAGGTTACGAAAAGGACTTTGGAATCCACCCCGTACCGATTCTAGCGATGACCGGGAAAAATCAGGAAATAAGCGCAAAAAAATTCAAGGAGGCCGAACTGAACGAAAAGATTGAAAAACCGATCAAAAAAGATTTAATCAATGCGATAATTAGCAAATTAAGCTAGTATTTCATTTAGACCTTGACCTTAATGGACTTGATCACTTAAAATTCAGATTAACATTAACTTAAAGAGTATCTGACCATCACCACTCTAAACAAATCCGATACCTGTCTCAACATCAAATAAAAGCCGCAAATAATGGCCACAGAAAACTCACCTACGACAAACAGTCAGATCGAAACCGAAAATCTGGATGATTTTCTTTTTCATTCGATCGATTTCGCCTACAGAAAAAAAAAGCTCCTGATCACGATCGGGGTCATTTTCGTCCTGGCCTTCATAATCTGGTTTTTAGCCTATAAGTACCTTGAATATCAAGAAGACAGCCGAAACAATCAACTCTACCAAGTCGAGAAAATCATCTTTGACCAAAAACTGGTTCCAGCCGAAAGAGATCAGGCGGCCCTTAAAGCCATCAAATCTTTTGTAGCCGAAAACAGAGGAAGCAAACAGGCAAACATTGCTTTATTTCATGAGGCCAAGATTTATTTTCATCAGAGCGAACTCGACCTAGCCGCTACAAGTTATCAAAAAATTCTTTCAAATCTTGACAGAAACAGCAGCTTTTATGTGATCGCGAGTATTTACCTGGCCAATGTTTTAAAGGATCAAAAAAAGCCTGATCAGGCCATAGAGGTTTTAAACGCCGCCAAAACCGAAAACATGTACGATGTGATTTTGATGGAGTTAGCCGAAACATATCATTCCATCAACGACAAGCCAAGCGCGAAAAAAACGCTCGAGAACCTGATCGCCGATTTCCCGAGCAGCAACTACACTCAAAGAGCAAAAGAAATGCTTTCGCAATATTAATAAACAATTTAAATAACCCTAAGGAGGAACATGGACTTTTTGGATCTGGTGGAAGAATACAGGGATGATATACCCCTCAAACAGTTCGACAAAATTAAAGTGATCATCGCCCGAGCGAAAGACATCGATGACGGCAAGCCGATTTTCGATAGCCGATTAAAGGGAAGAAAACCAACCACCATCGCGCATTACGAACTCATGCAAAACCAGATTCAACCGGATATTTTCATCGAAGAAAAAACCGATGATGACTTTATGGACTTAGCGAGCGCTAACGACGACGAAGAAGAAGAAAACGATTAATCGGTTTTCTGCTGGCGGTAAAAGACCTGCCAGGGATGCCTTAAAACAAACCTGGAAAATTAACTTTTGGCTCACCGCTTAAATCCGAGTCTTCATCTGTTTTTTTTCTCATCACAAACCAACACTTTTTCAATAATTCTATCCCGGACAATTCCCCAATCTTTCGGCGAAATGATGGCAGAGGATACGATCGATCCAGCCTTAAGGTATCGTTTAGGCTATCAAAGACTCAAAACCAGAGAGGTTGCCATCGGCGGACTTCTCATAGGCGGAAACCACCCGCTCCTGATCCAGTCAATGCTTTCGACCCCGATCAATCAGGAAATTAACGCCCTTAAAGAGATCAAAAAACTCGCTGAGTCCGGCTGCGGGTTGATCCGCATCGCTCTTTTATCGAGTAGCGAACTCGATTTTTTACCCAAGCTTAGAAAATGGATGGTCGAGGAAGGGCTGAATATCCCATTATGCGCGGATATTCATTTTTCGCCCCGGCTAGCCCTGGAGGCTTGCGAGTTTTTCGAAAAGATCCGCATCAACCCCGGAAACTATACCGACCGCCCAAAAAATACCAGAGAATCCATCCATCCAGAGCTTTACGATCAAGGTCACCAGGAACTCAAACAAGCAGTCATCCTTCTGGCCAAAAAGCTGAAAAAACACCAGCGGGCTTTGCGAATCGGCGTCAATCAAGGTTCCCTCTCGACACGCATGATGGAGCGTTACGGTGACACACCCCTCGGTATGGTGAACTCGGCTCTTGAGATGATTCAGCTCTTTGAGGAAGAGGGATTCTTCTCCCTGGTCGTCTCCCTAAAATCGTCCAACCCTTTAATTGTCCAAAAAGCCTATCGGCTTTTAGCGCAATCCTATCAAAACGGGCCCGCCCCCGCCCTTCATCTGGGAGTGACCGAAGCGGGTCAGGGTCAAATCGGCCGCGTTAAAAGTCTTAGCGGTATCGCCACCTTGCTTTTAGACGGTATCGGCGATACCATTCGCGTTTCCTTAACCGAAGCCAGCTATAAAGAAATCGATTTCGCGAAAAAACTTTTGGGCCAACTCAATCTTTCCGCTAAAAAACAAGTCAAAGTTCCCGGTTATTTTGAAAGACCGCTGAGTCACCAGCGAGTAAAAAACAGCCGACTTGAGACGGGGAACCTGATACTCGGTGACGCGGGAGCCCTTAAAATAGCCACTTGCGAAGACCGCTCACCGCCTTTTGTCGAGACCGAGTATGCTTGCGACTTTAAATATCTAATCAAAAACGGAAACATCCTCATCTATGATCAGACAAGACCGCTTTTGGTCGTTAGTGACGAGACGGCTATAAAGGACTTCAGTCAGGTCTTTGCTCTTTATCCGGCCATTCTTTTTAAGACCCGCGACCCCATGCTGAGACTACGTCAGTGGTACCACGAACTTGATGGAAAAACCTCGCCTCCGGTTGGGGTTTTTTACCCGGAGGGTTTAAACGATGAGGACCTTGGCCTGGACGCTTCCCTTGCCGGAGCCTTGAGCGAGGGACTAATCGATTTTCTTCTGATTCATTCCGATATAAGCCCTGTTCGCTTAGAGAACTTGCTCCTTCTGCTTCAAGCAACCCGCAGCCGCATCATAACCGCAGATTTCATCGCCTGCCCCTCCTGTGGGAGAACGCTTTTTGACATTGAGAAAGCCACCGAGAAAATCAAGGACGCCACCGCTCATCTCAAAGGAGTTAAGATCGGCATCATGGGTTGCGTCGTCAACGGCCCGGGAGAAATGGCCGATGCCGATTTCGGATATGTGGGTAGCGGATCAGGGAGAATCGATCTCTATCTGGGACAAGAGAGAGTCAAGAGGGGACTTATGGAAAACGAAGCGGTCGATGCCTTGGTTACGCTGATTAAAAAAGAAGGGAAATGGATCGAGAAGGGCTTAAGACAGAAAACCTAAACCCGACGGGGCTAAAAGTTACAATAAAGCCCGATTCGGATGAGATTGAGGTATCATGGTTTCCGAAACGGGCTTTATTGTTTCAACTTTAGCTACCTCAAATAAGATTTAAGTATCTCCTTGAGGTTACGGATGGTCAAAAGTGCGTCCGCTCCACTAACCGGACCGGTCGGATTAAAAGCACCGGTAACCTTGTCGCTGACGGTTAAAAGACCTCGGCTGACCACGACCCTGGAAGCATTATAAAACCATTCGTCTCCCCTCACATCGGGAAAAACGCTGTCCTGTCCGATAAATTTTGTCTCGAGACTATCATCCTTGATCACCTTAACCATGATGTCCTGCACCATGAGGGCGAACTCGGAACGGGTAAGCTTCTGATCGGGATGAAACTTGTGCGCAGCGTCCGGCTCAAGTCCCTTGATCCCCAACCTAATCACGTCCAAAATCGTCTTCTGCATTGGATGGCCGCTGATATCGACCGCATCGGGATACTGCTGAACTGGATCGAGTTGCATTTTTTCCTGCGAATCGGGGGCAGAGAAGGATGAAGCCATGTCTTTCGTACGGTTCTCATAAAGCTTGTCCAGTCTCAACTCGGCCATAAATAAAGCGGCGACATCGGCTCTGGATATTTCCTTCTCATTGGCGATCTTATCACCAAACTGACTGCCAGGTAAAGCTCTCTGGACTTGTTGGATACGTTCTAGCTCCTTGTTGGCTTCGGCCTCGTATTTTCCCTGAATACCGAGCACCTTTTTGAGATGGCTTGATGCCTGATCGTAATTCAACTTGGTGGACTCGGCCATGGCCATAAAATAATAGGACTCCGGATTGTTCGGAGCCAGATCAAGGGTCTCTTTGAAATGCTTTTGAGCCGTTTCATACCATTGATCAGAAGGCAGTTGTAAAACATAATAGACCCTGATGGCGAAATTATGCGCCCGGGCTTTGGATTCTTTTGACTCGGCCTTGTCGATCGCCTTTTCGATCAACTCCTCGGCCAGGACCAAGACTTCACCCTTGGTCTTGGGGCTGACGTTTGGCGAAGCGGCGCGGTAGGCGTTTGAAACCGCAAGTCCACTCAATGCTTGAGAATAATTCCCATCCAATCCCACTGCGCTCTTATAAGCCCGGTAGGCATCCTCATAGTTCCCCTTATCCAGGGCTTCATCACCCATGCCGGTATGATATTTCGGTGTGTCCATCTGACCTTGTTTCGCTCTCGATGAGCTGGAGGCTCCCCCGCAGGAAACCAGCGCAAAAAGCATCAGCGCCCCGGCAGCCCAAACGGTGCCTTTTGTTCTTAAAGCCTTTAAATGAATCATATCGCTCCTTTACTTTATTTTCTAAAATAGTGAGTTTAGCCGATTAAGATGAGAACTCTCGCTTCCCTTAAGAAGCTTTGGGTTTTTTCGACCTGTCTAAGCAGGTCAGCGTCTTTAGATTGGATAATCAGGTCGGATGATTTATTGCCTGGCTTGAGGCTCGCCTTTATGATTAAAGGACGACCCTTAACCCTGGGGTTAGCCTTGGCCTTGTCCAGCCCCTTCTGGTAGCCGGCTATACCCTGTTTAAGGGCAAAGTCCCGCGCCACCTGCGCCGAACCGTACACCTCAATGTCTTTTGAGTCATAAACCTTGGGAGACATCACAGGTTTGACCCCCGTACCTCTGGCATCGATTATCAACCCTGTATAGATCGTCTCGGGATCTCCCCCGTAAATCGAATTCTCCTGTTTTTCCGCTGGAGTGGCCTCGGCTTTGATCTTGGCAGGCTCAGTGTCAGTCTGTGTCGCTGGCGCCGACTTGTCGGGACTACTGCTTAGCGCCTGTTCGTGATTATAAAGGACCGACATAATATCCCTTAGATACATCTTCATCGTCACCACGACCGATCCATCGCTGAGAACTTTTTGGTCTATCTTCTCTACCTGCTTGATCTTGCCGGTGATCTGGGTATTGATCTCGTCATTTTCAAGCATCCCCATCTTCACCGTTGTCGTTGAGGTGATGTTCGTTTCCTCAATCATCTGTAAGAGATTCCGCTTGGCTACGACTTCAGCGGCTGTAATAGCGGAAAATCTTTTCTGGGCTGACCCATTGGCCTTTGTACTGGGAACTCCCATCCCTGTCGAGTAAACCACGCCGTTGGTCCAGTCGATACAGCCAAAACTCCGGTTTTCTATACAGGATTCCTGTGCTTCCTGGGGCATACAGGCGTTTCCCATACAGTCCGCTTCAGCGAAAATACTCGGAGTATAAAACGCCAGCAAAAGAGTAAACAAGATGATCGTCGTTTTCATAAAACTCCTTCTTTTTTATTTGTAAGGGCTATGCAAGCTTAATTAATTAAACTTATTTTGGTGAGTCGATTTGATTTTAGAACGCTAAATGAAAATATCCTTAAAAAAGTAATACCCTAAGTCAATGCAAAGAAAAAGCAAAATTTCACATCACTCTAAAAATAAATTAAAAAAAACCCTGATTTGTCAGCGCGCCTTGTTTACGTGGTTTCTTTTTTAGGGCTTATTGTTTTGTTTTTATTGTTTTTAACCTGCAATCCTCCGTTGATGACGATTCTCACTTAATTTAAGTAAATATTTTTACCGCTGGAACTGAATTGATGGCCTTCTGTTTCCGAGGTATCTAATTAACATCCAGACATGATCATTCTATATAAAGCACACCTCTTCATTAACAGATTGTTATTTTAACATTATTTAATTTTTGGGTTTTGTCTTTAATTAAAAAAGGTTATGATTCTTTACAAGTTCGAGTAAATTTCCAATCCTGCTATCCCCGATGAACATTCAAGATACATTAGAAAAGCTTAAGGCGGAAAACAAACTGATCCGGGATTTATTTTCCATTATGGAAAAATACCGCAAGTATTTCCCCCTGATCGCCTTTATCGTTGGATTTTCCTGGGATAGCCTGACGTTATCCAGAATCGACCGAGTCATCGACAACATCCGGCTTTTGATTTACCTTATCGTCCTTTACGGATTGATCCTAATCACCAATTTTATCGACAGGGATGTCATTAAAAAGGGCAAGCTGCTCCAATACAAGGATTATTACCCGATCGGCATTCATTTTATCATCGGAAGCCTTTTCAGTGCCTTTGTTATTTACTATTTCCAAAGCGCTTCGCTTTCAAAAAATATTTTATTCGTCGGCATTCTGGCTTTTTTTCTGGTGGCCATCGAGTTTTTAAACAATCGGTTGAAAAATATCTATTTTCAGTTTGGCCTCCTGTTCTTGGTCAATTTCGCCTATTTCACTTTTTTTGTTCCTGTAATCGCCAAATCCACGTCCATCTATACCTTTGTCGTTGCCGGCGTGATCAGCGTCAGCATCGTTGGGTCGATGATCGCCCTTTTTTATTTCAAAGGAGTCTTTTTATCCGTAAAACAGGTCTACCTCAATATCGCCCTGGTCTTAACAATCTTTTTTATGATCAACTGGCTCTATGCCTTAAACCTGATTCCGCCGGTTCCCTTATCCTTGAAGATGGGCGGAGTTTATCACAGCATCGAAAAGCAGGGCAACAAATTCGCGCTCGAATACGAGACAATGCCCTGGTATCACTTCTGGTCCCAGAGCGATCCCGTCTTTCATTTTGCAGAAGGCGATCAGATCATCGGATTTACGGCGATTTTCGCTCCCAATGAACTCAAAGAGGAAATCGTTCATCACTGGCAACGCTATGTGGTTGAGAAAAAGCAGTGGGTAACCTATGACGTTATCGGTTTTGAAATCGAAGGAGGCCGTGAACGGGGATTTCGCGGCCATACCAAAAAGAAATACATCGCCAACGGCGAATGGCGCATCGAGGTCAGGACAAAAAAGAACCGGCTTCTGGGAAGGGTCTATTTCGAAGTCCAAAAGGTCGAAAAAAAATCCTACGAACTTAAAAAACTATGGGTCTGAGGACCTCTTACGGACTCGAAAGCGCCGCTGATAAGGAAATGGTCGTTGCCGATGCCGTCTGAAAAACAGGAGCTAAAAAACCCATCGAGGAAACCGAGCCTATTTTCTGAATAATACCGGCTTCTGTCTTGTCAACAATATCGTTTGAGGCTAAATCCCCGTGGCATCCAGAACAATAAGCCCCGTAAAGACCAGGCCCATCACTGTCCGAAATGACCGGAAGCGGGCTATCCGCCAGAGCGGTTTCGATAAGGCTCAAGACCGTGGCCGGTGTCCCTGTACTAAAGCTCATTTCGGGATTCACCCGCCCCGCGACCACGATGCTGGAAGCGTTTCTCTGAGGCTTATCGCTTACATCCAGTTCGAAATGACAACCTGCGCAATGCTCATCATACAAGGCCGGACCGTCCGCCGAAGCGTCATAGGTAAAATCGATACCAGCCAGCGTTATCTCGATCGCCTCCAGTTGTGCGGTTGAAAGCGCGCTTAAAAAACCCATCTCGAGGAACTGGTCGTTGGCGTAAACCATTCCCTCGGTCGAGCGTTTGGCCTTGTTTGAGATCAGCCGGGATCGGTGGCATCCGGCGCAAAGATTATCATAAAGCGCCGCCCCATCGCTGAGAGTCAGATCAAGCGCCTGAGACTCAAGAAGACCCGCGACCAACCCAAAAGCCTCAGCGGAAAGATCCGAGATGAAATTCATTTCAGGGTTAAAGGAAGTCGCGTAAATGATCGCCTCAAGGGGTCTTTTGGCCTTGGTTGTCCGCTCTAAAGGCATATGACAGCCAGCGCAATAATAACCATAAACCGCCTCCCCGTCACTCATATCCACTTCGGGATAGACCGCTTGAGTTAATTCCGCTTCGATCTTTGCCAGGGCCGAGTCAGGCAAAAGACTTAAAAAACCCATTTGGCTTTGACTCATAATTCCATAATAAATGGCAGCCTTGTTTCTTTTGGCGAGTTCGCCCTTATCGAGTTCCCCATGACAGCCCCGGCAATAATCCCTGTAAAGAGCTTTTCCGCCTTCAGTTCCATCCAGCGTTTTCGCCAAGGCTTCCGCAATCAGCTCGATCTTGGCTCCAGGAATATCCTGGGTTTCAAGTATCCCCATCAGACTGCCCATGTATCCTTGTTGATCATTCCCCAAATTCTGAAGGATCGCCTGGAAGATCCCGTCCGCTGTTCTGTTGGGAACATTGGTGGTCATTAGATCGTTATGGCAGGCCGAACAATAAAGTTCATACAACTCCGCGCCATTTAAGTCCGTCTGTCTTTGAGCGTGAACCGCTTCGATGCTGTCGGGACTGCTCTCTTGAGAATCGCACCCCGAATTTAAGATCGCGCCTAAAAGCGTCAGCCAGAAAAAGCCGTAAAAGGTCATTAGGCCTATCCCAAAAAACCTGCCATTATACCCCCTCGATTCCTTTAAAGTCATGCTTATCCCTGGTTTTATGTTGTTAAGCCGAAACCGTTTCGTCCATCCCAAATGGCGGCTTCCCTATTCGTAAATATCGGTGATCTCCAGATGGCAGTCCGTACATTTTAAGAACTCCTCTGTCATCTCTTCCTCATTGGGGTGAATAAACTTGATCCCCTTGATAAAATCGACCTTGACGTTATTTAGATCCTTACCCTGAGACAAAATCAGGTGACACTTGTTACAAGCGGTGAAAATGCTTTCGCCCCGTGTGTTTTTGAGCCGATCATTATGACAACGGAAACAGCCTGACCAATTTTTATGCCCGATATTATCGGGATAGGATTTCCAGCTCGTTTTCATCTCGGGAAAAACCGTCTGTTCGTAGATTTTTTGAATTTCCGCAACCGTCTGCTCCAAGAGCGGCTTTTTTGACTTAAAAATAACTGGAAACTCTTCTTGGTAATAATCCCTGAAAAATAAAGCGATTTGGTTAAAGGCCTCTGACTTGGAAACATAATCCCTCGAAAGTGCCTGGACCGACTTGAGCTTGATAAAAGGCAACTCCCTGGAAATCAAACCCTCGGTAATGGCGTCATTGACCGATTCCATGGGCGTTGGAAACCGATGCGCCGCGCGGTTATGACAATCCATACAGTCCATCGTCCTGACTTCGAGCCTCTTTAACTCCTCCTCGGTTAAGGGATTATCCTCATCCTTGAACTCAAGAACGCTCCCGTCATGCCTTTGGGATCTCACCAAGGCGATGTCCTGCCTTTTTTCGTCACGGGCGATGTACTCCACGTCCGTCTCGATCAGCATGTGGTAATGAATCCCGAAGCTCTGGGCGTTTTCGACCCTTCCCCCGCCGATCATCATCAGCAGTCTAATGTTATGGGTGGAACTCTTTTCATCTGACATATAATAGGTCTTTAGAATCTCTTTGTTGCCGATATTTTTTCTTTTCCAGTGACAGTTCTCGCAAGTCTCCCTAGCCGGTCTTAAGTTATGAATCGGTGTCGGGATCGGTCTGGGAAAGGTATCGGCCATGACAGCGAAGACCTGACGGATTCCAGAGAGTTTCGATTTGACATACCAATCCGCTCCTGAACCGATGTGACATTCCACGCAGTCGACCCTGGCGTGAGCGGAGTTGTGATAGGTGACCCATTCAGGATTCATCGCGCTGTGACAGGTCTGACCGCAAAAGACATTGGACTCCGTGACATGGTAGGCCGTGTATGATCCAAGACCGATAACCACCGTAAACCCCGTGACCACAAGCGTGCTGACGACCAGGACCATGACCGGATTTTTTATCGTGATTTCGCTGGCGGTCGTCGGTTCCAATCCCGATTTTCTTCTTCTTGCCTCCCGGTAAATCCCAAGCCCCACCACAAAAAACCCAAAGAGGACCTGAGCCAGCAGAAGCAGATACAAGATCCCGAGATAAGCCGTCGAGATACCCGTAAAAAAATCCAGGAAAAAAAAGAACAATTCACCGGTTATCCCGAATAACACCAGATAAAATCCGATAATGCTGATCCAGTTGTCATAAAGTTTCGGATTCTTTGACCTTGTCATAAAACCTCTCTATGAAAGCTTAAACCGAATATAAATCCTGAAGTCGAACATCGTTTATTTACCTGATCAATTGCCCAGATGAGGCGGAGACCGGTGACAAACCTGGCAATTGTTGGAGAGCCCCCCCCCTCCACTATCGTGACAGTCGATACAGTGGTTTTTAAGCCATAGTGAATTGTGACTGCGCGGAGAAGTCTCGTTGTGACAACTGACGCAGAAATAAGGCCTGTGGCAATTTACGCACCGCTCCCGATCACTCCCCGCCACGAAACCATGTCCACGGGTTCGCCAGAACTGGGTGTGATCATCCGGCTTCTGGTTTGAATGACAATCCACACAGACGTTTTTTGGGTGGCAGGTATAGCAACTCTTGCCGTGTACCTCGATTTCGTTGAGTCCCATGGGTGACGCCGCGCCATGATACTTCTTCCAATTAACCCGGTGAAAATCCGGCTTGACATCCCTGGCGAAAGTGCCTGGAAGATGGCACTGCGTACACTGCTCGGTGACCTTAAAACCGGGGATTTTCTGCTCATGGCAATCAAAGCAGACCTGGGGCTTGGGCATGTATTCCCTTCTGGGAAAAGCGTCCCGATTTTGGTTTTGGATGTCCTTGTGACAGTTCTCGCAACCAATCTCCTTTTCGTAATGAAGTTTATGGGAGAATTTCAGACTCTTATAGGGAACCGGTCCGGTGATGACTTTTTTAAGCTCTTTTTTGATTTTATCCATTTCATCAAGGGTGACGTTATGGCATAACAGGCAAATCTGGGAATCGTTTTTTGGATTAACCTCATCGTGACAGTCCGAGCAGCTCTCTTTGGTCGAAATTCCGGCCTTATCGCTTTGCTGGGCGCCTTCGTGGCAGGTGACGCATTCAATTTCCTCTTTAACCACATGACGGTAATGGGAGACCTTTAAGTCCCGCGGCTGGTCCTCTGGAAATCCCCAGCCCAAAACCTCGGACGACATGATGAAATAAGTCGCGCAACTGATCAAGACCAAAATAATGACTCCCGTAAAGGATCGGTTATTAGAAATCACGTTTGACCCCCATCTTTAGGATTTGGTATTCTTCGATTTGATCTTCGGTCTCGAAAGAACCCGTCAGGCTGTAGTTTTCGCCCAAGGGAATCCTGGTCTTGACAAAATAGGTCCTGACCTTGGTCCGCTCGCCGTAATCAAGATAATAGTCGTACTTGTATAGACTGTAGTAGCTACCCGCGCTGACCCGCAAGCTTCTTTTGATCCTGTCGGCCCCATACTCTAGCTCAAACCCACCCGCGTTGCCTTGGTAGTTTGGGCTGGACCAGCTTTCTCCCGATAAGCTCAGGGCCAATCCTGTCACCA
>Ga0224496_10002040_pt1 | contig 12220 bp, 11 predicted proteins | sample SF_Jul11_sed_USG_2_FD_168127 | JGI IMG/M metagenome (GOLD analysis project Ga0224496, IMG submission 168127) | Sediment microbial communities from San Francisco Bay, California, United States - SF_Jul11_sed_USGS_8_1 | ecosystem: Environmental > Aquatic > Marine > Sediment | place: USA... | reverse complement strand
CAGGCGCTGCATACATGGTTTCAGCCATGTCCCGGATTAATGTGCGCGTATCGTCAGTTACCGCCGGTACGGTTTCGGCGACAGTATGCAATCGCTCGTCCGGATACTCTAGTATCTTAAGAATAGCCATACAAAACTTGTGTAATTTGATAAACCAAGCACTGAAGTTAAACCATATGATTACGCATGAATACAATTAACATGATTGCGCTCAACAAACAAAGTCCATCTCTGCAACCGGGGTCATCCATGCGTAAAACTATTATATCCGCGATTTTATTCGCCAGTTTGCTTTCTACTTTGCCTGCCACGGCAGAAAATAACGGGCTGCGAAGTGATGCACCTGCCCGCCATGTTGTTGTTCCTGGCGATACGCTATGGAGCATTGCTTCAAAATTTCTAAAAGACCCCTGGCGCTGGCCACAAATCTGGGGCCTGAATCGAGAACAAGTAAAAAATCCGCACAAAATCTATCCAGGTGACATCATTTTACTAGAGAAAACGCGCCATGGCCCACGATTAAGGCTGGCCAATGAGAAGGCGGCAGTAAAACTATCCCCAAAAATAAGGGTAGAAAAGACGGGGTTTTCAGCCATCCCAAGTATCCCAGCAACAGTCATTGAACCTTTCTTAAGCCAACCCATTGTAATAAATAAAAATGGACTTGAAAATGCACCCTATGTTATCGGCTCCAGTGATGATCGTGTTGTATTAGGCGCTGGCGACACCATCTATACCAGCTATCTACCTGAAGATCAAGGTACTTCATGGAAAATATTCCGTCCCGGAAAAGCGTTAAGAGATCCGGATGCTGATGGGCAAATTCTTGGTTATGAGGCCACTTACCTTGGGGATGTTAAAGTTAAGGTATTTGATGAAATCAGCACCGCTACCGTTACTCGCTTTGCTCAGGAAATACAAAAAGGGGATCGACTCGTTGCGTCCTCTGGTATTATATTTAATAATTACGTGCCACATGCGCCGGAGATGCTCATCAATGGCCGCATAATTTCCGTGTATGGAGGCGTTGCTGAAATAGGAAGGGGTGCGATTGTTGCGCTTAACAAAGGCGCTCGGGATGGACTAGAAATGGGTCATGTCCTTGCGGTATATCGGGACAGCCAGACCAATACACACGATGGAAAAATAGTGCAACTGCCCGGCGCACGTTCTGGCTTGGTTTTTGTATTCCGGGTTTTTGAAAAAGTATCCTATGCGCTGGTAGTGCAGAGCACCCAATATATTCAGATTCTTGATACTGTCGAAACACCACAATAGTGAAATTGTCTATCTTCAATGAAATTCCCGCCAGATGTTGAATCCTGGCTAAACCTCAGCCTAATAGATGGTCTTGGCGACGAATCGATACGTCGGTTACTGGTGGCTTTTGGGAGTCCATCAGGTGTTTTTTCCGCGAATGCTAGTGCACTGGAACGTATCGTAAAAAAAAACACCGTCGGCAATATATTACGTGGCGCAGACAAAAAAAAACTCACTGTTGCACTTAATTGGCTGGAAGACCCGGCTAACTCGATAATTACACTGGCTGATCCCGACTATCCAGGCCTGCTGTTAAATATTCCTGACCCACCACCGCTTCTTTATTTTAAAGGTCAACGCAATCTTCTCAATACGCCTGCGTTGGCCGTTGTTGGAAGCCGTAACGCCACCCCCCAAGGCCTTGCTAATGCTGAAGCTTTTTCTGAAGCAATCAGTAACGCAGGGCTTTGTATTATTAGTGGCATGGCGTTGGGTATTGATACCGCCGCACATCATGGTGGATTGTCTGGCGCCGCGGCCAGTATTGGCGTAGTCGGCACCGGATTGGATATCGTTTACCCTGCAAGAAATCATGAGCTTGCACATCGACTTGCAAAAGACGGCGCGCTAATTTCCGAGTTTCCACTTGGAATGCCGGCCATTGGTCGTAACTTTCCACGCCGCAACCGTATCATTAGCGGCATGAGCCGAGGTTGTCTAGTGGTTGAAGCGGCGCTACGAAGTGGCTCATTGATTACCGCCCGCCAGGCATTAGAACAAGGAAGGGAAGTGCTGGCCATCCCTGGTTCAATTCATTCACCTCTTTCCAAAGGTTGTCATGCACTCATCAAACAAGGGGCAAAACTGGTTGAAAATACCCAGGATATTCTGGATGAGCTCGATTATCAATCAAGCATAAACAGCGTGCATAGCACTGAAAAAGCGGGTGCCGCCGGTTCAACAGAAGGTGCTTTTTTACTTAAACATCTTGGCTATGATGCTACTGATATTGACACACTATGTGTTCGCAGTGGCTTGACGGCGGAGAAAGTATCAGCCATGCTATTGACACTTGAACTGGACGGCGTTATCGCCAGTCTACCAGGTGGGCATTATCAACGTATCTAAGGATTTCACGAGATAAATTAGTTGTATACTGTAAAAAAGTAACGTCAGCATTCAGAAAATGCGGCACTCATTAACGATCCATCCGGACATATACGACTGACTGTTCCCTGGATTTAATTGTATAAGCAACTGATATTAAGGTTATAACTTAAATAACTCAAGGCGACTATGTTTGATATTCTTGTTTATTTATTTGAAAATTATTTTGATTCGGGGAGTCATCCCGATTCTGCTACGCTTACTCGCAAACTTACGTTGGCGGGTTTTGACAATGACGAAATCACACAAGCACTTGACTGGTTATCCGAGCTCGCGCAACTTGAGACAGATTGCTATCCAGCCACATTAGCGCAGAATCACTCGTTTCGCTGTTACGCTTCATTTGAAATGGAAAAAATTGATGCGGAAGGACGTGGCTTTATTATGTTTCTTGAACAAACAGGCATTCTTAATCCATTGCAACGTGAGTTATTAATCGATCAGGTTCTGGCGATGGATGAAAACACACCAAGCCTGGAAAAAATTAAACTCATTGTTCTGACTCAACTATGGATGAAAAATCAATTGACAGACCAAACTATTATGGAAAAATTGCTGTTAGCAAATGATTCATATTACCTGCATTAATCATCCAAAAAGCGCCTTTCGTTCACTGAATGCTATAAACAGAATCGTTGCCGGATTTACTGCACCCATCGCTCAAAAACTGTGTCATGAGCATGGGCTAAAAAAAGCAGACGGCTATTACTAACTCATACACTAACTCATATTTCAACCAGAATCTCATGGGCAAGGTCCTGATTATTGCTGAAAAACCTTCGGTAGCTACTGATATTGCACGCATACTGGGCAATTTTACGAAACATACCGATTATTTCGAGAATGACCAATACGTATTGACATCTGCTGTTGGTCACCTACTCGAACTTGCTGTGCCGGACGAATTTGAAGTTAAGCGCGGCAAATGGAGTTTTGCTAATCTGCCAGTCATTCCGCCACATTTTGATCTTAAACCCATTGAAAAAACTGCGTCACGTCTAAAACTCATCACCAAACTGATTAAACGCAAAGATGTGGATGCGCTTATCAATGCATGTGATGCTGGGCGTGAAGGAGAATTAATCTTTAGTTACATCGTTCGTCATAGCAAGACAAAGAAACCGATTAAGCGTCTCTGGTTGCAATCGATGACGCCCGAATCTATCCGTCAAGGATTCACCAAGTTACTTGATGATTCTGAAGTACAGCCACTGGCGGCGGCGGCGGTCAGTCGCTCGGAGTCCGATTGGCTGGTTGGAATCAATGGTACCCGCACCATGACGGCTTTCAATTCCCAGGAAGGTGGCTTTCATAAAACAACCGTTGGACGAGTGCAAACGCCCACACTGGCAATTCTAGTTGAACGAGAAGAAGCGATAAAGAAATTTAAAGCGAAAAACTACTGGGAAGTGCATGGCACCTTTGCCACTGAAAACGGAGAATACATTGGAAAATGGTTTGACGAGAATTTCGCCAAAGATAAAAAAAGCAGCGAACTGAAAGCCGACCGGCTATGGGATCAAAATAAAGCAAACGCGATTCGCGTCAAATGTCAGGATAAACCAGGCAGTGTCAACGAAGAAAGCAAACCTACCAGGGAGACCTGTCCTTTGCTGTACGATCTCACTAGCTTGCAACGAGACGCCAACAGCCGTTTTGGTTTTTCAGCCAAGGCCACCTTGGGGCTTGCACAGGCGCTCTATGAAAAACATAAGGTTTTGACCTATCCTCGAACAGATTCCCGCGCACTGCCAGAAGATTATATTGCCACGGTTAAAGACACTCTGAACGCGCTAAAAAAAACCAGCTATGGCGAATTCGCCAGACGAATTCTTAAGGAAGACTGGGTAAAACCCAACAAGCGCGTTTTCAATAACACCAAAATTTCCGACCATTTCGCAATTATTCCGACTGCACTCGAGCCCAAAAAGCTAAATGAGGCAGAAACCAAACTCTACGACCTAGTGACCAAACGTTTTCTGGCCATCTTTTTTCCTGCGGCTGAACTACTTGTAACAACCCGGATCACGCGTGTTGAGAACGAACCATTTAAGACTGAAGGCAAGGTAATGGTCAACCCTGGCTGGCAAGCTGTTTATGGCAAAACTGTTCAGCACAAACTAGACAGTGACGCCACATTGATCGCAATAACACCAGGTAAATCCGTCACAACAGAAGCGATAGAAGTGATTGACAACCAGACGCGGCCACCTGCGAGATTTAATGAAGCCACGCTTTTGTCCGCTATGGAAAGCGCAGGAAAGCTGCTCGAACACGAAGAACTTCGTGAAGCCATGCGCGCAAAAGGATTGGGCACGCCTGCTACGCGCGCCGCTATTATTGAAGGTCTTGTATCTGAACATTACATACAACGTCTGGGTCGCGAACTGCAACCAACGGCCAAAGCCTTTTCTCTGATCACATTATTACGTGGTCTAAAAATTCCTGAACTGATTTCACCTGAATTAACTGGCGATTGGGAGTTTAAATTACGTCAAATTGAACAGGGTGAACTTAAACGCAGCGAATTTATGGAAAAAATTGCTGACATGACTCGACATATTGTGGAACAGGCAAAAAATAACCGCGGCGAAACCATCAGTGGGGATTTCGCCACGCTCAAATCGCCCTGTCCAAAATGTGGCGGTGTCGTTCATGAAACCTACAAAAAATTTCAATGTCAACAATGTGATTTTGCGCTGTGGAAAATATTGGCTGGACGCCAGTTTGACGTGGAAGAGATGGAAACATTGATCACGCAACGTGAGGTTGGTCCATTACAGGGTTTTCGCAGCAAAATGGGGCGCTTGTTCAACGCCAATATCAAACTTACTGACGAATTTGAGATGAAATTCGACTTTGGCAATGAAAACGAAGAAAACACTAAAGATGTTGATTTTAGTAATCAGACCCCACTAGGAAAATGTCCCAAATGCGGCAATTCGGTTTTTGAACATGGCATGTTCTATATCTGCGAAAAATCGGTTGGATCGACACGCAGCTGCGATTTCAAGACCGGAAAAATAATTCTTAACCGCCCTATTGAGCAGGAACAGGTTGCCAAATTACTGCAGACTGGCAAAACCGATTTACTGACTAAATTTATTTCAAAAAAGGGGCGCCCATTTTCCGCCTATCTCGCAGTTGATCCAAATGGAAAAATAGGGTTTGAGTTTGAGCAGAAAAAACCCAAAACGGACGTAAAAAAAACCAAGGCCCAAAAAAATAGTAAAGCTTCAGCAAAAACGCCATAGTCACCGCTAACCACCACTGTTTGGCGAGATGCCACAACAAACGTACAAATTTATACCCGAAAAAAACGGTCAAATATGCTATCGCCAAACAGTATCGGCTAGAATAACTACTGCTCAAGTATAGAAATTTAAGATGTACTTGGCTATGCCAGTGGTTGCAAGAATTACCAGCATCAAGCCGCCAATCATAGCAACACCCTCTATAAGAATCGATACAAAAGCAATGCCGCCATTAGAAAATTCCTCGTCTCCCATCTCGTTTTTTCTGCGGATTTTTCGGCCTCTTACCCAAATCTGCAACCAGATAGCAAACGGAATAGCAAGTAAAGAAAACATTAATGCTATTTCAGCATCTTCCATCATCATTGATTCCATTAATTAACCTCTTCCTTTATAAAAATTACAATAATCTATTAGCTACGTTGATTTGCATTACACAAATCAGAACACCCATCAATTCAGCCGCCTATGCCTATGTATTCATGGATGCCGAAGACAACCTGAAAACGCGAGCATCATCACACAGATTGATGAAATATTCGTTCAAATAAGTCTAAAAAATTCTAAAAATTCCAAAGAGTATGATACCCTCCGACAAATTGGTTCATCTCGCAATAGATTACCTCAAACATATAGAATTGATAAATACTTTTTCCATATTTTTGACACAAAAAATGTCCGATAAACTCGACTGCCTGTCACCCAATCTATCATCCAGGAATTTTTTCCATAGTGATCCTGCAACTTGATGAAACATCCAGAGCATGCATTACGACAAGTGCAAATTGCAAAAGTTTTTTTGATCGCTATCATCTGCAACTTTATATTTCCAACATAGAATGAAATGGCTTGATCTCCCACTTGTCGCCACTGCTCAAGGAATAGTACAACTGCCTGGTTCCAAGAGTATTTCTAATCGCATTCTTTTGCTGGCTGCGTTGGCTGATGGCGTCACCCATATCCATGACTTGCTCGCTTCCGATGACACGGCACGAATGTTGGAAGCGCTCAGATTACTTGGCGTATCGATTAACCAGACAGGGGAAAACGATTATCAGATAGAAGGTTGCAAAGGAAAATTTACAGCCCGTGAAGCAGATTTGTTTCTTGGCAATGCGGGTACCGCATTCCGGCCATTGGCTGCGGTTCTTGCGCTAATGAATGGAAACTACCGGTTGACTGGCGTGGCGCGAATGCATGAACGCCCCATTGCAGACCTGGTTGACGCGCTGCGGCAACTGGGCGCAAACATCACCTATCTCGGTAACCAAGGCTTCCCCCCACTGACCATAAAACCCGCCGAAATAAATTCCGCTAACACCCATACGTTAACAGTCAAGGGAAATGTTTCCAGTCAATTTTTATCCGGTTTGTTAATGGCGTCACCATTAACTGGCAAGCCAGCAACGATTCATGTGATTGGCGATCTGATCTCGCGGCCCTACGTTGAACTCACCATCGCGCAAATGAAGCGCTTTGGCATACAAGTTGAATGCAACAAACAGAATCACTTCGTGTTACCTGGCAAGCAGTTCTATCATAGTCCCGGCGACATTAACGTTGAAGGGGATGCCTCCTCGGCTTCATACTTTCTTGCCGCTGGTGTAATTGGCAATGGTCCAGTGCGTGTCCTAGGGGTGGGGCGCGACAGCCTGCAAGGCGATATTCGTTTTACTGAAGTACTGGAAAAAATGGGCGCGCATATTACCCTGGGAGATAAATGGATTGAATCACGTGGCTTATCTTCTAGCCAGACTAACAAGATGCTAAAAGGGATAGATCTTGATTGCAATCATATACCGGATGCGGCAATGACAATCGCGGTTACTGCGTTATTTGCTAGCGGCATTACCACACTCAGAAACATTGCCAGCTGGCGTTTAAAAGAAACCGACCGTCTTTCAGCCATGGCCAAGGAGCTGCGCAAACTGGGTGCTGACATTGAAGAAGGCGCTGATTTTTTGCGTATTAAACCACCAGCCTGCAAAATTACACCGAATGCAGCGATCGACACTTACGACGATCACCGCATGGCGATGTGCTTTTCACTGGCATCTTTTGGCGCACCCGTACGCATTAACGACCCAGATTGCGTGACCAAAACTTTCCCAGGTTATTTTGAAAAATTTGCACAGATCACGCATCCTTAATTTAACATTGTTTCTCAACGTGAAAAATTTCCAGTTCTAAAAATAACCAGAAAAATGTGCAACATTCCAGTTATCGCCATTGATGGCCCTTCTGCTTCCGGCAAGGGTACCATTGCGCAGTTAGTAGCAAAAAAACTTGGCTTTCATTATCTCGATAGCGGCGCGCTCTATCGTTTGGTCGCATTGCAATCAATGCGTTTGGGTACTGACTTTACCGATGAAACAATGCTGACCGAAATTGCCAGAAATCTTGACGTTTTTTTTGAAGGGGAAAAAATCTTTTTAACAGGCAAGGATGTTTCTGATGCAATCCGTGAAGAACAGTGTGGCATCCGGGCCTCTGAAATTGCGACATCCCCATCGGTCAGAATCGCATTAATTACGCGTCAACGTGCATTTCGCCAACCCCCTGGCCTGGTAACAGATGGCCGTGATATGGGTTCAGTCATCTTTCCTGACGCGATTCTTAAAATATTTCTCACTGCCAGCACTGAAGTACGCGCACAACGGCGTTATAACCAGTTGATGGAGAAAGGAATAAGTGCTAATATGGCGGCTTTGTTGCAAGATATCCAGACGCGAGACGCACGTGACAGCAATCGCAGCGTAGCACCATTGCAACATAGTACGGATGCAAAGATACTGGAAACAACCGATCTTAGTATTGCCGAGGCAATGAATGTGGTGCTGCGATGGTACGCTGAAATCGGTACCAACAGTGTTTGAGCGTGGAACTGAAAATACTTTTCATCGATAAGTTCAGCAGCTTTGTTTATACTTAATAATGCTACTTGAAGAACACATATGGTTGAATAAAGAATTGGCAGATCCACATATTATCAACTAACCCATCCCGCTTAATATGAAAAAGGCGGGTTTTTTTAATCAGGTATTTTTTAATGACTACTGCTTCTCCAGTAACCGAATCACCCGAAATGACGACTGCTTCTCCAGTAACCGAATCACCCGAAAGTTTTGCTCAGCTTTTTGAAGAAAGCCTGACGCGCAAGGAAATGCGTGTTGGTGAAGTTATTACCGCTGAAGTTGTGCGGGTTGACTACAACATCGTCGTCGTTAATGCAGGACTAAAATCTGAAAGTTTTATTCCCGTGGAAGAATTCAAAAATGACAAAGGCGAAATTGAGGTCCAGCCAGGCGAGTTTGTCAGTGTTGCCATTGAATCTCTGGAAGATGGCTATGGTGAGACACGATTGTCGCGTGACAAAGCCAAACGACTCACTGCGTGGCATGAACTGGAAGAAGCCAAGGAAAGTGGTACCATTGTTAGTGGCATGGTGAACGGAAAGGTTAAGGGTGGCCTGACTGCCATGATTAACGGCATTCGCGCATTCCTTCCGGGTTCACTGGTCGATATCCGTCCTGTTAAAGACACTACCCCTTTCGAAAACAAAGAAATGGAATTCAAGGTCATTAAACTTGACCGCAAACGTAATAATGTTGTCGTATCACGCCGCGCGGTACTGGAAGAAACGCAGGGAGCAGATCGTGAATCGTTACTGGCAAGCCTACAGGAAGGCGCAGTAGTCAACGGAATTGTAAAAAATATTACCGATTATGGCGCCTTTGTAGATCTCGGTGGAATTGACGGCTTGCTGCATATTACAGATCTTGCTTGGCGTCGGGTAAAACATCCTTCTGAAGTGATCAATGTTGGAGATGAAGTAACTGCCAAAGTCCTTAAATTTGATCAAGAAAAAAACCGTGTTTCGTTGGGCCTGAAACAACTAAGCGAAGATCCATGGGTGGGTCTCTCCCGACGTTATCCTCAAGGCACCCGCTTGTTTGGCAAGGTTACCAATCTCACTGATTATGGTGCATTTATCGAAATCGAGCAAGGGATCGAAGGGTTGGTGCATGTCTCCGAAATGGACTGGACCAATAAAAATGTTTACCCGTCAAAAATGGTGCAATTGGGTGACGAAGTAGAAGTTATGATTCTGGAAATAGACGAAGATCGTCGTCGTATTTCCCTCGGCATGAAGCAGTGCAAGCCGAATCCATGGGAAGATTTTTCCATAAATCAAGAAAAAGGCGACAAAGTTAAAGGACAAATCAAATCAATCACAGATTTTGGCGTGTTTATTGGATTGCCAGGGAATATTGACGGATTGGTTCATTTATCCGATCTATCCTGGAGTTTACCCGGTGAAGAGGCGGTCCGTAACTATAAAAAAGGCGACGAAATAGAAGCGCAAGTTTTATCTATTGATGTTGAACGTGAGCGCATCTCTCTGGGTATCAAGCAACTGGAAGGTGACCCATTTACCAATTTTGTTGCCACCCATGAAAAAAGCTCGGTTATTAAAGGGTCAGTCAAATCTATTGATGCCAAAGGTGCTGTTATTGCATTAACTGAAGATGTCGAAGGCTATTTGCGCGCATCTGAAGCATCACGTGACAGGGTTGAAGATATCCGCACCCTGCTAAATGAAGGTGACAAAATTGAAACCATGATCATTAATATTGATCGCAAGAACCGTACGATAAATCTTTCTATTAAAGCAAAAGACAAAATTGAAGAATCCAGTGCGTTGCAAAAAATCACCAAACAAAGTCCTGCCAGCACTGGAACAACCAGTCTGGGCGCTTTACTTAAAGCCAAAATGGACAAAAAAAATACGGAACAATAAAGGAGAACCATGACCAAATCTGAATTAATTTCCAGGCTTGCCGCACGTTTTCCACGACTGGTAACAAAAGATGCGGAGCTCGCAGTCAAAGTTATACTTGATGCAATGGCTAAAAGCCTAGCGGACGGGCAGCGTATAGAAATTCGTGGGTTTGGAAGCTTTGATCTAAACTATCGCCCACCCCGTATCGGTCGCAACCCAAAATCTGGCGAAAAAGTCCAAGTGCCTGAGAAATATGTACCGCATTTTAAAGCAGGCAAGGAAATGCGTGAACGTGTTGATTATAAGAGCGATGCATAACGTTTGATCGCTGAAACCTGCACACTAAATACCCTCTCCTGCTGGAGAGGGCGATTTGAGTGCGACAGATAAACTACAATCAAATACAAAATTTATTTATAAAGGCTTTTTATGCGTTTAATTTTATGGCTGCTACGCATAGTTGTATTTGTACTGCTGGTCAGCTTTATTGCAAAGAATTTCGAACCCGTTACGCTTCATTACTACCTTGATTACGAATATCAACTACCGCTCAGCATTGTATTACTGATTTTTTTAGCGCTTGGCATGATAATCGGATACTTTTCTTTCCTTGGCAATAAATCTCGGAAAAAGGATTAGAAAATGGATGATCCACGCATTATTGTTGCGCTGGATTGCCAAAGCGAAAATGAAGCGCTTGCTTTAACGGCAAAACTCGACCCTTCACTATGTCGACTAAAGATAGGTAAGGAACTTTTCACAGCCACAGGTCCGCAGTTAGTGGAAAAACTAATGCACCTTGGCTTTGAAATCTTTCTCGACCTGAAATTTCATGACATCCCGAACACGGTTGAAAATGCCTGTATAGCTGCATCCCGCTTAGGTGTATGGATGCTCAATGTTCATGCCCTGGGCGGCAAAAAAATGTTGTTAGCAGCACGAAAAGCGATCCCCATCAAAAAAACCAGGCTCATTGCTGTTACGCTTCTTACCAGCATGGGACCTACTGATCTAACTGATGTCGGTATCAATGAATCGCCGGAAAAAATAGTCCAGCGCTTGGCGTTACTAGCGCGAGATTGTGGACTAGACGGAGTTGTATGTTCAGCGCTGGAAACCAAACAACTTAGACAATTGATCCCCGATAATTTCTATCTGATAACGCCAGGAATACGTCCGATTGATAGCGCGACTAATGACCAACAGCGTGTGACAACGCCACGCCAGGCAATCGAAAATGGTTCGGATTATCTTGTCATTGGCCGCCCCATTACTCAAGCAAACGATCCGTTGTTAATGTTGCAGCGATTAACTGCAGAAATAAATTTTCAGTCAGTTGCGCCTTAACTTCTGCATACATGAAATTTTTGTATCCCCTATAAATTTCAGGGCGGAAAACAATTCAGAAAACAACAGCCCAGAAAAAATGCATTAAAAGAAAAAAAACACTTGACAAGGTTTTTGGGTGAAATTGTGCTTCTCAATATCCATAATTATCATGCTCTTTTTTGGGCTGCTCTGCCACTCATAATGTCATTTACGCGCCTTTCGTAAAACGTCACTAGCGGCCTATTGCCTGAATAATTAAAGCCAGCCAATCGTATTCTCGAGACAAAAATCTGGCCTGAAAAACGGTTCATCCGGCAAGTGCGTACTTTCAGGCGCCACCGACAAGAGCATAATTGGTTTCATGCAGCGCCATAATTTTCAGTTTGAAGAATTCAATATCCCTGAAACCATAAGCCATTTTGTGCAA
>Ga0224496_10002039_pt1 | contig 12222 bp, 10 predicted proteins | sample SF_Jul11_sed_USG_2_FD_168127 | JGI IMG/M metagenome (GOLD analysis project Ga0224496, IMG submission 168127) | Sediment microbial communities from San Francisco Bay, California, United States - SF_Jul11_sed_USGS_8_1 | ecosystem: Environmental > Aquatic > Marine > Sediment | place: USA... | reverse complement strand
CCCATCGCGACGCAGCCGCTCCGCAATGGCGGCCGCCTGGGCGCGCGCGTCCTCGACCGCGTTCTCGATCTCGGCGTCGCTGTAGGGGTGGCCGAGCCGGCGCAGCACGGCGAGGCGCCGGCTGGTGAGCGAGGGATCGAGCGCCCGCTCCGTCAGGAAGGCAAAGGAGGGCATGTTGGAGCGCGGTTCGAGCTCGCGCGGATTGACGAAGTGGATCCAATGCCACGAGTCGGGATACTTACCGCCAACGCGCGCCAGATCCGGGCCGGTGCGCCGCGACCCGTAGAGGAAGGGGCGATCGTACACGCCCTCTCCGGCGAGCGAGTAGCTGCCGTAGCGGTCGGTCTCGGTCTTGAAGGGGCGCACCATCTGACTGTGGCAGGTGTTGCAACCCTCGCGGATGTAGATGTCGCGCCCTTCCTGCTCCAGCGCCGTGTAGGGACGCACGGCTGCGATCGGCCGGATCGTTCCCTGCAGGAAATAGGGTGGGATCAGCAGGACCAGTCCGCCCACGAGCACGGCCAGCAACGTGAGCACGGTGAAGGTCGCCCACTTCGCCTCGAGCACGCGGTGCCACCCATACGCCACGGCTATCGGCCTCCCGCCGCGCTCGGCAGCGCTCCGCCCGGCAACGGTACGGGCAGCCGCGCGCTGCCCTGCTGGATCGTCTTCAGGATGTTGTAGAGCATGAGAAGCGCACCTCCCAGGAAGATGACCCCGCCGCCGGAACGGATCACGTCGTAGATCCGGATCGCCGCCACGCTCTCGATGAAGGTGTAGGTCAGGCCGCCGTCCGGATTCGTGGCGCGCCACATCAGACCCTGGGTGACACCCGAGATCCACATCGAGGTCACGTAGAGGACGAGTCCCAGTGTGGCCAGCCAGAAATGCGCCTCCGCCAGGCGCACGCTGTAGAGCTGCGTGTGCCACAGGCGCGGCACCAGGTAGTAGAGCGTGGCGAAGCAGGTGAGCGCGACCCAGCCGAGGGCGCCGGAGTGCACGTGGCCGATCGTCCAGTTGGTGAAGTGGGAGAGCGAGTTCACGGTCTTCACGGCCATCATGGGCCCCTCGAAGGTGCTCATGCCGTAGAAGGTCAAGCCGACCACGAACATCTTGAGCAGCGGGTCGGTGCGCACCTTGTGCCACGCCCCGCGCAGGGTGAGCAGCCCGTTCAGCATGCCGCCCCACGAGGGGAAGATCAGCATGATGGAGAACGCCGCGCCGAAGGTCTGCGCCCAGTCCGGCAGGGGCGAGTAGATCAGGTGATGCGGTCCCGCCCAGATGTAGATGAAGATCAGCGACCAGAAGTGCAGGATCGAGAGGCGGTGGGAGAAGATCGGCCGCCCCGCCGCCTTGGGCAGGAAGTAGTACATGAGGCCCAGGATCGGTGTCGTGAGCAGGAAGCCGACTGCGTTGTGTCCGTACCACCACTGGATGTTCGCATCGTGTATGCCGGCGTACATCGAGTACGACTTCCACCCGGACACCGGAAGCTCGAGGTTGTTGAAGATGTGGAGCATGGCGATCGTCAGCACGGTCGCGAGCCAGAACCAGATCGCGGCGTACATGGCGCGCTCGCGGCGCTTGATGAGGGTTCCAAAGAAGTTCACCGCATAGACGACCCAAACCACGGCAATGGCGATGTCGATGGGCCACTCGAGCTCGGCGTACTCCTTCGAGGTCGTCTTGCCCGCGAGCAGCGAGATGGCGGCCGCGACGATGATCGCGTTCCAGCCCCAGAGATTGATGCGAGACAGCGTGTCGGAGAACATGCGCACGCGACACAGACGCTGCAGGCCGTAGTAGCTGCCTGCGAAGACCACGCCGAGCGTGAACCCGAAGATGACGGCGTTCGTGTGCACCGGCCGGAGTCGCCCGAAGTGGAGATACGAGCCGAGATTGAGCTCCGGCCAGGCCAGCTGCAGGGCGGCGAGCAGACCCACGCTCATGCCGACGATCCCCCAGATCAGCGCCGAGATCGCAAATCCGCGCACCACGGCCATGTCGTAGATGGCCGGGCTCGAGTTCGATTGATCGCTCACGCAAACCTCCGGCGTCGAGTTGCGGCGCTGTCGCTGTGCTGGCGCGATGCTGCGCGCGATAGCTCGCAATGCGTCGTGATTCTCGGGCGAAGCGCCGCGCCCAGCGGGATTGCGGCTGCCCATCCGACTTCGGTTGGCGGGTACGATGCTACAGCTCTTGCGCCGTCGCTATGCGTCGCGCCGGATTCGGGCCGCGGCCGCGGCACGCCGAGCGGCCGTCGCCGCCGCGCTCAGCCCTGGGGCGCGGCGCTCGGCACGAGATCTGGCGCCACCTGCGTCGACGCCGACGCGCGGGCGATGCGCTCGGGGCGGAACATGCGCGTCTGGCCGTTGAAGAAGGCGCCCCGCTCGATCACCAGGGACGGGGTCTCCACGTCTCCGTGGAGACGGCCCTGCGCGTGGATCACGACCTCGCGGGAGCCGCGCACGTCTCCGACGACCGCGCCGAAGATCAGCACGCTGCGCGCGCGGATGTCCGCCTGCACGGCAGCGCCCGTGCCCACGGTCACCGTGCCGCTGCTCTCGAGGGAGCCGCGAAACTCCCCCTCGATCCGGATCGATTTCTGCAGGACCAACGCGCCGTCGATCTCACAGCCCGCGTCGATCACGGTCGTGAGCTCGTGCTCGCGCGCCGGAGTCGGCGGCTGCTCCGGCGCGCTCCGCGACACGGCCTCGCTCGACTCGGCTGTCAGCCGCTTCCAGCCCGATCGACCGAGCTCCATGTGCACGTCTCCTCGCGCTGCGGAAATCCAGTCTGGAATCCCTTGGGTTCTGGAGAGTGATCGGCGCGGCTTCTCGGGCGCTTGAGCGGCCTTTTTGCCCGTGGCCGCCCCCGCAGCGCTCCACCGCGTGGGGCGCTTTTGGACTCTGCGGGGCTTCGTGCTGCCGCTTTGCTGGAAGCCGCGAAGCACGGCGTCCGAATCGCGAGCCGCGGCTCTGCGCCCGCCGGTGGGTGGGACTTACGCGATTCGGAGCGGAGCTGTACGTTCTGCTCGGACCTCGAATGCAGTGCCACCAGGAGGTCCTCGTGCGCGGACCGACGAAGCGGAGAGCATGCAAGAGAATGGCTGCGGCGCTGCTCCTGGCGCTGCTGGCGACGGGGAGCCCGGCTCTCGCAGGGGATTTCCACAGGGATCTGGCCACGGTGAACCAAGCGCTCGTGAACAACCCCAGCCAGGTTCCCAAGGAAGCGCTGGATGCCTGCAGAACGACGCGCGACATGGCGATCACGCTCTTCAAGATGGGCAAACACGATCGCGCCGAGCGACGCCTGCAGTCGTGCATGCAGCTGCTCAAGATCGGTGAGTATCGCTAGCCAAGCTGCGGGGGGCCGAATGCGCGAGCTCAGCACCAAACCGATGGGGTGCCCGGGGACGCTGGTTCTTGGCCTCGGCGCGCTGTTCTTGCTGATCGCTTGCGGGGGGGCGGCGCAGCCCGCCGACACGCCCGAGGCGCGAGCCGTGCGCGAGATCGAGCAGGCGCTGCACCTGACCCCGGATATCGCCAACGGCCTGCGCATCTACCGCAGCTGCGCCGAGTGCCATCAGCCGGAAGGCTGGGGGCTCCCCGACGGCTCGGCGCCGCAGCTCGCCGGGCAGCACCACACGGTCATCATCAAACAGCTCGCGGATATCCGCGCGGGCAACCGCGACGCCCCGAAGATGCTTCCCTTTGCTTCCGCGGAGCGCATCGGAGGCGCCCAGGCCGTCGCCGATGTGGCCGGCTACATCGACACCCTGGAGATCTCGGTCGGCAACGGAAAAGGACCCGGCGACGACCTCGAGCTCGGCGAGCAGCTCTACAAGCTCAACTGCGCGGGTTGTCACGGTGCGGAAGGCGAGGGCGACAACGCGCGCAGGATGCCCCGCGTCCAGGCCCAGCACTACGCCTACATGGTGCGTCAGTTCGAGGCGATCCGGGATGGCAAGCGCCGCAACGTGACGCCCGAGAAGATGTTGCAGGTGCAGAGCTTCTCGGATCGGGACCTCCGCGCGGTCTTGGATTACACCTCGCGCCTCGCGCCCCCCGAGTACTTGCGGGCTCCTCCGGGTTGGAGAAATCCGGACTTCGTCGACCTGGAGCCCTCCGGCTGACCGCGCTCCGCTGAACGGTGGATCGGGAAGCGGTGGCCGCCTAGCGCCGGCGAGCGCGACGCCGCGCCGGGCTCGCGAGGCTCTTTGCGTACAGATCGCGCGCTTGCTCGGCGAGGGCGAGTGCGGTGCGACCGTCCAGGTCGTCCTCGAGCAGGCGGCGGCGCAGGAATCCCCAGAGCACCTCCCGCTTGACTCGGGCCACGGCGTGGTCGACGTCCTCCGGCTCGAAGCGCAGGGGATCGGGCAGCTTGATCCGCACCGAAAGTGTCATGGCGTTCATCGCTTGGCCCTCACGATGGGGAGGTCTTCCCCGCTCCAGCGTAGGTGCCGAGCCGCCGCGTGCAGGTGACGCGGCGCTGCGCGATCGCAGCGGCATTGGGGCAAATTGCGACGCGTGCCTCCCGATCGCTCCGATGCTCACCCGCGATCGCCATTCGCTCAGCCGATGCGCAAGAAAACTGCGAGTGCGCAACGCAGCCGTACTATCCTGTGGACTTCGAGCGAACCGCGCGCGATGCGCTGAGCGGCTCGATTCTTCGGGCACATGCGCTGCCCGAGCCCGGCGCGCGCGCTTCGATTCCGATCTGCGCGCCCCGAGGATCCTCACGATGGCAGCCAAGGACCGACCCAGCGCTCAGTACGAAATCACGATGCGGATCGAGTGCCCCCACGAGCCAGGTTGGATCGCGAAGATCGCCGGCTTGATCGGCGCGGAGAACGGCGCCATCCGCGCCATCGATCTCGTGGACATCCGCAAGGATCGCAGCCTGCGCGACTATTCGGTCGAATGCTCCTCGCTCGAGCACGCCAATGCGATCGTCGGCATCCTGCGCGAGCTGGAAGGCGTCACCGTCCACTCCGCCTCGGACGACACCTTCCAGATGCACGCCGGCGGCAAGCTCGAGATCACCTCGAAAGTCCCGCTCGCGACCCGCTCGGACCTCTCGATGGCCTACACGCCCGGGGTCGCCCGCATCTGCAAGGCGATCGAGAGCGACCCGGAGGCCTCCTTCCAGCTCACCATCCGCAAGAACTGCATCGCCGTGGTTTCGGACGGCAGCGCCGTGCTCGGCCTCGGCAACATCGGCGCCGCGGCGGCGCTGCCCGTGATGGAGGGCAAAGCGATCCTGTTCAAGCAGTTCGGCGGGGTCGACGCATTCCCGCTGTGCATCGACACACAGGATCCGCAGGAGATCATCGCCTTCTGCAAGGCGATCGCGCCGAGCTTCGGAGGCATCAATCTGGAGGACATCTCCGCGCCGCGCTGCTTCGAGATCGAAGATCGCCTGCAACGGGCGCTCGACATTCCCATCTTTCACGACGATCAGCACGGCACGGCGATCGTGGCGCTCGCGGCGGTCATCAACGCGCTGAAGATCACCGGAAAGCGTCCCGAGGGGATGAAGCTCGTCGTCTCCGGCGCCGGGGCGGCTGGCGTCTCGTGCACCAAGATCCTGCGAGAGTTCGGATTCTCGAACATCGTGCTCTGCGATCGACAGGGCGCGCTCCACAAGGGCCGCGAGTTCGGGGACAACCTCGCCAAGCGCTGGCTCGCCGACAACACCAATCCGAACGCGGAGAAGGGTGGCCTGAAGGACGTGATTGCAGGCGCGGACATGTTCGTGGGCGTCTCCGCGCCGGGCATGCTGACGCGCGAAGACGTGCAGAAGATGAACGCGGAACCGATCGTCTTCGCCATGGCGAATCCCGTACCGGAGATCATGCCGGAAGAGATCGAGGACATCGCCGCCGTGGTGGCGACCGGACGCAGCGACTACCCGAACCAGATCAACAACGTGCTGGCGTTTCCCGGCGTCTTCCGCGGCGCGCTCGACGCCGGCGCGGTGACGATCAGCGAAGAGATGAAGCTCGCCGCCGCGCACGCGATCGCCTCGGTCGTGGGCGACGACGAGCTGTCTCCGGACTACATCGTTCCGAGCGTCTTCAATCTGGAGGTGAGTCGGGTCGTGGCCGACGCGGTGGCGTGCATCGCCCGCGAGCGCGGCGCGGTGCGGCGACCGCCCCGCACGACGACGCTCTAGGACTCCGGGGGTGGCTCCGACGGATCGCGCAGCATGTCGCGCTGGGCCGCCATCTCCGCCTCGATCCCGGCAAGCGTCACCTGGAAACCGGGCAGCTCCCACAGCAGCTCGAAGGTCGGGTCGACGCGCAGCAGCCACCAGTCGAGGCGCCAGCCAGCGGCGAGATCGCGCTGCAGGGCCGCCAGCGCCTGGCTCGGCTCGGCCGCGATCGCGTGCGCCATGACGTCCGCAAAGCCGTGTCCGGCGAGGCCCACCGTCGGCATCTGCTGCACGGCGGCCAGGCTCTCGCGCAGCAGGTGCAGGCCCGCGGGCCGCTCTCCAGTCTCCAGGCGCAGCAGCCCCAGGCCCGCGGCCGCCGCGTAGTTGCTCGTATCCACCGAGGGTGGGTCGCGCGCCAGCTCGGGGTAGAGGCGCGCGTACGCGGCCCGCGCGGCCTCGCGATCGGCGCCTTGCAGGTGGCGCAGCCAGGCCAGGTCGGTCACGTACTGGTAGCCCGGCATGCGCGCCCCGCGCGTTGCGAACAGGCGCGCCGTCGCCAGCGCGTCCTGGGTCTGGCCGCGGTAGCGCTGCAGCAGATAGCGGGTCGCCAGCGTGTAGGGGCCGTCGGGGCTCGCGGTGTCGAGCTGAGCCATCCACCGGGTCGCGCCCGCGACGTCGCCCAGGCTCAGGTGGAGCCGCACCAGGTCCACGTACGCGAAGTCGCCGGGCTCCATCGCGAGCGACCGCACGTACCAGGGGACCGCCTGGTCCATACGGCCCAGATTCTTCGCGTACACCTGCCCGATGCGCCAGTAGCTGTCCACGTAGCCGGGCTCGAGCTCGATGGTGGAGCGCAGCAGCGCGATGGCCTCGTCGGTGCGGACCGCTGCACTGAGCGCTTCGCCCAGGATCGAGCGCTTCTGCGCCGACAGCGGATCTCGCGCCACGGATTGCTCCAGGTAGCCCACGGCTTCCGTTGGCTTGCTGAGCGAGTTCACCAAGAAGAATCCATAAATGTGGTGCGCTCCCTCCGGGCCGAGCTCGACGGAGCGCCGGAAGGCGGCGTCGGCGCCCGCTGGGTCGCCCAGCAGCTGGTGCAGGCGCCCGAGCGCGATGTAGGGGGCGAACCAGTCGGGCCGCTGCGCGAGCACGCGCTCGATGGCGGCCCGCGCCCGTGTCTCGAACGCCTCGCGGTCGATGACACCGCGCTCGAAGAGATTCGCCGTGTGGAAGGCGAGCAGGAGCAGGGCGTCGCCGAAGTCCGGATCCAGCGCGAGGGCGCGTTCGAGCCAGGTGACGGCCTCGCGGGCCGAGCGCGCGCTGATGTTGCGCCCCGCCTCGAGCCCCCGCAGGTAGTCGTTGTAGGCCTCCACGTTGTCCGTGCCGCCCGGCCTGGGCGGCGTCACCCCCAGCTCGACGCGCAGCGCGCGGGCGATGGAGCGGGCGATGTCGTCCTGGATGGCGAAGATGTCGCCAATCTCGCGCTCGTATGTTCCCGACCACAGAAGGAAGCCGTCGGCGGTGTTGGCCAGCTGAGCCGTGATGCGCACGCGGTCGCCCGCCTTGCGCACGCTGCCCTCGAGAATCGCATCCACACCGAGCGCCGCGCCGATGCTACCGAGGTCCGCGTCGCTGTGCTTGAACGAGAACGACGAAGTGCGGCCCACCACGCGCACGTCCTCGAACTCCGTGAAGCGGTTGATCAGCTCCTCCGCGACGCCGTCCGCGAAATACTCCTGATCCGGCTCCTCGCTCAGGTTCACGAACGGCAACACCGCGAGGGAGCGCACCGCAGCGGGCGCCGCTGCGGGTCCGCGCAGCAGCCAGACGCTGGCCGCGGCGAGCAGCAACGCGGGGCCCGTCAGCAGCGTCCAGGGAGCGCGCTCGCGCCGCGACGCGTGCACCCGCGCGCGCGGCGCAGCCTCCTCGTGGCGATCCGGAAGAATCCGGATGTCGGCCACGAATTGGAACCCGTGCGCGCGGTCGGTGCGCAACACGGATTGCCGGTGTCCGTCGTCCCCCACGGCGTGGCGCGCCTTCTGCACCGCGATGGACACCGCCGCGGGCGTCACGTGCAGCTCGGGCCAGAGCGCGTCGAGCAGCTCGCCGGTCGACACCACGCGCTCGCGGTGCTCGATCAGGTACACGAGGACGTCGAAGGCCTTCGCCTGGATCGAAATCCGGCGCTCCCCTTCGTAGAGGGATCGCGCTTCGGTGTCGAGCTGGTGCTTTCCGAATACGGCACGCATTCACGGGCCCGCGCTGCCTCGCCCCGCGTGATCTTAACACCCGGTGCCCGCCGGGGGACAAGCAAGGGTCAAGAAGAGGTCGAAAACAAGTCAGGAAAAGAACGAGAACGGATTGAGCTTCTCGCGCGAAATGCTGGTAGGAAGCAAGCACGCAGAGAGAACCGAGAATCCGCGCCGAGGGCTGCGCGGCGATCCTTCCTGCGCCGGAGGGGAGAAGCGAGCATGAGCAAGAATCTTCGTGTTATCTCAATCAGTCTCGCATTGACATTCGTTGGTTTCGGGTGCGCGCCCGTTGTCCAGCTCCTGGGTGGGCCCAAGAGCGGGACGGACCCGCTCCGAGCACTGGGGCCGGGGACGGTGTTTCCCAGCATCGAGGCGGCCGCCGTCGACGCGCTGACCTATGCCTATCTGGAAGCCTGCGCCACGCGCGACATCGAGCGCATGCGCGGCGGCACGATCCATCCCGCGGGCGGGGGCTACAGCTACGGCGAGATCCGTGTTGCGAGTTCCGGCAAGCCGCATCGGCTCGAGTATCCGCTCGCGCCGCAGGATGTCGCGCGCTTCGAGCTGTATCCGATCAACGGAGACTACGACGTCGATCGCATCAACGAGCGAGCGTCCCGCGCCGATCGCCGCTCGGTGGCCGTGGTGGATCCCCTGCATCGCCCCCTCTTCATCCTGCACCCGTCTCTGATGGTTCGCGAATATCACGATCCGGTGCATAGCGCCCTCGAGGTGGCGGACCTGCGTCAGCCGCCGCGCGAGATCCTGCTCGCTGACGACCGCCCGTAGCGCCCACGCGAGTTCGCGCGGTGGTCATGAACTGGTCATGGACCGCTTGAGATTCGCGACGCAGCCGGGCGGAGCTCAGCGCTCCGAGGTGAGGGTGCGCGCCAGCTCGACCGCGCTCGGTGCATCGGCACCGTAGCCATCGGCGCTGATCTTGATGGCGAAGTCTTCGGTCACGGGCGCGCCGCCCACCACCGTCTTGGCGTGCAGACCCGCCTCCCTGATCAGGCGCACGCCCCGCTCCATCTGCGGCATGGTGGTGGTCAGCAGCGCGGACATCGCCACCAGGCGCGCATCGTAGGCCTTGGCAGCTTCGAGGAATTTCTCGGGCTCGACATCTACGCCCAGGTCTACGATGGTGAATCCAGCGCCCTCCAGTAGCATGGCGACGAGGTTCTTGCCGATGTCGTGCAGGTCGCCCTTGACGGTGCCGATCACCACCGTGCCCCGCTCCTCGCGCTCCGCACCCGCCAGGTGCGGGCGCAGCACCTCGAGCCCGACCTTCATGGTCTGGGCCGCGCGCAGCATCTCGGGGACGAAGAGCTTGCCCTCGCCGAACTGCTTGCCGACCGCATCCATGGCCTGGATCAGGCCTTCGTTGAGGATGCTGGCGATGTCCGTGCCGGCGTCGATCTCGGCCTGCACCTGTTCTGCGATGTGCGCGTCGTTGAATGCCACGATGGACTGGAAGATGTCTTGGATCGCCACGTCGTCTCTCCTCTCAATCAGTTGAGCGCCTCGTCGGCCCGCTGCATGATGTCTTCGAGCTTCCCGATCACGTCGTCTGGGAGCGGATTCTTCTGGGGCTGGGCGAGGATCTCCTCCACGCGCTCCTTCGCCTTGGAGTAGACGTCCGGCCTTCCCAGCTCGGACCAGCGCTCGTAGGGATTCCGGTCGCACAGCGCCGGCCTGAAGAACTCCGCGGTGCGGCAGTTCGCCAGCGTGCTGTCCGCCATGAGGAAGTGACCCCCGGGCTGCACCTTCTGGATGTCGTCGAAGAGATTCTTCGCGGCGGAGAAGTCCACGCCCTCGCGGAGTCGCTTGCACAGTTGCGCGATCTCCTCGTCCACCACGATCTGCTCGAGGGTCATCATGTTGCTCGTCTCGAGCGCGCCGGGCCCCTGGATCAGATCCGTGCCGTTCAGCACGAGGGGAAGCGTGGTGATCAGCTTCTCCATCACGGCCTGAGCGCCGTGATCCTTGGCGTCCGTCAGGCAGCCGGCCTGGCTGTTGGGCAGCCCGTAGAAGCGGGCCATCTCGGCCCGCGCCGCGGTCTGCAGCACCATCTCCGGCGCGCCCTCCAGGAAGGTGCCGTTCGCGAAATTGGCGGCTCCGCCGGCGTCGCCGAAGACGAGCGGGGTGCCCGGCCGCGCCAGCTGGAAGAGCACGAGGGACGAGAGCGCCTCCGCGTTCGCCATGGCGATGTTCGAGAACAGGCTGGCGGGACCGGTCGTGCCCGCACAAGGCATCGGGAAGATGAGGATGGGCGCGCCGAACTCGATCAGCTCCAGATAGGCGTCGCACATCCCGCCCTCGTGGACCAGGGGCGCCAGCGTGCAGTAGACGACCGAGAAGATCTTGCGCTCCTTGACGGCCTTCTCGTCGCCCAGGATCGCGGTGAGCGCTTCGAGGATGAACGGGACTTCGCGCGGCGACCAGAACTCGCTCTGGATGTGCAGCGACGAGCTCATCAGCGAGTGGATGTCCGTGTGGATGCTCGCGGAGTGGGGCGGGAACAGATCGGCGATCGTCGCCGGCCAGGCGACGGACGCGAGGCTCATCGCGTCGAAGACCCGATTGAAATCGACCAGATCCTGGAGGTTGCAGTTGCGCCGCTCGCCGCTGCGGAAATCCCGGACGAAGACACCGCCGTTGTCGAGGATGTAGCCGCTGTAGGCAGAGGGCAGCGCGAAATCGCGGGCGGGATCCCGCGCGCCGAGCACGAAGGAGCGGGGCGCGGTTGCGAGGGCCTGGTCGACGAGCTCTCGGGGAATCTTCGCGATCTTGCTGCCCGTCTCGACGCGGGCTCCGTGGTCGGACACGATCTTGCGCGCCGTCTCGCTCAGGAACTTGACGCCGATCTCCTCGAGAATCCGGATGCTCTCCGCGTGGATGACTTCCCGCTCGGCTTCCGACAAGACCTGGCACTGTACGCCCATCCTGAACGCTCCTTGTCTGGCTCTTCTCAGCCGCCCCGCGGCAGATCGGCGCGCGCGGTGCTCCCGCGGCTTCGCGTGCCCCGCGCACGAGCGCTCGGGCCATCCGGATGCGCGCGCAGCCGCTCTCCCGCACCGAAGTGCTCGGGGCACTGCCAGGGGGGCGCGACGATCATGACACCACCATCGGGGCGGAACAGCGATGCGGAGCTGCAGCAGCGCGTATCCTACGCCAGCTGCCGCGGCGGCTCCAGCCGCGGCGTCCGCCCGTGCGGCGGCTCCCACGGGGATCGAGGCCCGCGATCGCCTGAATTTGTCTGACGCCCCAATCGTCCCAATCGAGGCGTTAGACTGCACTGTGTAGAGGAGCGAACCCCATGGCTGTCACGGAGCGCGTTCTCTTGGCAGGGATCGGCCTGCTCCTGCTGACCGCGCCCCCAGCGGCGACCGCGCTCGATCCCTCTGCGGGGTCGCCGCGCGAAGACACGGCGGAGCTCGCGCCCCTGTCCGGCCCGCTGCAGGTCGTGCGCGACGAGGAGCGCGACGCGCTCGAAGCGCTCGCGCTCTATCAGGAGCCGCTGCGTACGGCGATCCTGGAGGTATCGCGCCATCCCCAGGCGCTGGTCGGGCTCGAACGCATCCAGACCCGAACCCGCCAGGCATTCCTGACGCGCATCGAGACGCTGCCGGAGACGACGCAGGATCAGGTGTGGGAGCTCGTGCGCTTCCCGAGCCTGGTCAGCGCGCTGGCGGCCGCCGAAGATCGGTCGAGCGCGGAGCTCGAGGCGCTCGCCCGAGGCTATCCGCAGGAGGCTCGCGCCGCAGCGACGCGTCTCGGCGCGGAGCGACACGAGCTGGTGCGCGCGCTCGCG
>Ga0224496_10002038_pt1 | contig 12225 bp, 10 predicted proteins | sample SF_Jul11_sed_USG_2_FD_168127 | JGI IMG/M metagenome (GOLD analysis project Ga0224496, IMG submission 168127) | Sediment microbial communities from San Francisco Bay, California, United States - SF_Jul11_sed_USGS_8_1 | ecosystem: Environmental > Aquatic > Marine > Sediment | place: USA... | reverse complement strand
AACTGAAGACTCAATTGCCTCGTTTACCGGAAATTCCTTGTTAAGTGGCTCGCTTGCTGGAAATTCCTCATTAAGCATTTGTTCAATTTCTTTTAATTCCTCAATTTCGCTTACCGGTCCTTGAGAGGCGACTTCAGCTTCAGGATGAAATTCTCCACTACCCCCGGATTCCACAGGCAATTCCTGGGCTGACAAATCTTCGACTAACGATTCTGCTGCCGGTTCCAAAGGAAGCGCTTCTTGAATGATTGTTTCTTCCATGGCTTCTTCAACATTCTGCTCTGAACTCTGCGAATCAAAGGACACTGGCACCATATATGTCGTGCTGGAAAAATCAGCCATTAATCCAACGGTGTCATCGCCACCATCCAACACGAGAACAATGTCCGTACCGGGGTTTTTCCACTCCGCGACCATCACCAAATGCCCACGCTTAAGGGCTTGGCCCCACAAACTCTTGTCATATTGATACAGCGTATCAAGCCAAATTTCTTGAGCAGAAGTCGGCACACCATAGCTTTGGCTAATCCAACCTTTCAGGGTGTGAAAATCTTGCACGTAGTCCGCGGCATCCTCATGCTGAGGCTCAAATACATATTTAGCTTGGCCTAAATGATCTTGAAAAAACGTATAGGTTAACGCCGCCTCTACCCCTTCGATTTGGGTGTGGTAGGCCACCCGCTGTTCCAGGTCGGCCAAGACCGGTGACTGCAATTCCCATGAGGATTGGATCGGTTCATTCTCTTTCACCTCATGGACGCTCATACCCCAATCGGTGCTCCGCCGCTCAAAGGTCTTTGGCTGTGATGGCATCATCGTTTTCTGCATGACAGATGGCTCAGCCTGATGCTGTGTCGGCCCCATGAGCAAATTGCCATTGGAATCGCGATGACGCGTGAAATGGAGGTACTCAGAAGGTGGTGCCGCATAACTTGTGGTTACAAAAGATGCGCCCAATACCGCCACCGTACTCATCAAGATTAAATGTGTTTTCATAGCCGTTCCCATTTTCCTCAAGGTTTCTAATCGCTTCAGGTGCTCGAAAAACACCTAAGGGTTAGCAAAAGATACGCGACCGCTTATTCTCTCATCAGTCTGTATACAATAGTGTCGGTTAGTGGGAGGAGAACTTTAGTGGAAGGAGGAAATTCTTTCCTCTGTGAGGATTGAGTTAGAAATCTTCAAGCTGCCCTAGGGGGATTGTGAGGAAGGAACGCCTCATCCTAATCCCTACGCACACAGGGAACGCCTAAGTTTCAGGAGAGAGAAAAGAAGCAAGCCGGATTTACAGAAGGTTTTCCTGATTCTCTTTTCGCCCAAGATGCTCAACATACTGGGCCATACTGTGGTCCTTCACCCCATCGGATCCGGGCTTACCTAGGTCGGCCACCCTCCCGGCGACCCGATCCAAAAACTGGTTCCAAAAATGTAAGTCCGTTTGAAGCTTCCCGAAGGCATCAAACATCAAAACCTGCCCGACATGACGAAACCCTGTTTTTCGAGTCGGCACTCGGGTCACCACATCGTTATTATTCACAAAACGGAACATGCGCGCCTTAAAATCTAGATCGAAATTTCGAGCAAACGTCTTTCCTCCGACACGAGGCTGACCAAAGGTATACAAACCATGGACCGGCTTAGCTTCCTCCCCCAATGACGCCATCGCCAACGTGGCCAACGCACCGCCTAAACTATGTCCCGTCAACCACAGGGATTGCGCCTGGGTTTGCCATTCCTTCACGTTGGCACGAATTTCTGGCCATAGCACTTTAAAGCCTTTTAAAAATCCCCGATGCACTTTTCCATAGGGACCAGTTTTTCGACGGATTTGCAAATCAGTCATCCAGTCCTTGAGATTCGTGGGCTCGGTTCCGCGAAAAGCCAAAATGATCATATCTGCATTCCCCGCCATAAAAGCTTGGGAATCCTTTCGATCAATAAACGTAAACTGCGGGAACCCCCATTGCGCGACTTCTGGCTGGATCACATCGGGAGATTGATACGCCATCATTGAAGCCTTTGCCAAAAGGAGTGCATTTTGATGACGATATTCGGTCGTTTGTGAATCAAACAGACTGGGTTTCATAAGAATCCTCCTTGGTGAGAAGGTAGAAGACAGACTATTCTGAGTGATATCCCCTACCAGGGGCCGTACTGATGAGAAGAACTATACGCGAGGAGGATGCACAAATCTAGAAATTATTCAGGGAAGGCGAACTCAGGTTCTCAGACAAAACAAAAGGAATGGTAGGACAGAAATTAAGCAGCTCACATAATTCTAACACCACGCCAGATTTCCGCTCCAATCCGCCCCTCCACCAGAAAGGGGTCGGTCAAGAATTTCACCCCAATGCTCTCGAAGGTTGGTGAATATTTGAAGATACCCAGCAAAGGAATTGGGTTTTTGCATATAACCATTCACTCCTAAGCCCGCTGTTTGAAGAATGTCCCTGGGAGCTTTGGAGGTCGTCAACACAACGATAGGAATACAGGCGAGACCAGAATCCCGTTTGATTTCCATCAGAACTTCAGCCCCTGACATGCCAGGCATGTTCAAATCCAATAAAATGACACTGGGACGCGGCGAGGTTATGGAAGACTCGAACGCCCCTCGGCGATGCAAATAATCTAGAAGCTCCATTCCATTATTCACCAATCTCAACCGATCCCCAACAGGCGATTCGGCCCAGGCTTCTTTGATCAATTCACAATCATCAGGGTTATCATCAGCCAACACGATCGTGTGTATCGGTGGATAAACCATTATTCTCCTGACCTTTTTACCATTGCCATTGGAAACATTTCAGATAAACACCTGTGAGCTAAACGCACCCCTATCCAGATAATTCCCATCTTTCTCCTTATCGGTTGATTTCCTGGAAATCTTGCAAAACTGGCCGAAAGAAGGCCCTACCGGATAGCCCAAGGCCCTCTCCCTTACGCAGGGATCGGAAGGCGTCTCCAGAGATGGTGAGGCGCGGAAGTTTCATGCAACCGGTTCGGCCAGGTGCCCATATGCCGGAAATGCCACCACTGCAATAACGCATCCCATCCACTCACACGAATGACATTCGGATCAGCAACCAGTCGATTCCAAGGTTGGTCCATAACAAACACCCGTGCCCCCACCGCTTGGTAACTTTGAAGATGCTCAGGATGATCATCAATCGCAACAGTGATGGATTCGGGAATCTCTGTTTTTTCTTCGGTATGGTATAGCGCGTCGAAGGGAAGATCATGGGCCGTGAGCCACGCCAATGTTTGCGGCCGGGAATACGGGCGCCGTGCCGTCACAATAATGATCCGACACGTTTGGTGAAGGACCTCCAGGACATATTTGGCCCCAGGGTACAATGCCAACCGAGGAATAGATTCTTCGTGAAAGCGCGTAAAAATTTCCTCAATTAGAGAACGTTCAATTTCACTAGAATCCAACCCTCCTGCGCTGCCATATTTGCCAGTTGGCCAAGGGGCTCCCGTCAATTCTTGAAACAGGCGTTGCACTTCGGGCTCCGCCATCCCTAAGACATTATCAATATCAACCGCAAAGCAGGTCGGCACTTCAGTGTTCATGGCAAGCCATTTCTTCGGACAAACATGGAAGAGGAAACCGGCAATGGAAAGTCTGTCGAGTCATCATCTTAGACGTTGTCCCACCATAGAAATATTCTGAGAGAAGAATCAAGCCTACCTTAACAATCTATCATTCCATTTGGAAAACCCATATGGGCAGGCGAGAAAGCTGTTCCTTCCCCGAGGACAACGAAAAACCATTCAGTATTGAGAGAAAGTAGAGAGAAGAACAGCCCTTAGGGAGTCAATCCTGCAGTAAGTGAATGCTTCACGAGTGAAGTTCGAAGCGGCCGATTGGTCAATGCCAGATAGGCTTTGCTAATGGAGCCAACAGGCTGGACCTCCATGAGAAACGGGGTTTCCCAATCGTCATCAGCAATATCAGGTTCTTCCGGAATGAGGACTTTTCGATAATGTTGTTCATAGGCCGCTAATATTTTTAACGGGACTCCCCCCACAGTTCCGACATGCCCGTCCGCCGTCACCGTGCCCGTCATAACCGTTTCTTCATCAACCGGCTCATTCTTTGCCAGTGCGACAATCGTGAGTGCCGCCATGGCTGAGAGGCTTTCCCCATATAATGTCACACCTGGATACGGCAACGAAAAGCGGATCGTCCACGAGTCGGGGTTCAAGGCCGCAGCCTCCACAACTCGATACAACGCTTCAATCACTGACTGTTGCGCATAGGGAGAAAATTTACCAGGCGTGGTGTGAAAGCGAATATCTAACCCTTCATGATCACGTCGCTGAAGAAAGTCCAATTGAATTTCGGCCACAATCCCAATCGGCTCGGCCGCTTCATTCATCGTGGTTCCCAGAATGGGAATGGATGTTCGAATATGTTCTAGGGGTGCATCAATACCCGGAGCGGCTTCGCTATTCGAAAGCCAACTCAGTGAGCCAACGCTAAGGAAAACAACACTGAGAAGCAGAGGATAAGAAAGTAAAGACCGTATAGGACCAGCACTGTGTAATAACGGTGCTGAATATCGTAAAACCCGGAAAGGAAATTTGCAGGACGATGTCAAAAAACCAGCCATCGTATTCCTCCATAATGACTTCTCATTCCCCTTCGGTCCGGCGAAAAGGAAACTTAAGCCTTAGGAGGCGGCTGGCTTGTTGAGGCCTCTCCCCACCCTCGCATTTCTCTTGGCTATGGCATGATTAGCGTTCTTTCTCTGTAGGAATTTTTTTCCGATTGACTCGACAATACATGAAAGACAGGATGTAATATTTTTAACGAGCCAAGACCACTCTTGCTAGCCGCATTAAGAAGAACAATGGGAATACCGAGAATGGAATAATGAACGCATGCATAAAAACCAGTCTTATTGACTGACACCCTCCACGGCTTCAACCTTATGGCGAAAAAACGCATTCCAATTGCATCCGTGATAGTAGGCATGTACCTCTGCGGAATTGACCGCTCCTGGTTGGATACGCCATTCCTGAGACATCGTTTTCTGATTCGTTCAGCCGAGGACCTTACCAAGTTACAAGGATGTGGGATTCAAGAAATCACCATCGATACCGAACGTGGACTTGATGACACATCCACGGCAGAGGCCAATCACCAAGAAGAAACTCCCGTCACGCCACCGCTGGTTCCACCTCGAGGAACAACCAAGGCTTCGATCTCTCCCGAGGAGGCCCGAATACAGCTCCTACCAGAAGAGGTCAAAGGTAAATCCTTGGGAGGAGAACTCACCTCTATTACCCAGACACGGCAATATATGTTGCAAAGCGTGCAGGACATCCTGGAGACATTAGGAAAAACAGGAGGACTCGCCCTTGAGCAGGTCAACCATCTGACCCAATCCATCATGGCTGACACCCTTGATCATGAAGAAGCCTACATTGCCCTCATTCGCACAAGAGAATTTTCACCGGCGTTGTACGATCATGCGTTAGCCGTCAGTACATTATCAGTGCTATTAGGGCGTGCGATTGGGCTGGAAGATTCCGAATGCCAAAACTTGGCGATCGCGGGTCTCCTTCACGATGCTGGTCTAGCCAAAATTCCACAAACCATACATAGGCCGCTCCATGAATTATCTGACTCAGAATTGGGAATCTATCAATCTCATCCCAAACGGGGACTGGATTTTTTGATGAAGCAATCCACATTGTCCGACCAGGTCCAAACGTATATTCGGGAACATCATGTTGCCCTGGATGGGTCGGGGTATCCAGCACATATTGATCCAGCCACGATCCAACCGGCCAGCCGCATTCTTCGCTTGGTCGATGAATATGATGAGCTGTTAAGTGGTCATCACAGCGGAAAACCCCAAACGGTCCGTGGAGCCCTTCAATCCTTGTACCAACAGGGCAAGAAAGGCGCGTTGGATGCTGAATTGGTCGGCAAATTCATTAACCTCATCGGGATTTATCCGACGTACAGTTTAGTCGAGCTCAGCACGGGTGAGCGAGGCATTGTCACGGCCAACTCTCGAGAAAACCTTCTTCATCCCACGATATTGCTCATTCAGGATGCCGCCCACAAACCATTACCTGAACCCATTCCCTTCAATTTTTCAGTCTTGGGAACAGATACCCCAAGCCCTGAGATCGTTAAAATCGTTCCGCCAGAAGAAGCGGGCATTCAGCTCGATATCGTATTGGAAGACTGGGTGACCCTTTAGGTCATTTGGTATTCCATATCATTCAAACCCACCCTCGAATCCCTCTTGTATTACCCATGATTCTATCTTCTTAGGAAAATTGTCATTCGTCCCCACGTTCAACCTGCCATAAACGACAATATTGGGCAGGAAAAACCATCAACACTCTAAGGCGCAAGAAACCCTGGCAGATGGCGATAAGGGAAGGTCATCAACACATATTTCGTTCCACGACCCCGATGTAGGGTTGGAGGGCACACACATGAAAACGATTCTTCAGGACTCAACAACCAGGATCTGGTGCCTTAGTGGACTAACGGGGATGGTTCTCATGGCGGGATTACTTCTTGAGGAAGGCCAAGCGCGAACCTTTGATCCCTCTCCAGTGAATTCGTCTATACAAACCATTGAGTTGAATCGACACGCACAATCTTCTGAATCGACGAAGACCGCACAACCAGAGCCCTTCCATACATACCTGGAACAAAAAGCCAACAGTCCCACTATTCAAAAAGAAGGAACAGACAAAAACCCGGCAAAGAAAAGGATGGGCCTGGCGATCTTATTCTTGGGAATCTTGGCCAAGGAAGGCTAATACTTTTGGGGAATACGAACCGTGCAAAGACAGGTTAAGGCACCCGCCACCTCACATCTTCTTGGCCACACAAACTGTCCCCTATGCCAATCTGGGTAGGCCAGAGCAAAAAGACGTCGAGCCATTCCACATCAATCAACTTCTCAACACAGTCCTAAATCGTCAAAGGCATTCACCGTAGACTGGTCCAACTAGCCTGTAGAAATGTCGCTGGAAATCAAAGGGGCTCTTCATCTCAATGATGACGAGGAGGAAGAATATTGAGGGATCGAGAGATGTGTCGGAGAAAGGTTTTCCAAGGCCAATAACAAGGCATGCGTTCCCGAGCGACCATGCCCATGGGCTTGGACAGCCCGATAGAGATTGTGAACCACGGCAAGCCCTGGGAGGAGTAAGCCCATGCGATTGGCTTCAGCCAGAGCCATTCCCATATCCTTAATAAAATGCTCAACAAAAAATCCTGGCGCAAAATCTCGTTGCAACATTTTGGGTGCCAGATGATTCAAAGCCCAGCACCCAGCCGCTCCCTGACGGATAGATTCCAAAAGCTTCTCGCCATCTAACCCAGCTTGTTGGGCATACAACAAGGCCTCACAGACGCCGATCATCGTCCCGGCAATCGTGATTTGGTTACATAATTTGGCATGCTGCCCGCTACCAGCAGACCCATGATGCACCACAATTTTTCCAAAGGTGCGAAGAATGGGATTGAGCGCTTCAAATGCTGAAGGATCGCCTCCGACCATGATAGACAACGTTCCCTGTTTGGCGCCCACATCTCCGCCAGAGACAGGGGCATCAAGAGCAACGGCCTTCCGTTCTTTGGCACGTTCTTCAATCTCTTGCGCCAGGTTGGGCTTCGAGGTCGTCAGATCCACAAACACCTGTCCAGGTCTGGCTTCAGATAGCAATCCATTCTTGGTCAAATACATGTCTCGAACATCACGAGGGAATCCCACCATGGTGAACACAACGTCGGTGGCATCCGCGATTTCAGCAACGGTCTCAGCCCACTGAGCTCCTTGCTGGAGGAGACCTTCTGCCTTGGCTTTGGTCCGGCTATGAATCGTGAGCGAATAGCCTGCTCGAAGTAGATGCTCACACAAAGGCGCGCCCATCACCCCGGTCCCAATCCAGCCAATTCTGACAGGTGACGGAAGTTTGTAGGTTACGGCAGGAAAGATCGTCATGAAGAGAACATTTTTTTCGGCAAGAATGAGGAAATTATTGGGCTGGCTGTTGTTGAGTTAAACAATGAAGGGTCCCGAACCCCCAGACCAAATCTATGGCATGGATACCCACGACCGTTCGATCAGAAAACAGTTCAGACAAGACGCCCAACGCCACCCTATCATTCGGGTCGTTAAAAGTCGGCACGAGAACGACTGAATTGCCGATATAAAAATTCGCATAGCTGGCCGGGAGGCGCTGGCCTTCAAAGTACAGTGGTCCTGGCATGGGCAAGGGCACCACCAATAATTTTCTCCCATCTTCGGCCCGCATGCCATCGAGCCGTTCACGGTTTTCTGCCAGAGGGTAATAGTTGACATCAGCAGGATTCGATTCCTGACACAGCACCACGGTATAGGGATCCACGAACCGGCACACATCATCCACATGCCCATGCGTGTCGTCACCGGCAATACCTTTCCCTAACCAGAGAACCTGTGAGATACCTAAGTGGGCGAGGAAGACGTCTTCATAATCCTGACGAGAAAATCCTGGATTCCGCACCTGCACCTGCTCATCGAGTAAACATTCCTCTGTAGTCAGCAACGTCCCTTGCCCATTCACGTCGATGGCACCGCCCTCCAGAACGACCCCCCGTTGATCTCGTTCAACAGGAACCAATGGAATATTGAGTTTCTGGCCTAACTTGACCGGGATACGATCATCCAACTGCCAATCGGGATATTTGGCCCAAGCTGTAAAGCGAAACCGGGCAATGGCCACCTGAGCGTCAGACTGAGCGTCCAATTGCTCCCGTTTGACAAAGATCGGACCAAAATCACGAGCCCACCCCCGGTTGGTCGGAATCCGAAAGAACTGGATACGGGTCAACTCGACGCCAATTTTGTCCAGCAGACGTCGGGCTTTCAATTCATGAGCCTTGTCATTCACGAAGATTCGGACGATCTCCCCATCAGAGAGCTTCCGAACCATTTCTCCATATACCCAGGGAATGACTCCCATTTTCCCTGGCCAATCGGTTGTATTATGTGGCCAGCCCAGCCAGGTAGCCTCATGCCGCTCCCACTCCGCCGGCATCCGAAAACCTATTTCAGATCCCCTCCCCCTAATAGGGGCTTTTTCTTGAAGAGAGAAAGTCCGAGAGTGAGAATTTTCCGTTTCCCTCTCCCTCCCAGGGAGAGGGCTAGGGTGAGGGTCAAGACATTCGGTACCTTCTAAGACTCTCAAAATCTCCTCCAGCACATCATCCGTCTTTCTCAACACATCATCATTCCAAAATCGCAGTACCTGAAAACCCACAGAGCTTAAATACTTCGTACGCTCCTCATCAGCTTCTTCTTGCTCCAAATGTTGCCCACCATCCAACTCAATAATCAGCATCCCTTCCAAACAACAAAAGTCGACGATATATCCACCAATCGGATGTTGCCGCCGGAACTTCCAGTCTTTGAGCTGACCATTCCGAAGGTACTTCCATAGCTTTTGTTCAGAATCAGTTTGATTTCCTCGAAGACGCGCTGCAAACGATCGCAATCTCGGTGAAATGCGCTTCATCTCCCCCCTCACCTTCGTCCTCTCCCCTCCGGGGAGAGGAAATCGAGAAACGCGGTGGGATAAAAGAAAGAAGTCATGATTTTTTAAAATGAAAACAGGAGAAATCCCCTCTCCCTATTAGGGAGAGGGCTAGGGTGAGGGTGAACACCTCAAACCGATACCGATCCCAGGCTAATCAGACTCATCCAACAACCTCTTTGTCATGCCTTCATAGGCATCAATACGGCGGTCTCGCAGGAAGGGCCAATTGCGGCGAACCTCTTCAATCCGCTTGAGATCAACATCTACGATCAACGTTTCTTCCCGATCAGCCGACGCTTGGGCCAACACCACCCCAAACGGATCGCAGACAAATGAACTGCCCCAAAACTCTAACCCATCACCGCCCGCAGGAGCCTCATGGCCCACGCGATTCACCGCCACCACAAACACGCCATTGGCAATAGCATGGCTACGTTGAATCGTCATCCAGGCATCGCGTTGAGCTTGTCCCTCTTCAGCTTTTTCTTTGGGATGCCAACCAATGGCCGTAGGGTAAAATAGTATCTCCGCGCCTTGTAACACAGTCATTCTCGCCGCTTCCGGATACCATTGATCCCAACAGATTAAGGGCCCCACCCTTCCATGAGTGGTTTTGATCGCCTGAAAGCCCCGATCCCCAGGAGTGAAATAAAATTTTTCGAAATAGGCTGGATCATCAGGGATATGCATTTTGCGATACAGTCCGGCCATCTCTCCCCGCTCATCCAACACGGCAAGAGAATTGTGATAGACCCCAGCCGTCCGCCGCTCAAACACCGGCACCAATATGGTCACCCGATGTTTTTGGGCAACCTTGCTCAATGCCTCGGTGGAAGGCCCCGGCACGGATTCGGCCAAATCAAACCAGGCTGCATCTTCCTGCTGACAAAAATATTGAGACCGAAAAAGTTCAGGCAGGCAAATAATATGAGCTCCGCTCTTCGCCGCCTCTTCAACTTTAACCACCGCTCGTTCCAAATTCTTAGCTGGATTGGCCGAACAGGCCATTTGAGTGATACCAATCTTCATTGTCGTTTCTATTCGAATTCCGGAAAAAACTTTGCGGGGGGCTTCATTAATAATAGAGAAATAAAATTTTTCAGCAAAAGGCCCTCATTCATTGGGACGGAGCATGGCACAACCCGGATCTCGGGCGACGAACATACCAGCAATTTTTCGATTGTCTTCTTTGAAGGCCTTGTGCCACCAGCAGGCGGCGTTCCACAGGTGTTCAGGGGCACTGTTGTGCGAGGAGGCCCCCGGTGTGACCCCTAGGCCTAACTTTTCAAAAATAAACTCAATATAGGAGGAGGCGGGAATCGGGATCCCTTCACGCAAGGGATTGGTTTTGGCACCTTGCGACCAGAGGTAGCTCTGCCAGGCGCCTAACATATCCCAAAAATTGTATCGCACGCGATCGGCATTCCAGGCTTTGGCACGTTTGACTAATTGTTTGACTTCTTCCTCAGATATGGTGACCGAAAACAAGCCCACGTTCGCATCAAGGCCTTTATCTTCATATTGCCCTAATGTGCCTTCGTTGACCCCGTTGTGTTCAGGCTTGGGGAATTGCCCATTGCGGGGGAAGAGGGGGATTTCCAGAATGTGGAGGCCGCCTAACGAAGTCCGCGCGGTCACCGGTTCGGCCACGACAAACACATGCGACCAATAACTGGGACGCAGGTCCCATCGCAAGATGGCTTGCGCCATCCGCAAGGTATGGCCAGGCAGATCCCGGCTCCCCACGAGTCCCACCGTCATCAGCCCCCGATTGCCGATATTTTGCTTGCGCAAGGCTGCGAACGCATCATTGAAAAATTGCAGATTGGTGCGTTTCTGGTATTTACTTGTCCAATCTTTGATGTCGGGATTTCTCGTGCTGGTTTGAGAATCACGCATGATGAGTTCCTTTCTAAAGAAATCTCCAGTCGTCAGGTTCAATACCCCTATCGTTAACGCAGTAATAATTCTTTGGTAAAGAGTTGCTTGAGAGGTCCACCGGTTCCTTGAGGAGGCGCATCTTCATCCCAGTCTACTTGAATAACTTGAGCGGGGAGACGCCAGAGTTCCAATTCAAAACGGACACGAGGATTCCCTCCAACCTGCGTGCCGGGGGATATTTTTATTAACCCGACGTTATTCTGAATCGTCATGATCTCAAGATGATTCTGTGGATCAATTCTCCAGACCGATTTCCCTCCTTGGGCATTGGGACGGATTGTGATTTTCTCCGGCGGCGCTTCCGGTTTGTCATTGCCCGGATTAATCATCGCGGCGGGTGACGCAATAAATTCTGGAACCCCATATGGCGCATCGGGGAACGGCCCATGGGCTTCCGCATACCGGCCGGTATGAATATCCCCAGAAAGGATTAAGATATCATGTGGAGTCCGTTGGTCATTGTCACCGGCCAAGCTTCGTTCCACCACCCGCCAGAGACGGGCATAATCCTCACGGAAATTCGAGAGGGAATGATCACGAAAATCCCCATCTTTTTGAAACAAGGGTTGCCCCAGCACTAATACCCCCGGACCTTGTAAGGCCGGCTGCCACGCCTCCAAGGCAGTCCATTGGTCTTCAGACATAAAATGACTGGTGCCCTTTTCCAGACAGGGTTCACGTTCTGACCGCGTGTCGGTCACAAAAAACGAGACCGGCGTAATT
>Ga0224496_10002036_pt1 | contig 12227 bp, 19 predicted proteins | sample SF_Jul11_sed_USG_2_FD_168127 | JGI IMG/M metagenome (GOLD analysis project Ga0224496, IMG submission 168127) | Sediment microbial communities from San Francisco Bay, California, United States - SF_Jul11_sed_USGS_8_1 | ecosystem: Environmental > Aquatic > Marine > Sediment | place: USA... | reverse complement strand
ATGATGGTAATGATGTCGCTGGTCTTCTGATCAGGGGTAAAATCGCCACACACTTCACCAGCTCCACCCCACATAGGGGTGGATGACAGCGGTGACGCTCTTTGCGACAATTATCACCAACACTCCAAACGGTGGGCGGCCCGCTTCATAGCGCCTGCGCCAGGTAACCACACAGGACTATTATGATCACAGCATCAGAAGCATTAAACCGGCTGCGAGAGGGGAACCAGCGCTTCGTCGCTGGTGTTCGAAATGTAGAGACCAAGCTCAATAATGCGCGGCGCGATGAGCTGGCAAGCGGCCAGGAGCCCTTTGCCATCATCCTCGGCTGCTCCGACTCACGGGTTCCGGCGGAGATCGTCTTCGATCAGGGGCTCGGCGACCTCTTCGTCATTCGTGTCGCAGGGAACATCGTGGCACCGTCGCAGGTGGGCAGCGTCGAATTCGCCGCAGCGCGATTCGGCACTCGACTGGTCGTTGTGCTCGGACATTCCCAGTGCGGAGCGGTTCTGGCTACCCTGGAAGAGCTTCGGCAGCCGACCGAGCAGCAATCGCGCAACCTGCGCTCGATCGTGGACCGCGTGCGACCCTCCGTCGAGGGGTTGCTCGGCAGCGAGCTGCAGCACGACGTGGAGGCGCTGGTGCGGCATGCCGTTCGGGCCAACGTCGGCGTTTCGGTGAGCCATCTTCGACACGGCTCCGAGATTCTGGAGGATCTGATCCAGAACGAAGGCCTCGTTGTCGTCGGTGCCGAGTACTCGTTGGAGACGGGGGTGGTCGAGTTCTTCGACGAAGCGGTGCTCGCCTGACAGCCTGTTCGCGGGATCCCTTTCGATCTCGCCACGGAGCCCCTGGTGACGGCGGCAACTCTGTTCGGCATTCTGCGCCGGTGGGCCACCACGTTTCCGGGGATGGCCGCCATCGGTGCGTGCCTGGCCTGGCTGGATGCAAGCATGAGGCGCGCGACCCGATCACCCGGAACGGCATGCCGCTGGCGGCGCGGCGCGGCGCTCCTGGCTCTCGCCCTCTCGGCCTGCGATCCCGACTCGCTTTCCGCGGGCCCATCCAGCCTCTGCACGCAATCCGGTGCGCAGTGTCAGCATCCGGACGGCCCGCTCGGGGTCTGCGAGCGCGCGCAATGCCTGCCGGGAGAGTCTCCCCCCTGCTTCCGATGCACTCCACAGCACTAGGGGGCCCGATCCAGGTCGGCCGGGAGCTTCCGCCCAACAAGCCGCTCGAGCGGACAGCGCGTTCCGCCGACCCGTCGCGCGCGCCGACTCGCATGGTATGCTGCCGTCTGCGCCGCCAGAGACAGGTGCGCCGTGCAGCGCTGCGTCTTGCCAGCAGGGCCAGGAGCTCGTCGACGCCGATGCAGGATCTCCCGCACCTCTACGCAGCGACCGCACGAGCGCAATCCGAGGGTGAGGTCACCCTCGACAGCGAAGCCCTTCCGCCGCTGCAGTCGGCGGCGCCGGCGCAATTCGGGGGCGCCGGCGACAAGTGGTCGCCCGAGACACTCCTCGTGGCCGCGGTCGCCGATTGCTTCGTTCTCACTTTCCGGGGCATCGCACGCGCCTCGAAGCTCGCGTGGCGGTCTCTGGAATGCGAGGTCGAGGGAACGCTCGATCGCGTCGAGAAGATCGCGCAGTTCACTGAGATGCGGGTGCGGGCCTCGCTCCGCGTGCCTCCCGAGACGGATCGAGACCGGGCGCGGCGGCTTCTGGAGCGAGCCGAGCACTCTTGCCTCATCACGCAGTCCCTGAAGGCGCAGAGCCGCCTCGAGGTCTCCATCGAGATCGCGCCCTAGCACGGCGCGTGGCCGCACCCGCTCCCACACACCCGCCGAGGAGCGGTACCATCGCGCTTCATGTCGGTAGCCCGCGCCCTGAGTCTCTTCTTTGCCGCCGGAGCGCTCGGCGGTGTCGCCAACAGCGTGGCCATCTGGCTGTTCGGCCAGCTCGGATTCACGCACGCGCTCGGTGTCGCCATCGCTCCCGCGCTCTCCCCGTCGTGGCTGTATCCGCGGATCGTGTGGGGCGGAATCTGGGGAATCTTGTTTGCGCTGCCGAGTCCGACGGGCTGGCTGAAGCGTGGCCTCGTTCTCAGTCTCGGCCCGAGCCTGGTGCAGCTTTTCGTCGTGTTCCCCGTGCGCGGGCATCAGGGGCTCCTCGGTCTCGAGCTCGGCCTCCTCACGCCCCTCTTCGTGCTGTTCTTCAATGCGGTGTGGGGAGCTTCCGCATCCTGGTGGCTTCGGTGCACGCGCTCCTGAGCGGGGGATTGCGGGCGAGCGGCGGGCCATGAGCTTCTCGATCCGATCCGCTGCTCGCGCGGACGTCGGGGGCGTCATCGCGCTGTCGGACGAGTTCGCCAGCTACCTGCGATCCCTCGGCGATCCGTCCAAATTCTCGTTCGACGCCGAGGCCTATCTCCGCGACGGCTTCGGCCCTTCACCCGCCTTCTCGGGACTCGTCGCGGAGGCGCAGGGTCAGATCCTCGGATACCTGCTGTATCACGAGGGGTACGAGGTGGACAATGCGATCCGGCTGTTGCACGTGATCGATCTCTACGTTCGCAGCGATGCGCGGCGGCAGGGAATCGGCCGCGCGCTCATGCAAGAGGCGGCACGGGTCTGCCGGGAGCTCGGCGGCGAACAGCTCTTCTGGGCCATCTACAAGCCGAACCAGCTCGCCTTTGCGTTCTACGAGGCGCTGGGAGCCAGCTACGTCGAGGATCTCAGCTTCATGCGGCTCGGCGTGGATGCCTTGGAGCCGCAGCGTCGGACCGCTGAAGCCTCGCACCCGTGAGCGGGAGCTGGAAATGGGCGCGGGGCCGCTCGGGATCGACTGGGGCGGCCTACCCGCCGTCTTGCCCGCGTGGTACGAAGCGCGTTGGAAAGAGCCGGGGCCTCGCCGCGGGTCGAACCGCGCCAGGGCCGCTGGGGATTGGCGGCGCCCGGCTGATCGACACGGGAGACTCTCATGGCCTCGCAGCAACCCGCACCGCCCGCGCAGGTTCAGTGGCTCATCTGGGCGGCCCTGCTCGTCAGCCTCGTTGTCTACGGACTGCTTCCGATCGTGATCGACCTGGATCTCGGCGCGCCTTCACTGCCGGAGCCCACCGTCGTCTTCGCGCTGACCGCGATCGGCGTGGCAACCGCAGTCGGCACGCTGGTTGCCCGACAGATCCTGCTGGTCCGCCCGGCGCGGCGGCGCGAGCTGGATCTCGCCACGTCCGAGGGGCTGGCGCGGTTCTTCCAGGCGTCGCTGATCTTCTGGACTTGCGCGGATTCCATCGGGATCTATGGGTTGCTGCTGTACTTCCTGTTCCAGAAGCTCGCCTATCTCTACGCCTTCCTGGTCGCGGCGGCCGGGCTCATGCTCTACCACGCGCCCAGGATCGCCGCCCTGCGCCCTCCGGACACGGCGGCGGACCTGGCGCGAGAGCACGTCAAGATCGGATGAGCCCGTCGGGTGTCCCAGCGGTGCTGGCAGCGGGACTAGACCGGCGATCCGAGCGGGGACTCGCCGAACTCCGGCGGCGCCCTACTCTCCCGCCCCGCGCCGCCTCGGCGGCTTGATGGGAGAGACGCTCGATGCCGCCCGCCTTCCACGCTGCGCTTCTGCTGGTCTTGTCGAATGCGTTCATGACGTACGCCTGGTACGGCCACCTGCGCGATCTCGCAACCCGGCCGTGGTATCTGGTCGCGCTCATCGCGTGGGGGGTCGCTTTCTTCGAGTACCAGCTCCAGGTGCCGGCCAACCGGATCGGCTACACGGCGCTCACGCTGCCCCAGCTGAAGATTCTCCAGGAGGCCATCTCCCTGCTCGTCTTCATCCCTTTCTCGATTCTGTACATGCGCGCCCCAATCCACACCGACTACTTCTGGGCCTGTCTCTGCATTCTCGGAGCCGTCTTCTTCATCTTTCGCCCGTCGTAGCTCGGAAAGGACAGCGGTGGCGCCGCCGCGCCGCCGGTCCCGACGCCTGAGCTGGGCGGGCTCCCGCGCCGCAGAGAGCTTGCCCGCGCGTGCCATCGGGCGGCTCGGCCTTCTGCCGATCGGCATCGGACTCGTCGATCTCCGCCGCGCCTTGCGCGGATCGACCCAGCGGCGAACGCCCGCGCGCGGGACCGATTCGGACCTGGCTCGAGCGCTGGGGCCCCGCGCGATGCCTTTCGTTCTGATCGCGATCGGCCTCTACACCCTCGCGGATTCGCCGACGGACTCGGTGGGCGCGCTCCCCTGAGAGGCAGAGCGAGCCGCTCGGATCCGGCACCGGCGCATCGAACGCGGCGCTCGTGGGTATACTGCCGCCGATCCCACGGGCCGAACCGGCCGCGGAGCCGAGCTCCTCGGCCGAGCCAGCGAGCGGCGAGACAACATGGATCCAGGCGCTGCGGCGTTCGAGGTCGGCAAATGCCTGGCCGGCCTGGTGCTGCTCTACGTGGGCGGCGAGGGGCTGGTACGCGGCGCGTCGGCTCTCGCGATGCGACTCGGCATCTCCGCCCTGGCGGTCGGTCTCACGATCGTCGCATTCGGGACGAGTTCGCCGGAGCTCGTCGTCTCTCTCGACGCAGCGCTTGCCGGCGCAAACGACATCGCGATCGGAAATGTCGTCGGTTCCAACATCGCGAATATCGCGCTCATTCTCGGGCTGGCGGCCCTCGTCCGCCCCGCCACCGTCCACGCCAAGATCATTCGCCTCGATACGCCGCTCATGATCCTCGCCTCCCTCGGGCTCGTCGTCGCGCTCGCGGACGGCCGCCTCTCGAGACTCGAGGGCTCCATCCTGTTGCTGGGTCTGTGCGTCTACACGACGTTCACGTTCTGGGAGGCGCGTCGCGAATCGGTTCTCGTGCAGCAGGAGCTCGCCTCCGTGGCCCCCGGACCCTCAGGCGCCGCCGCCTCGAGCGCGCTCCTCGTGGCGGGCGCTTTGCTGGTGCTCGCCTGCGGCGGGCATCTGCTGGTCTCCGGGGCGGTGCAGCTCGCGACCACGCTCGGCGTGAGCCAAGCAGCGATCGGCCTCACCATCGTTGCGATCGGAACCAGCCTGCCCGAGCTGGCGACCTCACTCGTCGCGTCGCTGAGAAATCAGGGCGACATCGCGATCGGAAACATCGTGGGCAGCAATCTGTTCAACATTCTGGGCATTCTCGGGGTGACGGCCATCGTTCGCCCACTCGCTCTGGGCGGCATCACCGGGATCGATCTGGGCGTCATGCTGATCTTGGCGGTGGCGTTGCTCGTCTTGCTCCACAGTCGGACGAGGCTGGCGCGCATCGAAGGCGCGCTGCTGTTGGCTTCCTATCTCGGCTACGTCGGCTGGCTGATCGCCACAGCATAGGTCTCTGCCCAACTGGAATTCCAACACGGGGGTTGCGGTGCACAGCTGGGAACAATTCGACAAATCCACGCCCGAGCTCGCAAGATTTGGATTCGTCAGGCTGCACGGCCAGGTCGCGTATCTCGCCACCGTCCGGCGCGATGGACAACCTCGCCTGCACCCGGTGACACCGCTGATCGGACACGGGCACCTGTATCTCTTCATGGAGCCCACTTCGCCCAAGGGACACGATCTCCAGCGCGGCAGCGGCTACTGCCTGCATTCAGCGGTCGCAGACACGACCGGCTCGAACGGGGAGTTCCAGGTATCGGGCTCTGCCCGCCTCATCGAAGACGAGGAGATACGCGAGCGCGTCTCCGATCTCTCTCCGTACAAGCCGGAGGACGAAACCATCTTGTTCGAGCTGAGCGTCGATCGCGCGCTCTCGACCGTCTACACGCACACCGGCGCCGAGCGCAAGCACTGGCGTGCGCATCGCTAGGCGACGGCCGCGATCCTGTCTCAGCGATCGGAGCACTCGCTGGAGAGGGGGCGCGAATTGTTGCACTGGATGCCGTCGGTCACTCCGCTCGAGATGCGGCTGCACGCCGAGTAGATCGCCTGCATCAGCGCTTCGTCGCGATCGATCGCAGAGGATTGTTCGCAGACCTGCCGACCGCGATACGACATGCAGACTTCACAGCTGACGCGGTTGTGATCCAGCGCGACGAAGATGGGAACCGCCACGAAGGCGATCGCCAGGGCGATTCCGATGAGCGCACGCTTCATGCGGCCGAGCCTAGCAACGCGCTCCGGGGCAAACCATTCAGGAGAAGCAACGCGCTGTGGTCGCTGCTGTTCTTCGGCCTGCAGCGACCCGGGCGGGCACTCGCCGAGATCGGCACCCTGCTCGGACTCGTCGTCGCCACGGCCGTCGTCTTGCGCCGGATCCGGCCGCTCGCCGGCTGGCTCTTCGTTCCCTACGCCGCCTGGCTGGGATTCGCGGCGTATCTCAACGCGGGCATCGGGTACCTCAACGCGTAACACCGGGGTCGGGAAGGCAGCCCGCCGTCCCAAGACGCCCCATCGCCCACGCAATTCGGTTTCGTTAATCTCGAGGCGTGCCACAGCCCTTGCGGCCAGCTCCAGCGGCGCCGCTGGAGGCCCGCTGCACGGCCTGCCCTGCGAGAGGCGCAGCTTTTCGCACGAGGGATGGCACCGCGCGCGAGCACAGCGATGCTCCCGGTTGCTCGAACCATTGCGCCGCTCCTGATCTGCTGCCTCTGGCAATCGACGGCGTGTACCGGCACGCAGGTCGAGGGGCATCGACCAGAGATCGAAGCGATTCGGAGCTTTCGCATCGGCGCGGCGGACACCACCTACGCCGCGGATCTGCCCGCCGATCGCCTGGCGCGGGCGAACCAACACCAGATCGTGGAGCAGGTCGCCCGCCTCGTCGAGGACTGGATGACCGAGACGCAGCGCTGGGGCGGATCGGATCGGGTCCGCATCGAGATCGACAGCTTCCGCCTTCCGGATGCCGGCACCCGCTGGATGACGGGGCAAGCCAAGGGCAACGATTTCCTGGGTGCGAACGTGTCCGTGCTCCGAGAAGACCAGGTGCTCGCCACGTTCCACGTCGAGCACACGATCGGCGCCGGCGATCGCTCGGTTGCGGAGAACTACTCCGCGGACCGGGCGCTCGAGAACCTCGTCGAGGCGGTCGCCTGGTCCGTGGCCCATGAGCTCACGCCCTTCGAGGCGCGCCGCCCGATCTTCGAGATCGGAAAGCGCGAGCAGATCGAGCGCGCGATCGAGATGCTCGAGCGCTGCGGCGAGCTCAGCTACGCGGAGACCCTCAAGTACACGACGCTCGGCAAGATTTCCGCTGCCACCGCGTCCGGTGCCGAGGCCCGCCGGCTCAAGAAGGCCCTCGGTGGCAAGCTCGAGCGCTGCTACTAGGTCGGGCGATCCCCGCAGCAAGAGCGGCGATCGCCACGGGGCAGCCTCCGGGGTACAACTCCCGTATCCCGCGGCTCGTCCGAGAGCGTGACGGCGCACCAGCGGGCTCGACCGGATCCATCGAGCGCGAAGCAGGAGGCATGCATGCGCCATCGAGAGTTTCATCGCACGGATCGCATCGGATGGCTGCGCGCCGCGGTGCTCGGCGCAAACGACGGGATCGTCTCCACGGCGAGCCTGGTGGTGGGCGTTGCGGCTGCGGAGGCCAGCCGCAGCAACGTCTTGATCGCCGGCGTCGCTGGCCTCGTGGCGGGAGCGATGTCGATGGCCGCCGGCGAATACGTTTCGGTGAGCTCCCAGTCAGATACCGAACGAGCCGACCTCGAACGGGAGCGCAGGGAGATCGAGACACAGCCTGAATTCGAACGGCGAGAGCTGGCGGCGATCTACGTCGGTCGTGGGCTCGAGGCCGACCTCGCAGATCAGGTGGCCGAGCAGCTCATGGCGCACGACGCGCTCGGCGCCCACGCGCGCGATGAGCTCGGCATTCACGAACAGCTGAGCTCGCGGCCCATGCAGGCAGCCCTCGCGTCGGCCTGCACGTTCGCCGTCGGGGCGGCTCTGCCGCTGCTCACGGTTGCGATCGTTCCGGAGGGCCGGCTGATTCCCGTCGTGTCCTCGAGCTCGCTGGTATTTCTCGCCATGCTCGGCAGCCTGGCGGCCCGCGCGGGCGGTGCACCGCTGCGCGTGGGCGCGCTGCGCGTGAGCTTCTGGGGCGCGCTCGCCATGGGCCTGACCGCTCTGGTGGGATCGATCTTCGGAAGCGTGGCGTGAACGGAAGCGCGGCGGCAAGCACGGCAACCGCCCGACCCGGATCCGAACCGACGAGGCTCTGTTACCATGGGGGCGTGAACGCGCGACGCAGCCAATCGCCGCGCAACGCCCGAAGCCGCGTGTTGGACTCGGGCCGCACCCACCCGTTCCACGGGTCCTCCGAGGAGTCACTCCGTTGCGAAGCGAATCCAGCTCGGTCAATGGCTGCCAACTGCTCCTTGTTGGTCTTGGGATGCTCGCCATGCTGCTGCTGCTCTCCTGCTCGCCCCGGGTTGGCAGTGACGCCTGGTGCAAGAAGCTCAAGGAGACACCCAAGGCGGATTGGAGCACGAACGAAGCCACTGCTTTTGCGAAGCACTGCATCTTCAAGTAGTGCCTTCGGGGGCACCGACTCACGAGCAGGACGAGCCCGACGATGAAACGAGACATGCCGTGAAGGTCGTCGTTCTGGCGTGCGCGGTGATGGAGGATCTCATTCGGCCGCACCTCGACGATGCCTCGGTCGAGACCCTCTACATGGACTACGGCCTGCACGAGAAGCCCAAGAAGATGGCGCCGGCGCTCCAGCAGAAGCTCGATGCCATCGAAGAGGCGAGCCTGATCCTGGTGGGATACGGGCTGTGCGGCACCGGTCTCGTCGGCCTCGAAGCCGGACGCCACACGCTCGTGATTCCGAAGACCCACGACTGCATCGCCATCCTGCTCGGCTCCCATCAGGAATACATGCGATCCATCGCCGAGCATCCAGGAACCTACTACCTCTCGAAGGGCTGGCTCGAGAGCCGCAACGATCCGCTCGAAGAGTACGAAGGCTACGTGGAGCAGTTCGGGAAGAAAGCCGCGGATCGGGTGATCGACACGATGTATCGCCACTACGATCGGCTCTGCCTCGTGGCGCACTCGGAGGAGATTCTCGCCGAGCAGCGACCGCGAGCGCAGGTGGTCGCCGCGTTCTGCAAGGAGCGCTGGGGCATGGAGTACATCGAACGCGTCGGGAGCGACGCGCTCATCGCCCGGCTGCTCGAAGCACCGCATCATCTGGACCGGCTCGGCGACGACTTCGTCGTCGTGGCTCCGGGCGGGCAGGTGACGCTCGACCTCTTCGTGGAATTCGGAGCGGCGAAGAGCGCCCGCTGAGCGCGCGGCCTGAGGCCCGATGGAGGAGAGAACATGGACTTGCTCGTTCTCGGCGTGCTGCTGTGGTGTGCGGTGCACCTGATGCCCAGCGTTGCGCGACCCCTGCGGCAGGCGCTGGTCTCCAGGCTCGGAGAAGGCCGCTATCGAGGCGTGTTCGCTCTCTTCATCCTCGCCGCGCTCGTCTTGATCGTCCTCGGCTGGCGCTCCACGCCGGCGGTCGTGCTGTTCGCCCCGCCCGCCTGGGGGCGCGCTGCCGCGGGCCCGCTGGTGCTGTTGGCGCTCTTCTCGTTCGCCGCGTCCCAGAAGAAGACGAACGTCGACCGGCTCATCCGCCACCCGCAGCTGACCGGCGTGGCGATCTGGGCCGCTGCACATCTGCTCTGCAACGCAGAGAGTCGCGCACTGGTGCTCTTCGGCACGCTCGGGGTCTGGGCGCTGCTCGAGATGCTCTTCATCAACCGCCGCGAGGGGCCGCGGGAGCGGCCCGCAGCACAGCCCATCCGGGCCGAGATCAAGCCCTTCGTCGCCTCCCTGCTGGTCTTCGCCGTGCTCTTCTTGCTTCACCCCTATTTCTCGGGTGTGTCTCTGCGGGCGACGCCGTGACCCTTTCGACGCGGCAAACGAGGGACTCGCCTGTGCCTGTGATACTCTCGCATTCCCCAGCCGGATCACGCAGCGGAATGCTCCCGCGGCCGCAAGCGCCCGTGTAGCAGCGCCCCATCCGGCACCAACCGAGAGGTGCAGAACATGCGATGGACCCCCATTGGAATCGCGCTCGCCTTGCTGTCACTCACTTCAGCGGGCGCATTCGCCGCCGATGTCATGGTTCACGTGGGGCACAACCGCCTGGATCCCGCGGCGGTCTCGATCGCGGTAGGAGACACCGTGACGTTCCACAACATGGACGCGATGCCGGGCGGTCACACCGTCGCCACGGAGGATGGTGCGCTCTCGAGTCCGCCGCTGCAGAAGGACCAGGCGTGGTCGCACAAGTTCACGGAGCCCGGAAGCTTCGGATTCCACATCGTGGAGCATCCCGCCGCGAAGACGACGATCGTGGTGAAGTAAGGCGGCGTCGCCGACTCGCAGGCGACCCGCTCTCGAGGCAGCCAGCGTGGTTGCAGCCAAGCGCAAGCGCTGGTCTCAGCGCGTCACCAAGACCAGCAACGCTCTCGATCTCGATCCCGGGGTGTTCGCCCTCGAGGATCCGCGCCAGATCGCACGCTCCCTCAAGCGCTCGGCGGAGCGCAGCCGGCGGGGCAAAGTCGACCCGTTTCGCTCCGCGATGTCCATGCTCAGCTTCTACATCAATCGCGCGGGCGTGCAATTGCCCGCGCGTCAGCGCGCTCGCCTCGATGCCGCGAAGGACGAGCTGCGCGATCTCTTCGGCCGGTCGCGCCGCACGCCGCGCTGAAGGGTCGCGCCGGCCGCGTGTGTTAGGCTTGTGGCGCGCCGCGGGGTCGCGCGAACGACCCGCTGCGGCCTCGACCCTTGGAGCCTCGAACCCCAGCGGAGATCCGAGGGACCCGGACGATGCGAGTGCAAATCCGCGAATGCGTCGCGCCCAAGGATCTCGACGGCCTGCGCCGATGCGTGATCGAGCTCCAGGACTACGAACGCGGGCTCGATGCGAGCATGCCCACGGGCGCGAGCGTGGCCGACCGGCTCCTCGAGCGCATGCACAGCGAGTGCGAGAAGAACGCGGGAAGGATCTTCGTCGCCGACTGCGCCGGCCAGGTGGTGGGTTACTGCTGCGTCTGGGGATCGTTCCACTCGGGGGACGTCGAGGAAGCGCCGCGGCGATACGCTCTCGTCACGGACCTCGTCGTGCTGCCCGAGCATCGCCACAACGGAACGGGCGCAGCCCTGATCGAGGCGGCCGAGTGCTACGCGCGTGCGTGTGGCGTGCGCTTCATCCGGGTCTCGGTTCTCGGGAGCAACGAAGCGGCGCGCGGCTTCTACGCAGCCCGCGGATTCACGGCGCACGAGATTCTGCTGGAGAAGCCGCTGGAATCCTCGGCGGGCGGCGCCTGCGCCAGCGCGCGGGGAGCGAGAGGATGAAGACGACAGCGCGCGTCGCGCTGCTGGTGCTGGTTGCGCTGGGTCTCGACCTGCGAGGCCCTGCGGCCCGCGCGGAAACGCTGCTCTTCCTGGTGGCGGAATCCACCTATCCCTTCGGCATCCATCGCGATTCCTACGTGCTGCCGCTCGAGAACCCCGCCGCCATCCAGCATGCGCGCGACCTCATCGCGTTCGGTCCCGGTGTGGCCGGCGCTCCGATCGTCGTGGCTCGCATCGCCGCAGGAGCAGACGGAATCAACCGCGATCTGCTGGCGCCGGGGGATCCGGAATGGTCGTGGCACGTGACACAATTCGAGGGCTTTGCCGATTTCACCATCGAGATCCTCGACGGCTGGCCGGGCTACGTGGAACAGGACGTCGACGGCTGGATCGCGAATACCGGCGGCAGGATCGGCTTCTGGAGCTACACGGTGGTGCAGGAGGTCCCGGAGCCTGGGCGCGCGCTCTCGGCCCTCGCTGGCTTCGGCTTTCTGGGCTGGCTGGCCTGGAGGCGCAGGGCTCGAGGCGCCGTCAGCTCGAGCGCGGCGCGCGCTGGATGCTTCAGAGCATCTTGACTTCGAGAATCGTCCAGCCTTCGCCGATCTCGGCCAGCGCTCGCTCCTTGGCATCCTCGACCGATTCGGCCCCAACCACCACGTTGCAGGACCGGGAGCCCCCGTCCTGCTTGACGCGAATTGCGTACTGATGCAGCGGCTCGAGCTCCAGCTCGGGCGGCGGCTCCGGTTCCGTCAGCGGCTCCAGCTCGGGCCGCGGCTCCGGTTCCGTCAGCGGCTCCGGCTCCGGAGGGGACACGGGGGCGACGGGCTGGGCTCGCGGCGGCTCGACGCGGTCCGGCGCGCGTGCACTCGCGGCACCGGTCCGTTTGCGGAGAGAGCGAAGCAGCTCGAAGAA
>Ga0224496_10002034_pt1 | contig 12241 bp, 18 predicted proteins | sample SF_Jul11_sed_USG_2_FD_168127 | JGI IMG/M metagenome (GOLD analysis project Ga0224496, IMG submission 168127) | Sediment microbial communities from San Francisco Bay, California, United States - SF_Jul11_sed_USGS_8_1 | ecosystem: Environmental > Aquatic > Marine > Sediment | place: USA... | reverse complement strand
CGCCCTTCTTTTTGTTCGAGTTTCGCCTTCTCATAAAACTCACGGGCTTTGGTTTTGGTAGGAAAAGAACCAAATCGACGCTCTTTCCCGCCATGGTATAAGCGAACATACCAAGTAATTTTATCCAAAGAATCCTTGCGTTGGATAAGGCCTCGATCTGTTCGGCCCTTCCGTGCCACGGTTAGCCCGCCCTTCGTTTCTTTTTTGATTTCTTAACATCCTTCAAGCTCACGCCTAAATTTTCCTCCATAGCACGCAATGAAGCGTGGACTGCCATTCTTAAAAATTCCTCAAATCCCTTTTCAGTGATGGTGATTGGAAAAGCAAGTTGCTTCACAAGCTTGGTAGGCATGTCACACTCCTTTCTTTTTGGGTTGGTTTAGCTCCCTCTCTAGTAAGGCTCGAATAAACCCGTTAGCCGTGAATCCCTTAGCCTTTAAGGAATCTAGCTTCCGCTTCAAGGGGAGGGGTAAATGCAAAAGTAGTTTGGCCATGTTTGCCATAAAATGGGCTCCTTTCTTATTTATATATTTATATAACTAATTATATAAATATATGTCAAGGTAATTTTGACGAACGTCGCGTTTTTCAGTAGGCTAGCCCGTTATGCCTAGACCAAAATCTACAGTGGAGAGAAAGGTATATGGCGTCCGTGTTGAAAAAGCCCTTTACCAGGAGATTCAACACCTGGCTATCGACTTAGAAAAAAACGCCAATGATCTTCTAGAGGAAGGGATGAGGCTCATCCTGCAGAAGTATAAGAAAAAGGGGAAATGAGCCCCTAAGTCAGTTGCAATGATACGGATGCCAAGAAGGCGTGGAGCAGTTCAAGCTTTTTTGTTTATCCAGTAATAATGGGGTGCTGGCTAGGGGTATGAGGTTGTGGGCTTTTTAGGCATCCCTACACTAAGCTTGAGGGGGCCATCTGTTGCCTTTGAGGTGGAAGGGAAAAGGAGGTGGGTACCCGCCTGTGCCGCGCACCTGGTTAAAGAGGTGAATGACGATGGGAAGCCCACCAATTGGGGCCTCGACCCCCCGGCTAGGATTGAAGGGGATGGTGTGCAACAATTTCAGCAAATGAGGAATCTGCCGGGGATGGAACGGGTGCAGATCAACCAATGAATTGCTATTGGGAGGGTGCGGCTATGCAACAAGACAAAGACTTTGGGTTTCAGCACTTCATGACCCCGCGCGTCATTGGGTTGGCGTGGATCCTCTTGCTGGTCGTCGTCGTGGGGAGCCTCATCTCCAATATTATTATTCCCTGGTACCTGGGGCGCGACCCGTGGGCATTCATCAGCATTCAAACCATTGCCATATGGGTAGTGGGGCTTATTGTGACTCGTTTTGTTCTCGAATTTCTCTCCATCGTCTTTGCTATTCACGAACGCCTAACAGACATCCTAGAAGAGTTGCGCCGCTCCCCAGCTCACTCTGCACCGCCACCGTCGCCAACCACACATCCCGCGCGGCCCAAACTCTACTCCGCCCCACGATGACACACCCACGGCTTTTCCTCACCATCGTCTGTGTCACCCTCAGCTTCGCCACGCCTGCCTCCGGCGCACGCCTCATCGACCTCCACGAACAAGAAGCCCTTGTTATGTCCGGGCATGGCGACACCATCACCCGACCATTTTTGACAAAAGGGGAATGGGAGATGCAGTGGGAAAAATCAGGGGAGTGGATCTTAGATGTGTTCCTGGTGTACCTCATCCAGAAAACGACTGGCGAGACGGTTCAAGTCGCCAACCTTCAGGGCACGTCCGGGGCGCTCTATATTCCCGAACCAGGCGAATACTTTCTTCGCATTACAGCCAACGGCCCATGGTCTTTTCACATCATCGAACTGTCGCGATAATTATCGCCGCCCTCATCCTGCCGCACGCGCCCGCCTTCACCGATTTTTTTGGGAGAAGTCATCCCCGTGCATGACGGGACACCCTCACCGTCAGAAATCACGAAAAGCACACCGTTACTATCCGTCCCAACGGCGTCGATGCCCTCCAGACCCGCAGGCCCGACGGACAGTATGACTGAAGAAAACGCCTAGGCTTCCCCAATCTCCTCTTCTCTAAAATGTTTCCATTTCTGTTAACTGTCAACCATGTCAACTAAAAAAAATGTTCACAAATTGTCGCTTCTGTGCGCGCACGGCGCCCCGCAGAACAAGGAAGTCCAGAAGGACCCACGATACACGAGAGCGTGTCTTACGGAGAGCCCCGGACCAATCCTGGAGTGGATGGCTCCACTCTCAAAGGTTGGGTCGATGGGAATCAGGCGGGCAAGGCCTGCTGGACATCAGCTAACGCACACGCTTCCGGCCCCGCGTCTTATCCCCCGTCTGGGGTGTGATCAGATTCACGACTCGCCACAACTGCGCCAAGGCAAACACTCGACCGGCCCGCTACTAGTGATCGAGCAAAGGCCGTGAAGGCGTTCTTCGTTTAGGCAAAAAGGCCCCTTATTTCCTATTCCCAGTTTTTCTCCTTCCCTTTATTCACCGAATTTTGTAGGGTTGCCTAATGTTCTAAGGGGCGACCCATAACCATCCTTCAATCTGTGAAAATACAAATGCAATTCCCTCACACCAACGCCTTCCTTCTCACCTTTGGGGTAGCCATTTGGCTTCTGACGGCTACGGCCCATGCTGACTATCAAGCCAAAGTAATTCACGTCGCCGATGGGGATACCATCACCGTCCTGAATGACGCCAAAGAAGAAATCAAAATCCGTTTAAATGGCATTGACTCTCCAGAGACCGGACAAGCCTTTGGGCATAAGGCCAAAGACTTCACCAAAGACCTTGTGGCGGGAAAAATGGTGACCATTCAGGCCCATGATCAGGATAAGTACGGGCGAACTATTGCAGACGTGATCCTGAAAGATGGCCGGAAGCTCAGTCAGGAGTTAGTGAAAGCAGGTTATGCGTGGTGGTTCTTTAAGTATTCGAACGATGAGGCTCTTGGCACCCTAGAGGTCAAAGCTAAGCTGGAAAAGGTGGGACTGTGGGCAGATAAAGACCCCGTTCCTCCGTGGATCTTTCGGCATCGTGATCAAAATATTTCAGTGCAACCCACCGTACCTGATACTCCTTCCGTTGGCTTGTTAGCCCCACCCAGCCCATCAAATGATTTGCCCACTCTTGGGAATAAACGAAGCCAGAAATTCCATAGGCCCGACTGTCCAAGTTATCAGTTAATCTCCCCAAAGAATCGCGTGCCCTTTACATCACCAAAAGCTGCCGAAGCGGCTGGATTCACTTTGGCAGGGAACTGTCAAAATTTATCAAAATGAAATCGAAAATTTTACTTCCAAATTCTGCATAAAAAAGGAAAATCCGTGAAAATTAAAATTTGTTTATTGGTAGGGACATTCGCTTATATTTTTTTAGGTAGTGCCGTCGAGATTCTTTTTGCCAAACAGCCTAAAAAAGGGAGAGAAAGGACATTGGTTGCCTTACTAGAAAAGAGTCAACAAAAATGCAATTGGTTAAATAAAAGCCTTTTTCAAGGACTTGACCCAGAAGGGAATGCGTACTGGAATGTTACCTGTGACAACCAACAAACCTTTAACATTATGATTGAAAACAATTCCCGGGGATCGACTAGAGTGTTGGGTTGTGACGTTTTGAAATTGGTTAATACTCCATGTTGGGTTACACCCCAAATTTAAAAAAGGAGATTTTGCATGCGACGTTCCCAAAACCCCTATGATGATTTCTATCATAGGAAAAAACTTGGTTACATTCTAATGCAGGGTGGTGAAACAGGTTTATTTGCCGGCTTCTTTTTGTTCATCGCCTTTGGCACAGCCTGGTATGGGCTGTTTTTCCTTGTCGACGCAGCAAAAGAAATTATAGTCGCTAGTATAACTGGTGCCGCATCATTACTGACAATTATATTCGGTTATATGTTTCAAAGAGAGAGGGAGCTTGAATTAGCCGCATTCCAAAGATGGAAAGAATTAGAGAGCGCTGAACATCAAGTAAAGGAAAAGAATTACAGCCGAATAATTGAACGTCTTGCGAAATATATTAGAAATTCTACGGAGAATTTGGACGAGTTCACTACAGCACATCTTTATTTGTGTGTTATTGGATCAAGCGAAGTGGTCACAGCTAGTTCAAATTTCATTGAAACCAAAAATTTTAAGGATCTTGATGATCTACTGAAAGCCATGCGTAAAGATTTATCCATGGAAAATTCAGGTGATGCCACAAACCTAACTACTAAAAACCTTTTCCCCGTTCAAACTACGGGGGGGTTAAGTTCATAGGTTCATAAATGAAACGAAGAATGTCCCCTTGCAGCTTGCTGAGGAAAGCTTTTCCAAAAAAAATATTTTCATTATTTACACTCTCATCTACGGATGTGGCTGTCGCCTGTTGCGGGGGGCACACTGGTCCAGGTTCGTCCCGTATAGTGCAAATACCATGAGCGTTCATGAGGGAGTGCGTCGTGAGCTTCTTGAAGAATCCGTTCAAGGATCGTGGCGGGTACACCAGGAAGGCGGAATGTGACGGAGGAGGAGAGTTGAGGGAGGCCATGGATGGTCGTGGGTGTGTGAAGAAATATGGCTGACCATTCGGGTCGAGTCGTTTCGAGAAATATGCCGTTTCCGGCTATATGATAGGTCATTAGTTGGCCAGGTGGGTTGGTCGAAGGTTGCCCTGCGATGTGATGGCTTATAAGGGGGGGGAGGGAGTGGCATAGGTCTTCCGGGGTATCTTGGGATTGGTAAACGTGCCGACAAGATAATGAGGAGATGAAAGAGAAGGATGGTGGAATAACTGTAAGCCTAGTGAAGGAGAATCCGATGGCATTAGTTCTTCATTGTCAATTTCGAGGGATTCCACGTGAAACGAAGTTTTGTGTTTTTGATGAAAATGTGCCGACACAGAAAGAAGTGACAACTGTGCCTGAAGGGGATTTTGAATTTGATATCTCAATTCCGGATGAATGGACCAACCCCTTTCGCAGTTTAGCTACGACGGGGTACATCATTTTTGGGTCCCATGCCCCGATCGATCGGTTAGTGCCTTCGTTGGAATGGACTGGTGCAGATTATTACCTTGATGAATCTCCCCAAAAGGCGGAGAAACGCAATTTGCAAAGCGTTGAAAATCTGATTACTTCATTATGGGGAAAGCCATGGATCGAATCTAGGCAAAGGTTTTTTATTGGCTTGGTGTCCCTGCAAAGTTTTTTTGAATATTTGGTATATGGCATGATTGTGACTAGTGGACATCTGAGTAAGAAAAAGTTTCGTGAGTTGGAGACTCATGAGCAGAGAACGCGGGTGGCCTTTGGCGCCGACAACGTGCAATTTTTCACCGATCAAATCATCATCCGTCTAGGGCTTGCTCCACAAGGATCGATCATGCCACAACACGTTCGTGATGAGTTGGAAAAAATTTTTGAGGAGATCCGGAAATTACGAAATAATGTGGTTCATGGGTGGGGATATAAAGACATTGGGCAAGAGGGTATTCAAAAGGCGTTTACAAATATGGGAGAGAGTGTTCCCATGCGGGAGTCGGAAGAGGAATTTTATCATGATGCTTCTTTTGTGTTGATTCGTCTGTATGCCAAGAGTAATTCTCTCAAGTTGCAATTGGGTTTGTTACGAGGTAAAGAAGAGGTGTTGGCTGAAAGGAAGAATCGAGGCGTATGATTAGATTTAATGAGATTATTGACGTTGTAGTGGTACGGAAAAGCCTTAATATGGTTGTGCAAGTCTTAACTGATTAATCAATTGAAAGGGCCAAGCCCCCTTCTAGCTTAAACTTGCCAATTCTAGATTTCACAAATATCTCATGTTCTTTATTGGGATAATGCCAAGAATAATAAATATTTTTTTCTTTCGACAATACTTCCAAAATGGCTCTTGCGTTTAGATGTTGTGAGGAGAACTTGATGCTTATATCAACAGATCGTTGTACAATAATTGGGTTAGACCTATTTCCCCCTCTCTTGAGGCATTGCCCCTCCAGCGCCTTCCAGATGTCCAGCTCCCCCCAGTGAGGAATGACTGACTAAATTGTAAGGAAGTGGCACAGTGACCAAAGTCGTCAACGGCAAAACCTACCGCTCCCACACCGCACAATTGATTGTGACGGTACCTTGCCCCTTTCCCAAAACCAGTAACAAATGGCACAACACGCGGCTGTATCGCACCCAACGGGGGGGCTACTTTTTGGCCGGGGAGGGAGGAGCACTCTCACGATGGGCAATGAATACGCCAGAAGGGGCCGTTAAAGGAGAAGGCATTGAGCCCATCTCAAAAAAGGAAGCCCTTGCCTATGCGTACTATGCGGGCCTCTCACGGGACAAGTTTGCACGTGCAGGGTTTGCACGAGAGGAGGGCCACTAGCTCATCGATGATCAGGCAATCCATGATGATCCCATGATTGGGGAAAACCTATGGGAAAAGGTTATTGGGTGCAATGGTTATGGGTGCGTACGGGCTATTAGACACTATACTGCTCCCCGATTTGACCGGAACATTGGCTTTAGAGCTGGATGCCTCGTGAGCGTGTGAACAATTGGCTTATGCACTCTCCTGTCAGTCGGTTAGCCCTACCCTTAGAAAGAAAACTGCAGTAGACCGAAAAGTCTTGGAAGTTGAATCCCCCCGTTAAAGCCTCCAACGGGTCCTTGGATGCCTGTTTATGAACCCTAGCCCCCCCAACCGGCTTAGTGGCCTGTATTTACAGGGAACTAGAATGGGGGAATGGGTCTTTATAAACTGAGTGGTTAGGGAACACCTCCAGGTGGATTCCTAAAGGTGTTACCCGTTACCCCGTAAACAACACCAGTAATTGCTAAAAAGGTGCGCGCACGGCGCCCCGCATTAATGAGTCGCCAGAAGGACCCGCCGATTAGTTTCGAGTTAATATCGCGCATATCAACGCATTTTTTAGTCTTATTCCACCATTTTGCTTTCAAAATACTTATCCCCTATCACCGCTATTCCCCAAATTCCTCAATTCTGCACGCTGCAAAGGAAAGCTGGGGTGCGGTCCAGGGATATGAGGTCGTAGACTTTTAAGCCCCCCCCTCTATCCGCTGCTCGTCCGTGTTTTTATTCATCCAGTGAGATGTTTCCGGTATTGTGATAGGCCTCAATTCTTTCATGCTGATAGGTGTAGCTTGAGCCCTCATATATTTTTTTATTGGTGTGTCCTGGGCTTTTGAATCTTTTTGTGAAAAGGATACACCCCTCCCCTTTACTTCCTCTTAGAAGATGAAAAGTTAATGATGTAACTGTTAGGGTTCCCGAACTTTTATCTATCTACATTTTCGCCGTGTACCGTATTACAGTAGCATGGGGCCACTGACCGCCAAGGTAAACCTTCGTCTAGTGGCGTCACGATGATTTGTTGCATCGCGTCACTAATGCTCTGGACATTCCCGTGGTACCAGACCCATGAATAATTCGTGGGAGTCTTGATGAGTGGGATTCTATAGGCAACCACCTCCCCAATATTGAACACTTTTGGTTTCTTTGGATTTCTCGATATTAAGGATTGGCCTACAAAACCTACAGAACTAGCCACCTCTTGGAGTTCCCTTGGATTTTTCTTCATTCGTTGGCGCCAACCCATCACGTCCCCCCATTAATGATTTTCGGGTTAACCTTGTACTCAACCGATGGCCTGCCGTTTTTATTTGGAGAGGAAATGGCTTGGCGTACGAAACCACGTTCTACGAGGGTCTTGAGCCCTGGCTTTAAATCCTCCACCATGGGGAAGTGATGCCGTAAGCTGTGGTGGCAATCACGTTGGGTAAATGCTCTCAGAGCCTTCCGTTGTATCCAGGACAGAATAATTCGCCCTTTCTCGACATTGGGATTAGCTGCCATAACACCAAACGCTTCTAGTGCGTGCTCACAGAGGATGGACATAAAATCCAAGGCTTTTTCCATAGCGGCAATCGTGATAGGTTCCCGCCATGGTTCTCCATGGGAATGACGTCCACAATGAAGAAGTCCGGCCACTCGTGCGGCTGCCCCGGGTAATTTCCCAGCCCAGTCGTTGATATGCTCAAATCGTTCACCAGGGTTTAGATCGTTCTCGACGGCAAGGGAAAAGTCCTTCCATTCCCTATGGGCTTCCTCTGTGAGCTTCAGCCTATAGGGCCCATCTTCTGGCCGTTTCACTCTCAGAAGACTTTCCATTCCATGGCTGTAAGCATCCCTTATGGGTTGCTCAATGGGACGTGGTTCCAATGACCGTGAGCCAAGCTGGGATTGAGGAAGGCAAAAAAGAAATCTTGCTAAAAACCCCCGTCCCCGGAACCCCGGCTTTTGTGCGAGTCCATGAAGGATTTCCGGTTGCGGACTCACTCCCATCGTAAGTAATGGACGGGGTAAGTCTACCGGGTCAGAACCCGCTCGTTGGATACGGACCGGTGAACCCGAATGACTCTTTAAAAGCAGGTCCAGGTTAACTCTTCCGTTGTTGTATCGCCCCCCGGTAATCGTCTCGAAAAGTCCGCCCTCATCATTGAGGAGCGACATAACCCCGCCTTGCTCTGCCATTAGTCGGCCCAACTTTTCCGGCGTCACATCTTGGGCCCACAGTTGCGGAATTGATGGTGTATCAGGTAGGCCATCTTCAAGTTCTTTGATTTCTTGGGTAATACTGTCCAAAATTTCTATGCCGCCTTTTGCGGCTTTATCACGTAAATATTTAATCCGTCCCTCTTGAGTCTTACGCTCCGACTCAATTGCTTTGATCTTGGGAATAGCATGCCGAATCTGTTCTTGCTCGTAAGATAAAATCGGTTCAATCATGGCCTCTAGTACTGCCGTCTTTCGGTTACCTGATTCCATAGCCGCAACAATCCAAATATTCAAAGGTTCGATGTATCCTGCTTCTGGCTCCACTTCAAACTTGCTTTGGCAAGCCGTGGCAAGGCCGGCCAACCCTAGAGCGGCTGCTAATTCGCGTGGTGTTTCAGTTGATAGCGCAACAGAATCAACCATATGCCCAACCCATTCCGGGAAAATATCTGTTGGAAAATCTGGTAGACGCTGATTTCCAAGTGGGATTGGTTCCGGCCAATGGTTTACCTGCGTATCAGTTGGGCTGCCTTCTGGCTCATCATTCGTCTCTATGAGGAGTTGCGCTCGGACCGCTTCCCCACCCTCCAAAATTTGAAGGTCGTTAAAGTCTGTGGGTTTTTGATCGCCGGGGTTTTGAAATAGAGGAAAGATAACGTGACCACCTACCGCTTGGGCTGCTTGTGTGGCTTTTTCTATACCTGGATTCCCATTTTCTGGCTTCCAGCAATCGTTGTCGGCTCCAAGAATAATATTCGCATTTTGGTATTTCTTCCTGATCCGTTGGGCCACAGGAAGAAGGTTTCCTGAATCGAAAGCAATAACTGTTAAATCATTTGTAACCGCGTGGATGCTGGCACCTGTGGATAACCCTTCACAAATGTAGATAGTCTCCTTGAATCCACCGATGGAGAAATAGCTGCCGCGTTTAGCTCCATCCTTGAGGAATTTCTTATTCCCATCACAATCGATGAATTGAAGGGTGGATAGGTTCCCATCATCACCATAGGCAGGAACAATCAATACCCCATCACGGAATCTCACCGAATAGGGCTTGATTTGTTTTTTGAGTAAGTACGGGAAAGTGCCCGGTGCTGGGACTGCATGTTCCCAGATGGTTTGGGCTTTTAAAGCGGCTACCCTGGTTAATGCCCGGCGTTCCTCATTGGCTATTTCTCGGGCCTCCGCTATCCGTTCGTTGTACCGGTGCCGCTCTGCAGAAGAAAGGGAACTTTGATTTTTCGCGCTGAATGAAAACCGTTCCCCTGTCTTCCAGGAACCACAGGACAGGACAGGACTTTCGTCGTCAAAGAAAACGTACCAGCAATCCTTAGAGCCAGCTTTATCATTAGGCCCATGGTATCGGTGCAATCGCCCATCACCGACAAGAGGGTCCGGGCATGCCAACCCGTGGGACGCCATGCACTGTTCAAACATCGGGAGGCTATTATCCGTTGGCATCGGCATCGCCCGTTTCCCCTAAAATCTTTCGAAGAACTAGAATTTCGCCCTGAAGGTCAAGAATCTGCCGCCTCAACTCGTCCACGGTGTTACGCTCGACTACCTTGTCTCGGGCCGCCAAGAATTCAGCAAATGATTTTGAGACGGGAAAATCAAAATCACCATCAAGGAACCTGGCATAGGTGCGCGATGCGGGGAAGTCTCTGTTTTTGGTTCTGAGTTCTTTGGTCATCCTTTTACCCTCAAGGCGGACAACACTTCCTCTAGCCGTACAAAAATTTTTCGGCCTACACGGTAGACGGGGAAGGCGTTTTGTTGGGCTTGCCGGTAGATATGCTCGCGGGAAACCACTTTTACGTCCCGGTTTAACACCCGAACTAGGCTGGGGAGACTCAAGAAGTCCACACCGTCAAGTTGGCTGGGTTTTTTTGTCACCATTTAAAGTCCTCCATATCGCGTGGCCGCGTGTGGAATATAATTAAACTGAATTGAACGCAGTATCTGCGAATCGTAGGTGGGTTGAGAACGGGGTATTTAGTGTAAAAATAAAAAAACCGGTTATTTTGTGATTACGCAAAATAACCGGTTGACATTGGACGGGAATGAGTATCGTGGGTCTTACGTTTTCTTTATTTATTTGAGCCACTCTCTAGCAATGATTTTTGCTGTACTCATGCTCACGGATAAACCTCGCTGGTCCAACTTGGGCTTCAGGTCTTCTGTGATGTATTGGGAGACGCTATAAACAGTTAGTTTTCTTCCCCTAGGAAAGAACTCATCGAGCATAGAGAGTACCAGGTCGTTGCTGTTAGGCCGCCTAGCTTTTCTGGCCTTAAATATCTGATCATGAATCCACGTATTTACCTCGTCTTGTGGTAAATCATTGGTCAGGCGTATTCTTAGTGTTACCCATGTGTCACCCGATTTATTTCTCTGGAAAAGAGATTGCCTGCGAAGCATTGGAGATCCGTCAAAATATGTATCTGTCCCACCGTAAAACCCTTCGAGCCGTGCAAAAAAGTTACCATCATAATATCCAAGGATAATAGGATTAAAAGAAGCACCATTGGAGGGCTTGCGAAAGATCGGTGACCTATAAATTTCGTCGCTATCGGTACGTGGTAGGGGGCCTTCTCCGTCCCAATGCCTAATAACGTGTTGGATCCAATCTGTGTCACCAATAAGGAAGTCATAGCATAATTCTTGAGTGGCCATCACATCACCTTTCGCTTTCAATACTGCCTCTTTAAATCTCTCGTTGTTTTGAAGGCGTCGAAGGTCATCATGCACCGCAATGCTCTCCCGTTTTTTTTCGTTCTTCCCGTCAGAATTTCGCATATTCCCTCCCCGCTGGGTTCCTGGTTGTGGTAAGAGGGAGGCACGATGGCCAGGGAACCACCGCCAAACCGATAGCTAGTCGGCTCGTTGCCTCCCTTTAATTTTTCTAACTAGTCTTCAATAGACAGTAACACCTTGATGCAATCTTTAATTTCCTTAATAGCTCCACCCACGCCAGCGGCCTGAATTAAACTGTCTAAAGCGACATCAATGGCCTCCAAAAGGGTTTTAAGAGCTCCTTTGATGGGGTTACTGAAAAACCTGGAAAAGCTATCGCGAATACCCATTAATTTGATTCGCAACTGTGCTCCGCTCAATCCATGCTCAACAAGGGTTCGATCTTCTAGGCGTTCAGTCCTTTCAGATAAGTTTCCATAGTGCGGGTCAAGTTCTCTCAGCGCATCAATAAGAGGTTCATGATAGACAGTGGGGATTAATATTTGATTCCGACCATCGCTCCAATGGCTTTCAGCAAGAAACCAAAGTAATTTCTGGAGGCCAAAGACCATCGAAATGAGCTTTTGACGGGAATTCCTATCCTCTGGAAATTCAAAATATTGACTGACACCCGGGTTATTGAATGGCATAAGACACCTCCAGGTTTGGAAGATATGAGATCGGGAAACGTGTAACGGTTTTTGTCACGGTTGGCTCTGAAATCCCGAGTTTTGTCACGGTTGAGAGGAATCTACCACCCGCAACGCTAAACAACAATAATCCACGAAACGCCTTGATCCATGAGGGTTTTAGCTGGTACGGTGTGGATCCTTATTGCCTGGCGTTGCAAATCGAGCCGTTTTCGTAAACCGTAGGTCGGTGGTTCAATCCCACTCGCCGGCTCCATATTCCATTCCCCCCCAAACACGCGTAATCT
>Ga0224496_10002033_pt1 | contig 12241 bp, 14 predicted proteins | sample SF_Jul11_sed_USG_2_FD_168127 | JGI IMG/M metagenome (GOLD analysis project Ga0224496, IMG submission 168127) | Sediment microbial communities from San Francisco Bay, California, United States - SF_Jul11_sed_USGS_8_1 | ecosystem: Environmental > Aquatic > Marine > Sediment | place: USA... | reverse complement strand
ACCCCGGCGGCGGGAGGCACCAGGCCCATGCGGTAGGTGAGCCGGTTCTCGTGCAGCCGCTTCCAGTCCGGGGCGTCGGAATGTTCCTCGTAGGGCAGGCCCAGGATCGTGTTTTGAAAGGAGATGGCGCGGGCCTCGTCTTTCTTGGCCGCCTCCTTCTCCTTGGCCACGTCGCCCCAGGAGAACCAGCCCACCGGGGAGTACATCGCATCGATGTGGAAACCAGCCGGCTTGTTCGCGTCCAGCGGCCTGGGGCCCCAGTAGCCGTCGCCGTGATCCAACACCTCCACCCAGTCCGGCCAGGCCTCCATGCGCCGGAACCACTGGCCCGCCGCCAGCATCCGGGTCTTGTGTCCCTCGGACAGCAGCTCCCCGCAGTGACCGCAGGCGTACAGGGCGGCGTGGGGCGTCTCCTCTTCATAGACCAACTGGGTGTGAACCAGCCGCTGGTACGTGTCGCACTTGGGGCACGGCACGTAGAAGTAGGCCCGGTCGCTGGTCTCGAAATCGTCATCGATCCGGCTGGCATACTTCAGCTTGGGGGTCGATACCTCGAACACCTTCCGGAACGGGAAGGTCTGGGCCCTTCGTTCCCCCAGCTCAATGGCGTGGCCCTCGCCGTTCACGCTGTCCGGATAGGCGTCCACCTCGTCGAAGAACAGGGACGCCGCCGGCATGGAGCGCAGGCCGATGGCGCTGTTGGCGCCGGTGACGATCAGGATGCCGCCGGGGAACTCCTTGGCCAGCATCGTGTTGCCCGAGTCCCGCGAACGGGCGTCGGTGATCTTGCCGTGCAGCCGGGGGGTGTCGCGGATCATCGGGGCCAGGCGCTGCTTCGACCACCGCTTGGCCAGCTCCACCGTGGGCTGGACGATGAGCATGGGCCCGCCCACCATGTCCACCACGAAGGCCACCCAGTTGTTGCCCGCCTCCGTCCCGCCCACCTGGGCGGACTTGCGGAAGATCACCTTGCGCACCGGGCACGAGGGCGACAGGCACTCCAGAATCTCCCGCAGGTACGGGGTCCGATCGGTGATCCAGCGGCCCGGTTCGGCGGACGCCACCTGGGACAGCACCCGGTGCTCGTCTGACCACTCCCACACCGTCTGGTCCGGCGGCGGCTTCAGGGCCTCGCGGAACGGGATGACATACGTCTCCCTGGGATCCGCGAAGGTCGCCGTCATCGTCACCGCCTGTTTGAAAAAGGGTCGGCTACGCGTAGAAACCCCTTTTCTACGCGTAGCAAGAGGGTTTATTCGAAGGCCAGCCCCTCCAGCACTTCCCGAAACTCAGTCAGCAGCCGGTTACGGATGGCGTGGCCGTCGTCCATGGTGGCGAGCTCCGGGCTCACCTTGTCCGGGATCTTCATCAGCCGGTCCCGCACCTGGCGGCCGGCGGAGAAGGCCTCCTTCTTCACCGCCGCCGCGTCCACCAGTTGCCCGGTCTGTCGGGCGATCTCGATCTCCAGCTTGTCGGCGGTGAGCTTGGTGAGGCGGGCCTTCTCGGAGTAAACGTCCGCCGTGGACGCCTCGCCCAGGGAGCGGTCCCGCAGGTATTTGATGTAGGCCTGCACCACCGCCACCAGGTCGTAGCGGCCGCTCTCCGCCCTGGGGATCACCCCCTCCCGCGCCAGCTGCTGCACCCGACGCTCGGTCAGCCCCAGCAGCTTGGCGATGGTCTTGACGGGGTAGCTGGTCGCACTCACCGCAGCGCCTCAAAGGCCCGGCGCAGGCAGAAGCTACGGACCAGGGACACGGCGGTGAAGATCGCGCCGATGGCCAGGTTCTCCGACAGGCCGGCCTCAAGCCCGAACAGGGGGAAGACCACGCCCTGGGTGGCCACCGCCACGCCGTAGCCGACGGCCACGTTGGCGACCGCTTCGGCCAGGGATTTCCAGCGGGACTGAGCCATCCGATATCAATCTCAACATATTGAAATAAATGGAGTTTATAGCTTGATCCACCTCGGAAACGATGGCTTCATGAACGTGCGGACAATCACCAGCGAAGGAGCCCGACCATGGAAACCAACGAAATCACCGAAGGCCTGTTCCACCAACTGACCGGCTACGGCCGGGGCCGCCCGGAAAACCTGGAGCGCCTGATCGCCTATCCTCACTGGCGGGAGCGGGCCGAGGCCGAACTGGAACGGCGTGCCACCGAACTCATCGAGTCCCTGGACACCGAAACCCTGGCCGCCGTCGCCGACGGCTCGGTGGACATCCACGCCGTCGCCCGCCGGGCGCTGGCCGAAACCAAGCAGTAGGAGAAACGCCGATGAAACTCACCGACACCCAGACCGCCGTGCTCGAGGCCGCCGCACAGAGCGGAGGCCCCATTACCGAATTTCCCGCCAATATCCGGGGCGGCGCCCGCGCCAAGGTCCTGGAGGGACTGGTGGCCCGAGGCCTCGCCATCGCGGAGGGCGACGGGCATACCCTCACCGACGCCGGCTACGCGGCGATCGGTCGGGAACGGACAACTGCCAAGCCCCGCCGCGCTCGCGGCAACACCAAGAACGCCGCGATCCTGGATCTGCTCTGCCGTCCGGAGGGGGCGACCTTGGCGCAACTGGTGGAGGCCACCAACTGGCAACCCCACAGCGTGCGTGGCGCACTCTCCACCCTCGGCAAGAAGGTCGACATCTCCTCCGAGAAGGCCGACGGCGTCCGCACCTACCGGGCGGCGGCCACCGCCTGATCCGGCTGACGCTCGGCGGTGACGGCTTCGTAGGTTCTGCCGTCGCCGTCGAGCGTCGCCTCCCTCCCCGTGGCTTCCTGCCACCGCTTGATGGCCACGTCCACGAACACCGGCGAAATTTCCATGGCCCGTACCTTCCGGCCCAGACGCTCCCCGGCGATCAACTGGGAGCCCGAGCCGGAGAATGGTTCGTAGCAGATTTCACCCGGATCCGTGTGCTGGCGCATGGGGATGGCGAAAATCTCAAGAGGCTTCTGGGTGGGGTGCTCGTTGCCGATGGGCCGGGGCGCCCCCTCCCAGTCCAGGCTCCAGACGCTGGTGACGGTGTGGGTGTTGTCGCCCTTGTGGGGCGGCTTGTGGCCCTGGCTCCAGCCCATCAGGCACGGCTCGTGCTTCCACGGATAGCAGCTGTAGGTCATGGTCGCGATGGGCTTCACCCACACGATCTGCTGGTGGTTCAAGACGCCGAGGTCGGTCCAGATCTTCTCGATCAGCGCCGCCCGCTTGTGGGCGTGCCAGCAGTACCAGGCCGCGTCCTCCCGGCAGATGCCCCGGGCGGCCTCGAACACGCCTCGGAAGAAACCCTCGGCATCCTTGATGTCGATCTCCCGGTAGACGTCGCTCCAGTCCTTGCCCTCCCGGGGCCGGCCGGCGCCGGTGTAATCGATCACGTAGGGCGGATCAGTGGAGAACAGCGCTGCCTTTTCCCCGGCCATCAGCCGGTTCACATCCTCCGGGTTGGTGCTGTCACCGCACAGCAGGCGATGGTCGCCCAGGATCCACAGGTCACCCGGCTTCGAGACCGCCACCTCGGGCGGCTCCGGCACGCTGTCGTCACCAACAGCGCTTTCCTCCTGGGCATCGACCGCCTCGGCGAGTAGCCGCGAGAGTTCCTCATCGTCGAACCCGGTCAGCCCGAGGTCGAAGTCCTCCACCTTGAGGTCCGCCAGTTCGATGCGTAGCAGCTCCTCGTCCCATCCGGCGTTTTCGGCCAGCTTGTTGTCCGCCAGGATGTAGGCCCGCTTCTGCTGGGGCGTCAGGTCGGCAAGCTCGATCACCGGTACTTGTTCGAGGCCCAGTTTTCGGGCGGCCAGTAACCGGCCGTGGCCAGCGATGATGCCGTTGCCGCCATCCACCAGGATCGGGTTGGTCCAGCCGAACTCGGTGATCGACGCGGCGATCTGGGCCACCTGCCCATCGGTGTGGGTACGGGCATTCCGGGCGTAGGGAATCAGCGATTCCACCTGTCGCATTTCGACCTGTAACAACGAAGTGGGTTTCGGTGCCATTTCGTTTTTTTGTTTCTCTTTCGAACGCACCAATATGTCTCCTCGACCTGTATCCATGCGGGTTTCCCGCGCTCAGGCTGGTTTCAAAAAACGAAACGAAATCGGTTTTTAGGGACTGACGCTAGCGATATTCTGCGCCGCTACGCCTCCGTGGCTTTCAAAGCCCCGGAAGTACCTTTATTTATCAGACGGTTACGATACCCTTGAGAGGGCGAACCGCAAGGCCCGATCGAACTCGATGGGCCAGCGCCGGCTGGCGGTCGCCACCATGACCCGATTGATTTCCTCCTGCACGAACGTGCGAGGGATGCTCGGGCCGTGGATGGTCTTGAGCGGTCGGGGCTGGGCACTCGTGCGAGCGAAGACCAACGGCTTCCCGCTGTTGCGTCCGCGCCCCACGAACGACCCCTTGTAGACCTTGCGCTCACCCCAAGCCTTGGCGGACACGCCGGCCTTACGCCGGAACGCGTTGGGTACGCGCTTGCCCTTGGTTACGAACTCGATCAGGTTGATGCCCTTGGGCCGAGCCGCCACCACGGCCACCAGGTGGGTGCGGCGGGCCTTCACGGCAATCACCACCGCCTCGCGCACACGCTTCTGCTTCAGGCTAGTGGCCTTCGAGATGCCTCGCACACTCTCCTTGCGCACCGTGATGGCCACCCGGTTGATGGCCATGGACGCCGCCTTGGGCACCGCCTTCTTCTGCACTCGGGTCAGCCACCGCTCCGTCTTGCGGATATCGGCGGTGATGTTCAGGCCGATCATGCCGCCACATAGCCCCGCTCCTGCAGGGCCACATCCAGCTTATCCATGGCTGAATCCATGATCTTGTGCAGGCGTCGAATGACCCCCTGACGGCAGTCCCGCACGGCCCGCTTTGACTTGCTTAAGGTCGCCGCCCACTCGGCGTTGTCGCGGTGTGCTGTGCCGGCGAAGCGCCGTACCGTGTCCTGGATGAATGTGGGGCCGTAGCTGTAGTAGCCGGTCATCACCGCCGCTACCCGCTCAATGGCCACCTCCTTGGTTTCCAACTGTAGGGGTGTGTTGGGCATCGTGAAGTAGGCCGTCACCAGCAGTTGTTCCAGAGGCGTCAGGGCGCTGTTCTGTGCCGCCGCATTGATGATCCACGCCGCCTGGGCGTGCTTCTCGATGGGCGACAGGTCGGGGAAGCGAGGGGTGTGCCGTACGTCCGGCTCACGCTCCTCCTTGCGGGCGGTCACCGGTCGCTCGTACTCCCCCTGTCCGGCCACGCCATTGGCCCAGCGTAGGGCCGAGTGGGCGGAGTGGAACGGAGCGGCTTCTGCTGTACTCATTGGTCTTCCCGCTTCTGTCCAAACACCGCCCACTCGATCCGCAACAGGCGACGATCGAAGCGCCACATGATGGCCAGGAGGGCAATGGTGGCAATGTCACCACCGGCGCTCAGGGCCTTCAAAAAGCTCGCTTCGATCACGTCGCTTACCCGATCTTCGTGGTCGCCCGCACCCGGCCAATCACGGCGACCAGAGCGCCGGCCACGGTTGCCATCTGTACCACCACGTCAACGATCATCCCCTGGGACACCTCGTTCAGGTTCAGCCCGAACAATCCGCCGATACCGGCAATCGCCGCCACCAGGCCGCCCCATACCGCACGGCTCTGCCACCACGCCTTCGTACCTGCCATGGCTCGTTTCTCCCTACCCCTTGAAAACCATTTGCGGACCAGCTCTGTGCCGATCATCTTTGCCGCCCACTGAATGCCGAGGATCAAACTCACGCCACCAGCTCTGTTGGTACGGACACAGCCCGGCGAACCAGCCCCTTAAGCAGACCGTCATAGCCACGCTTGATGTGGTGTTCCACCACCTGCGCCAGGAAGGCGTTCAGCAACAAGCCGGGATCAGCGGCATTGTTCACCGCGTCTCGCGTGACCGGGCCGACAATGCCGTCGACGGTCAGACAGCCACCGGTGCCATTCACGGCCCGCTGCAGGTAACGCCCGGCGTCCTCCGGTCCGATGTTCACGACGGTGGAAAAGTAGTGCGCCCGCAACAGCGCATTTTCAATGCGGTCGCAGTAGTAGGGCAGCCAGTAGTCGCGCCAGTAGATCGCCTTTGCTTCATCCTCGGTCAGTGCCCGAATATCCAGGTCCGGGTACTGCCGTTTGGAGATGCCAAACTTGGTCTCGCCGCCCGGATCGATGGGGCTGTCGGAATATCCGCCTTCCAGTCGGAGGACGAAGGCGACGGCCGTCTCGTATGCACCACGGTCAACCATGGCACAAATGGTGACAGGGGTACGGGGGGGTGAAAAGGGGCACTTGCGTCCGTTGCGGGTTTGCTTGTGTCCGTTGCGTCCGTTGCGAGTTTCAGCACCCCGATTCGGCCAAAATCAGGCGGATCAGTTCCTCGTGGGGAACCACCCTATACCTCCCTTCCCGCACCGTGACGATGTGGTGGGGGTGGTCCTCCGGCAGGTTTGCCCGCTGCCGGATCCACTCGCGGGAGTAGCCCAATACCTTGGCCACGGTGCCGGTCTTGTAGCGGCCACGGGCGGGTTGCCCGAACCGGGTCAGCAGTCGTTCCAGGTAGGCCTCCGTGTCCTGTGTTGCGGCCGTCATTCGTATTCCTCCACGGTCTGGGTCTCCACCGCCCACAGCAGCAGAGCAATGGCGTCCGCCTCGTTGTCGTCAGTCGGTTCGTAACCACGCCCCTGCACCGCCGCGATCACGGCCGCCTTGCCGGCATTGCCCTTGCCGGTCACATGCTTCTTGATCGTGCCCACCGGCACCCCCTGATAGGCCACGCCGCGCAGCTCGCACCAAGCGGTGAGTTGGCCCATGAACCCACCGTAGACGTGGGCCGCATCCACCCCCACATGGCGGCGGACCTCCTCGAAGTAGATGACGGTCGGACGGCCGGACAGCAGTTCCATTTCCGCGAGCCAGCGCTTGAATCGTAGGAAACGCATCCCGCCCCCCTCGAAGCGTCCGGGTCGGAACGACATGGTGCCGCTGGTGACGGTGCCATCTGCGGAACGGACCGCCCAACCGGTCGTGGTGCCTAGGTCGAGTGCGAGGATGGTGCTCATTGCTCACCTCCTTCTCCGGAGACATCTTGATCTCGATATGGGTAGGGGTTCCCAACCCTACCCATATCTTTAGATATGGGGGGGAACGTGGGAACGCAGCTTTTCCCCTGTAAAAGCAAACACTTAGCGTTCCCAAAATTTGCTTGGGAACGATTTTTTTTGGGAACGGTTAACGTGTTGATTCTTAAAGAAAAAAGCGTTCCCACGCGATTTTGGTTACCAGGGGGGAACGTGGGAAGGGGGAACGCTTGTGACATTTTTGTAGTATGTTTTCTGTGCATAATCGGTCCTGTTTTCAGGTGTCGTCATCGTTGGAAATCGGGGCGGCGCCGTGCTCGAAGTCACCCTCTCCGAGAGCGAAGGGACCATCCGGCACATCCAGCCATTTGTTGGTATGGGAACCACTCGCCTTGCCCTTCACGATTCGGGGCGGACTGGTCGTCAGGAGTTCCCGACCCATGCCTTCCAGCCGCTTCTTCCCCATCTCGTGGAAGACCACCGGCAATCGCTCCCGCTGGCCGTAAAGCCCGCCCTGCCCGGTGTGGGTGAAGGGGTGCCCCAGGCGTGCGGCCCGGGCAATAGCGTCCATCAACGTGTTGAGCAACTCCCAGTCGGTGGACCCGGCGGCTCTGAGCTGGGCGGTACGATCTTCCAGCAGGCCGGCGTCATTGCGGACGTAGGTCCGCACCAGACGGTCCGCCGGCCCGTTGGCCTTCACCACGGCCCCCTGGAACACGGCGTTCCGCTGCCACTTCTGTCCCAGGTTCTCAAATACCTTTGTTTGGGTATCCTCGTCCGGCGGCCACAGGGCGTAGGCCACCCGTACCCCGTCCACCAGGGCGCTGGTGCCACGGATGGCGTCCCGTGCCGCCTCTGGCGTACTGATCGGCCGGGCATTCGGCGGCTTCCTCATGTGGTGAGGCACCAGCACCGTCGCCCCGGTTTCCGTGGCCAGGCTGGCGAGGAGCCCCGTGGCGAAGCTGCCGGCTGCCGGGTCCGATGACACATCCGCGTGGATGAACGAGGACAGCGGATCGAACACCACCAATTTCAGATCGTCGATGGCGGTCAGTTGGTCCCGAAGTTTTTCAAACTGGGGCGTGGCCTGGGGACCATCGTTGCCATGGGCAACGATGGGGAACGGTCCTCCGGCGTTGGGCAGGGGCACGATCCAGAGCCGGTCCGCACACTGCTTGCGCCAGCCGTATCGGTCGAGCCGCTCCAGCCGGCGATGGATCTCGCCGGCATCGTCCTCCGCACTCAGGATCACGGCGGTTCCCTCGGACACGACCATGCCCCCGAACGCGGTATCCGGGTTGGTCAGCCGGTTTCGGTAGCCCTTCCGCGTGACCTTCAGGGCCAGGTCCAAGGTGAACATACCCTTGCCCGTATCGCCCATGGCGGCGAGGATTCCCACCACCCCCAGGGGGAACACCCCCTCCACCAGGAATTGTTGTTCAGGGGCAGGGCCGTTGTAGCGGCCCGCCGACCACTGGCTAAAATCCTCCCAGGCCGGAGGGTGAGCCTTGACCACCTTCCGATCGCCGGAGTCGATAAATGCCTGGCAGTCGAACCCCTCCATCACCGCGTCGGCGGCGTCCCACTTGTCAGGCTTGTCCCCCGGCGGCAGCAGGATGGCCACGGAGTTTGCCCCTGCGCCTGCGGCTGCTTGAGCGATGGCCTCGGCGTAGGTCCAGCCAACCTGATCCCGGTCGGGCCAGACCAACACTTGCTTGCCCCTCAGGGGCGACCAGTCCGTCTTGGTGGTCTTGGCCATGGCGCCTGCCCCGTGCATCGCGGTGGTCGCACAGATGCCAGCCCCAATGAGTGCGTCCGCGCATTTCTCGCCCTCCACCAGCACCACGGTGTCCGCCTGGGCGATGCCCGGCTGGTTGTAGAGGGGCCAGGGGGTCGGGTCGCCGAACTTCTGGCGGGTGGCGTCCCAGGGCCGGAAGGTCTTCTTGCCGCCGGGCGGGTCGTGGCGGTAGACACAGCAAATAAGGCTGCCGTCCGCCGTGGTGTAGTCCCACTTGCCGGTGGCCGGACCCAGGTCATCCATGGGCGGCTGTTTTGGCGCCTTACCCGAATCCGCCGCCGTTGTCCTGTCAGCTGACAACGGATTCTGCCACCTGACAGCCCCCAGCCACTCGGCGGCACCTTCGATCACCTTGTGAAAGTCGGAACGGGCGGACAGGCCGTTAGCCCCGGCCCACAGGGCGATGGCATCACCCCCTTCACCGGTGGCGAAGTCGGTCCACAGGCCGCGCTTCTCGCCGGAGAGTTCCACCGACAGGCTGTTGCCCTTGCTTCCCTGCAGGTCTCCCACCTGGAACGTGCCGTTCCGGGTCGTGCCGTTGGGGAACAGGTACGCCAGCATCGACTCCAGGCGGTCCGAGAGTCCCTGGCGCACGGTGTCCGTATCGATGGTTTGGGCCCCCACCCGGTCGGGGGCATCGTTGAAGTCACGCCAATCGCCCATCAGCCCGCCTTCCAACACCGGTCCTGCCAGGAACACCAGGTACATTCGAAGTGGGTCGGTGTGGCCGTCACCCGTGGCAGCAGTTCACCCGCCGCCGTGGCGGTGATCACCCGCACGCCCCGGTCGGACATGGACTGCGCCAAGCCACCCTCGAACGGAATCAACTCGAAGTAGATCTCCTGGCTGTCCTTGTTGATTGCGGTGAAGATCGCCGGGTTCTGGCAGATGCCCGGCACGCTACCTTCCATATAGGCCTGGTACACGGCGACCTGGGCGGCATAGACCGGCTTGGCTTTGGCGATACCCTTCTTGACCGTCTCCCGCCACGACTTGGCGTTCATGGTTTTGCACTCCCACAGGGCGGGGTAGCTCAGCCCCAGGTCGGCGGGGCCACCGGAAAAGACGCCGTCCACGTGACCCCGGATGCGGCCACCGGCGACGGAGAATCCGAACTGGCCGCCGTTGGTTTTTTGGGTGTGCAGATTAAAGCCGGCCAGGCGCAGCCAGCGGATGGCCAGGTCCTCCAGGGAATGCCCCACTTCGAACACCCGCAGGATGCGGCCGGAGAAACCCCTGTCCGGATCCTCAGGCGTGTGGGTGTGCTCGTACTGAAGGGCCCGCTCGCAGGAGACACCCAGGCGGGATCCACCCAGATAGTCGCGTGGTTGTTGTTCCGCCTGCTCTGCCTGGAGGGCAACATCGATCAGCTCGGTGACCCGCTCGTGAAACTTGGGACGGGAGTTGAAGTCCAACATCAGAACGGCACCCCCGCCTGCATCTCGTGGCCGGCCACCATCCGATCCTGGTAGGCGGTCACCACCACCTCGATCAGTCCCAGCACCTGGTCCTTGCTGTAATCCGCCAGGGGCGTTTGCAGCCCCAGGGCCGCCACGTAGTCACCCAGTGGGCCCAGGCAGGTGGCCATGGCAGCGATTTCCATTTCCGTGGGATCGATCATCGTTCCTCTTTTCTTCATCAGATTCGAATAGGCCCCCTGGCAGCGCAGGGAGCAGAACTTCCGGTAGCTGTCCCGGCGCCGGGGGTCCGAGCGGGATAGGTTCGGGTTGAACCACCCGAAGCCCAGCGCCTGGCGGGAGCAGACGGCGCATTTCATGCGGCGACCGCCTCTCGCTCACCTGCCTCAGACACAACACGCCGGATAGCGTGCTTGTTGAATTCAAAGGTCATCAGGCACGACGCCAGGTAGCGACTCATACCGAAGTCCCCCCGCAGATGCGCGGGGATGTACTGGAGCTGCTTTACGGTGGGAGGCTGGTCGAGCCAGTGGCTGGTCTTGTAGGCGGCCTCCGCCGTCTCGTGATCGTTGAGCCAGTCGTCCGCGGCGGCCAGGCAGACGATGCGGTCGCCGACCGCCAGAAGCCGTGGCCGGATCTGCCTGCCACCGCCTACGGCATACCAACGCCCCTCCTGGAAGAACACACCGCCCCAGCCCGAGAACCCCGCGGCCATCAGCGCATCGTCGGCGCCGAACAGGTCCACCCAGCGGAAGTTGGAGCGGCCCAGGAGGTCGATTTCGGTCATTACGAAGTCAGCCAGGTTGCCGTCCTTCACCTCTATTTCAAACTCGAAACCACACATCGGGCACTCGGACACCCGTGCCGGCAGGTCGGCAAGACACTCGGGGCATAGCTTGGTGGGGGCATCACCTTCCCGCTTGGGCCGGGGGTCGAGACTGGCCTCCTGCTCTAGGGAGCCGTGCATCAGGGTGGCCGTGCCGAAGTCGAGGACGATGCAGTCATCCTTGACCACCCCCGGATGCTCGTGGGGATCCACGGTGCGCAGCCCGCGGCCGATCATCTGAATGAGCGTGCTTTTGTAACTGCTGGGCCGAAGCAGAATCACACAGGAGGTGGGGGTGTAGTCGTACCCCTCGGTGAGCACCGCCACGTTCACCACCACCCGGGCTGCACCGGATTCATACGCAGCAAGGCGCGCCTTGCGTTCGTCCGACGCCAACTCGCCGTGGATCAGCACCGTATCTATACCATTGGCCTCGAACGTGTTACAGACCGTCTCCGCGTGGGCCACGGTGGAACAGAACACGATGGTCTGTCGGCCCTCGGCCTTATCAAGCCAGTGTTCAACCACCGCCTCGTTGATCGGAGTGCGGTTCATGACCGCCTCCACCTCGCGCATGTCGAAGTCGGAGGCGGTGCGGCGCACGCGCCCGAGGGCGTCCTGGGCGCCCACATCGATTACGAAGGTGCGCGGCCGCACCAGGTGACCGGTGCGGACCAGCTCCCCCAGGGTGATCTGGTCCGCCACGTTGTCGAACACCTCCCGGAGACCCTTGCCATCGCCCCGTTGGGGGGTGGCAGTGACGCCGTAGACCTTTGCGTCCGGGTTCCGGTCTTTCACCCGATCGATCACCCGGCGGTAGCTGTCTGCGGCCACGTGGTGCGCCTCGTCCACCACCAGCAGATCGAACGGGGGCATCTGCTTGAGGTTTGCCTCCCGCGATAGGGTCTGCACCATGGCGAAGGTGGCCCGCCCCGCCCACGACTTGGTGGTGGCGTTGAACACCGAGGTGGGAATATTCGGGTTCACGCGCCCGAACTTTTCCTGGTTCTGGGCGGTCAACTCGTCCCGGTGCGCCAGGATGCAGGCCTTGACGCCGGGGTCCGACAAAAGGGAACCCACCACCGCGGACAGCATAATGGTCTTCCCCGATCCGGTCGGGGC
>Ga0224496_10002032_pt1 | contig 12242 bp, 9 predicted proteins | sample SF_Jul11_sed_USG_2_FD_168127 | JGI IMG/M metagenome (GOLD analysis project Ga0224496, IMG submission 168127) | Sediment microbial communities from San Francisco Bay, California, United States - SF_Jul11_sed_USGS_8_1 | ecosystem: Environmental > Aquatic > Marine > Sediment | place: USA... | reverse complement strand
CTTCCCACCTCACGAAGACGTCACTATAACCATCATCGTTAGAGAGATCGCATTTGAACGCTACTGGAGCTGCATCATTTACCTGTCTGAAGTCGACGACATCACTTGTCCAAGTTGCGATGGAACCGAAGTCGTGTCCCTGGTAATAGACTGCCCGGAGTGCGGTGGAACCGGATTTGTAAACGGGCACATAGAAGACGCAACTAACTACCTGGTTGTTGGAGGAGCTATAGTTGGCGTGGCCATAGTTGCAGTTGTTGTAGTAAGGAGAAAAAAGGTAACGGAAGGAAACCTTAGAAAACTTCCACCCTCTGAATTTCAAAATTGGGTTGTTAAAAGCCTTTTCGGCAGAGTTTCTTCGCAAAGAGACTCTTACATGGGAATAGATGGGTATACAGTTGAAGGTTATCCCATTCAGGTTAAACAGTCAGATGACATTGGCAGAAACGCAATTGACAACTTTGCAGCTGCAATGGGACGGAGCAAAGCAAAGAAGGGAATAATTGTTGCTTTCAGTTTTGGTAAAGATGCATATAAAGGAATAGTAAGAGCGAAAGTACATTACGGGCGTGAAATAAAAACCGTAACGGTTAGAGAGCTAATAGAAAGCAGAAATAGAACTTTATGATACGGCTTAATGGCATATATCCGTATGGAACGGTGCTCTTCCAAGTTGGCTGTTGCCGCGCCCACTTTCCTTTCCATTGTGAAGGCTGGATTTCCTTTCACAACCCAGTGTTTGGGGTTGCTTTGTCAAAATCAATAAAGATGCACGAATGATGGATAAGAGCATAAAGGTTAAATCTCTTTGATGTTATACAAGTCCGTTTGCGAGGGAAACCTGTTGAAGGCAAGACTGTTTGCAATATGCCTTTTTCTGCTGTTAGCTTCTGTATATGTGACGTCTACTCATGGTATTGGCGAGGGAGAATGGATCATTAAATACAGTCTGGAAAATTTAGATACGGGGCAGATTATCCTACAGCGAGATTTTCAAACAGGGGAAACCAGAGAGTATGTTTCATTATTCGGGGATACAGAGTTGAATGTGACTTTTACGGTTGATGTAGCCGTTTCGGCACCTCACATCAACTTGAGAATCGCCACTGACATGAAACATTCAAATATCCAAGACAGGTACTGGCAGCTTCATTCAAAGGATTACCCAGTTGTGAACTACAACCCTAATCAACCATACTTCGAGTTCAATCAAATTAAAGGAACTCTCAGTGTATCATGTTATGGAAGAATTCCAAGAGGGATAACTGAAGAACAAGTTGACGGTTTTGTGCTACACAAGCCGGTAAATTATTCTCTAATTGAGCTGACTAGTCCTGGCGGTGAGACTTTAGATCAAGTTATGAATGCTGTGCTCGATGCCGAACTTGATGAATTCCAAAACCTTCTGGAGAAAAAAGAAGACAAGTTGCAAAACCTTCGGGATACGGGGGTTGCCCCGGGGTACATTGAGCTTTTTGAGAGCGTTGTTAACCAGGCTAAAGCTCAGGCAGAACTGGGGTTAGTTGAGGAAGCGATTGCTCTCTTAGACCTATTAGCAGTCTCTCAAGAGCCTGTTTCATCGATTATGGAAATGCTTTTCTTGCCGGCGGTGGGGATTTTGTCGGTTGCAGTAGCCGCAATAGGATTCGTATTCTTAAGGACTAGGGGAAAAATCCACTATGTTTTATCAATCATTGAAGATCAAATTAAGGATTTGGAAGGGTTGACCCTGAGAGCATCAAAGGTTGATCGAACTATTTCATCAAGGTTGGAAACAATCAAAGACAGGCTTAAAGGGCTAATTTGGGCGTAATGCAAAATGAGACCATACCAAAATAGCGTGATGTTAATAGGACTTGGCTCAGCAGGAACTAATATCGTAGAAGCTTTTCTAAACCATAAAAAGACTATGGAACTACTAGAGAATGATATTACAAGACTTTCTCTAATGGCAATTGACATAGCTGATCCAGAAATCAGGAGCTTACAGGAAAGTCATGAGAGATTAGTGGACGTGATGCTGAAGAGGCGATTGCCAAGAGAAAGAATGCGACTAAATGCTCAATCAATAAAGTTTCCAACTGCCGAAGCAATGTTCGACTTCATTAACCAAAAATACGATGAATATCTCGTTAGTGAAGGAGCCAAACTCAAGAATTTCAATCCATGGCTTCTCTCAACAAGGGCTATACCTCCATTGGCTGGAGGTGCCGGTAGAAGAAGAGCACTAGCGAAGGCAGTATACGTCTTGAACTACTATCAACTTGGAATAATGAGAGGCTTTATAAACTCATTCAAAGAACAGGCTCTCTCATCGATAATCACCCCGACCGTGATCTTAATATATGGGTTAGGTGGGGGCACTGGAAGTGGGGCATTCTTTGAGTTCGCTAGACATTTACGCAAAGTACTAGGATCCAGTGTACCGATCATAGCTTTTGTCATAGCACCTTGTGGTGGGGATGACCCCCCAGCAAAGGGATGCTCAGCCTTTGTAGCAATGGACGAACTATCTCTGCTGTTGAATAAGAATTACAATGAGTACGTTTGTAAGTCGTTTGGTAATATTTATCAAAATCCATTAAATGCGCTCATTTACTTACCGCTAATGCCTGCTTACACCAAGGTAGGTAACATCGTCACTGCCCGAAGAGAAATGGATGAAATGATCGTGGACATGCTCTATGTTTTGATGGACTTCGATTTAGCTGATCTTCTAGGGGGAATAGGGACAGAGGTTGGGCTCACAGATAATTTCGTTAATACCTTGGGTATGGTCAAGGTAATGTATTCAGTGGACGAGCATATATCGGCCCTAAAAGTATATTTCGAAAAACTTCAATTACTTTATGAGCATAGAAGGGAAAAGCTCTATATTTTAGAGAGAATCCAAGATATAATCAAGATAAGGAATGAAGAAACAAGGGACCTCTACAAGAGGTATCTAATAAAGACTGGCACCTACGCCGAAGAAGAGTTTGAAGAGAAACTGAAGTCCGTTATTTATAACAATCCAAGACTTGAAGAAGACTACGCATTACATGTTAGGTGTATAGAGGACCAAGTGAGAAATTGGATAAGCGAGCTGAGAATGTTTCTATCAACCATCAGATTGATGCCCAAGACCGGACCAATAGAGGATACTATAGTAGAATTGACACTTCGCAAAGGAAGATCCAGGAAAGCAGATAACCTAGAAAATCTCCTTACTCGCATTACAAAAACACATCTCGATTTCTCCGAAAAGAAAGCTGCCATCTTTGAGCGCTTGAAGCAACTGATTCCTGGTTCACAAGTCTTTACCGTCAGGCAAAAGAAGCTTCTGAAGGATTTCATGAATCTGACGGAACTTGCAGAAAAGTCTCTTAAGACTCTTAGGTTTTATGATGAGACCCGGATTTTGACTGAAGCCTTAATCAGCTACTACGCTGTTCTTCCCGAGTCTGAGTCTTCATTGAAAGATTTGAAAGATATTCGGTCTGAGTTGGCAACTCTCTATCTTGTTGTGCAGTTAATGCTTAGAACACCGTTAGATGAAGCAAAGATGATCGAGGAACACCTCACCTACCTGCATGAAATCATAGCAACGATCATGAATAAACGTGGTCCTGTCGATAATGAACTTGTAATGATACAGGAGACAAAGAAGAGAAAAGAATTTGACAAATCAAAAATGGAAAGGCAGGTAAGGAAGATCTTCGGTATGAAAAGATACGCCAGAGAACGACTCACAGAAATTGAAAGGGATCTGACAAGAATGGCGGAAGAAGAGGCCTACACTCTTGAGAGTCTTGAAAAATTAGAGAATACAATCAAACTGTATGATCAGCTGGCAAAAAAGATTGAAGTCACTTCTGACTACCGTAAGAGATTGAATGAGATCGTGGATCTGTACATGGAATATGAAGAAAGAATCGCCAACATAACCCAGCCCAAGAAATACTTTGAAAGATCAACTGAACTTACTAAAGGCGAGCAAATGGAGATAATCTTCAAGATACTGACTGAACAAGAAGAGACCCTCTCCAGAGAGGCAATACTGGAGGAAATACTGGATATGGAGCATTTCAGGGATTACATGAAGAGCGTCATTCGAGTTTTCAAAACGCCGAGCCTCATGGGATTCAAGCCTACCTACAAATCCGATTACATTTGGGTCACTGTGCAGACCCCTCCTAATCTTTGGAGCGAAGACCTAACACAAGAGCTATACACCGCGCTAGCAGGGTACGTTACTAGCGAGGTATCAAGAACAATAACCGTACGGGTTGTCGATTCTCGAGATCCATGGATAACAAGGATCCTAGTTGTGGGTGGTAGAGGAAAGCCTGAAGACCTTGAAGCATATGATGAAATGCAACTGCTACATCGCAAGTCCAACGATTTCGAGAAGAACTTCTCTCGTTCCTTCCTCCTCGAACATGGAATTACAGCAAGGCATCTTATTGAAGAGATAAACAACAACCAGCAGAAGAAAGAATAAATCGTCAGGAAGGCGTAGCCCTTAATCTCCTACTAAACTCTCAGCGATTTCTTGCCATTCATTCTCAGCTATAAGACCGCGTTCAATTGCGTCATTCTTTATCACGCTCACTTCTTTCTCCATCGAAGTGAACATCCTAGTCACATCGAAACCTCCCACAAGCATAACTACATCTATTCGATCACTAACATCTTCTGCGTATATGGGGTCGCTTATGTATATAGATTTGAGGCGGGCTCTTTCCTTGAACCAGTTGGCTATTGCTAACTCAATTCTTCCCCTTGAAAGTTTGTCCTTGAGTTGAATGGGCATACGAAGAAGAACATAGAGAATTGATGCATTCGAAAGGTCAAATGTTAGAAGAGGTCTGTGTAGTACGGCGGTGAGTATGTTTTCTAGCGAGCCATAAATCTCGAGGCTGGCCCCTGTGGCTGGTAGAACAGTATAGATTCTAACATTAAAGGATCTAGACAACTCAGAGAGTTCTTGTACGAGCGTTTCTTTAGCCAACATTAATTCTAGTATATAGTTGACAACAGTGTTGCCCTTTATTATGGAGCCTTTTCTGTCAACTCCCACGTAGCTTTCGAGATTGTCCCTTTCTATAAGCAGAATTGGTGTGGAATCATTAGATGCGCATATTCCCATGGACGAAAAAGCATTGAAGTGAACATCTGAAGACTGTAGTTTTGAAGGCAGCACCGCTATTGCTACTGGATTTATGTTCCATACTTTTAATTGCGAAATCAAGGTGGGCAATAAGGCGCTACCAACACCATCCCAGATAGACGATATTATTATAGCTTCACGTAGCTTGTCGATAGGTTTGTTTTTTAAGCGCGCGATGAACGCATCATTTTTTGTAATGTGAGGTAAAACATTAAACCAAAAATGCGTGTCAATGTTTGTGTCTAGGCCCAGAATATTGTAATTCTCAACACGGGATTGGCTCCATTTAACAATATCTTCGCTGTGTTTGTCAATAAAGATGGGCAAAGTGTTTTCCATCTTGCCCACGAAAGGTCCTTTCAACAGAATCTGTATGGGATATTCACCAATGCATATGACCGCTTGTTTAGGAAACCATGGTCTTAGTTGGCTAATATGCTTCTTAATGTTTTCAAGAACATCAAAGTGTTTGCCGCTACCCATAAGTACTCTCCACAATAAGCTTTAAGAACCGTTTGGTAAATTAAGGTTTTACATGATTGGCGTTGACCGCACTTCATGATTTGCCCATTTTCCACCTGCGCGCGTGGTACAGAAGACGAAAACAAAAAAAGAAAGAAGAGATGGAGCGCGCGCTTGAACAGACATCGCTAAGGGGTCTGACGTTTATAGTGACGTTCGCTGGCATGGTGTTGGGCCTATCCTTGATGCCACTTTTTCCACAACCCTTGCCAATCATCATGTCCTTTCTAATCGCTTTTGTCACATTCAAGAATCACGCGCGCGCTGGTATGTCGATAGGAAGCCTACTTATTGGGTTAGGCATGATGTACCACTTGTCCAGGACAAATATCATATCTCAGATGAGTGCGCTGCCTCTAGTTCGTGCACTCTCGATTATTGTCTTACTCGTCTTGTTTGTCGCCCTTCCCTTTCTTTTTCATCGCTACGAAGACGCTATTGCTATTGATCTAGGTATCATCGCAGCTACATTGCTTTTCTTTGGGCCAACCTATTATCTGGCCATACCATTGATCTTGATTGCCGCCGTGCTCTTTAAAAAGACGAAATTAGGCCTTACTTTGTCATATTATGTTTTGATTTCAGTTCCCCTTCAAATAATGCAGTATTTGAAGTATGTCTTAGCTCTAGGTAACATATATTGGTGGGAAGATCCTACCGCCGACCCATTTCTTTACGTTCCTCTAACAGGGATTCTCAAAGACATGCGAGGGTCAATGACTCAAATAAGGTTGATTGAGGTGAATAAAGTTCTGGAAACCATAGCTGGGCAGATCACATTCTCGCCCGAGACCCACATGGCGCAGACTACGGAGGCAGTGTTGGCCAGATATTTCGATTCCCTTCCGGGCATAGTTCTTCTCTTGGTTATAGTAGTTGGGCTTGTTTCGGCTACTGCTCTTATAACGCGCGCGCTAGTAACAAAGAGCTATGGAATGCATTCAGAGATGCTTCTTCCCGCTATGACAGCGGCTAGCGCTACCGCATTATTCTTCCTTCTCTTGGATGGTCTTCAAGGTCCGTTGGCCTTCAGGGCTGAAGTCAGTAGTTCACAGATGGCAATCGGCATTTTAGCGACCAGCATATTCACGATATTAGCATCCATGGTGAGTTATACGCCCAAGAGAAGAACAACAATCGAAATGCGTTCAAAGATGATCATGGAAAAGACTAAAGACCTAGCGCGCGGCCGGCTGCAAGTTCTTGAATCGTTACTGAATAAAGCCAAGAGTAGCATTCCCCTCGACGTTAGTTCAACTGAAGGAAAAATGTTGATAATCAAAGACAGGCTTAATGATACTCTCGCCAAGACCTCAGCGAGTTTCTATGACTTGTCTGAATTAGAAGAGAAATCCAAAGAATTGGACAAAGGCATAAGCAATGAGATTGACAACCTAATGTGCGAGTTAGACGCTTTGCTGAAAGAATATCAAATGCACGTTAATACCGAATACTCGGCATGGATAAAGAAACTCGAGGAAATAGGACTAGATGTTAAGACCACTGCAAGAACAGATTTTCAAAAAGAGTTACCTCTGGAAATGAGGATAGATCTCATTAAAGAAGTACTGGAAGGCGGTAGATTTCTTGCCACTGAGGTCGTCCGCGTCATCGGACAAATCTATGACATCATTCGGTCTTTGTGTGATCCAAAACTTCCTAGAGAAAGCTTGACAATAACATTTGCAAAGCAAAAACTTGACGAGAAGACAGCTCCCTGGATCGCTCTTGACGCTCTTTTCACCTCAGTCAATAATTGGGAGAAGCAATATGGTGCTGAGATTTCCAAGTCGGTGGAGTATCTTCAGAAATCTTTAACAGCTATAGTCGGTCTAAGCACTCGAGGTGAAAGACTGTTACCCGTTTTGGGCGATAACTTTTCGAAGTTGATGGATCACGTGAAAAGGGCTGAGGGCATCAAAATAGGTATTGAAAAAAACGCACTAAATGTGATGAATGTTCTGATCATAAGTGATGCCCTCCAATCATCGTTGAGAATTGCCAGAGATGTGCTTTCAATTCTTTATGAAGAGTTAACTAGCAAGGAGGAATCAATCGAAAGTCTGCTACTCACAAAAGACTATTTGTGGGAGAAGAACGTGGCTTTGAGGGAGCGGATGGCTTCTGAAATGGAAATAATCTTTAACCCATCGAAGTATAAACTGACTGAAGTGATAGAAAATCTGCCCAAATCCTTATCCTACCTAGATGAGTGTGTAGAAACAATAGCCATGTACAATGATAAAAAGGAGCTCTTGCTAAATTACCCCATAGCAAAAACAGCTATTGAAGATCTACTTAAAGAAAAGAAACACATCTCCGCCCAAGACCTCCCATTTGAACCTGAGTACGCAAAAGAGTATCTCAAGCTGTTCTACAGCCAAAGATACCGTGAGTTTTCTTTTGACAAAGCAAACATGTTACTCATGAAGAAAGCATGAACATGGTTTTCGTGCTCATTCAATCTAGTTAAGTATACAAGTCAGACGACCATCAGAGATGATCAATGGTCGTCGCCGTCCAAAGAATTCGGAAGACCTGACTTGTGAAGAAGCGGGGCGTAGCCGATTGTTACACGTAACCGCCACACCTATCTATCTGGGGCGAGGAACGCAGGATATTGGGAGCGCAGAGGTTTGTCAAACAAAGGTAATCCAAGAGATACCTGCCTGCACAGAGAAGTGGATATTAAAGCTTATATTAGAATATAGCTCGTTACCTATTTGATCATGAGTCGCAGAAAAAAACGATCGACCGAAGTAGTCACTGCAAAATCTGCAGCGAAAGCCAGTCTAAGAAATCTGGGTAGTGGTACATTGGAGCTTATTGACAACAACATAACGTTTCACATAGAAAAAGGATACTTCAAAAAGCGGAAAGAAGTTGCCAGAGAAATACCAATGACTGAAATAGAGAGTATATCACAGGCTGGAAACGAATTCAACATTACATGGAAAGGAGTTACGGACACATTTGTTATGGAAGAGACAGAATTGGTCGGATCAATGTACGAGAGGATGACTAGGGCTTTGAAAGAACAAAGAAAAATGTTAGAGGATAAAGAAGCAGCGAAGCAAAAACGGAACGAGCTCGCTAAGATACTCGGCGTTACCACAGGGATCGTTGATTCACTGTTCGACGTTCTCAGAAGTTTACAAGGGCGGGTTGACTGGAATCGTGTGGAGAGTTACTTAACGCGTTCTGAAGAAAATGTTAGGAGCTTCACAGGCCAAAAGATAGGCACAATAAAATTGGACTTTGCTAAGCTTTCGTTAGCTATAAAAGAACACCTTCCGGAAGAAATCTCAAAAGAAACATATGGTATCTTAAGGTCGTTGTATGAATATTTCGGCGGATTGACATCAACGAACGAGTTCCTTGACCAAATCCATCCAAACTATCAAGACGCAAAAATAACAATTCTAGCACATTACACATTAAACGATATCATATTAGGTACGATAGTCGGGGATGAAGAAATTGAAAAAGAAGGTGACGAACTCGTGATGATGGTAGACGATCTATCAAAGAGAACAGATTTGAAAATAAATGTCGAAGCGATCAAAGACGTTATACACAAATTGGGTATGGAGAAAGGAAAGGAAAACGTTATTGAGGAAAGCAGAGCGGTGTTCAGACAGCAGCTGAAAGGCCTAATAGCTGCGTGAGTACTTAACCAGCGCTCGCACATAGTGTCTTAAGTCGTGAGATCCAAGCATTTGATCCCTCCAACGAGCGGAGAGATGCGGGGGATATCTCCACTTTAGCCGAAGCTACCTCACCTCGGCTACTTTTTCCTGATTTCGACCACCGCAGGCTCAAAAAAAGAGGGGAATTGCGGGGAAATTCGGGAGATATCTCCACTCTCGATTATTTACAAATGTAAAGGTCACTTTACAATGCTGGATTTCAGTGCAAAGTTACGCGCGCGCAAGAGAAAAAGGCGAGTTGGGGAAGAAATCATCAGCACAGCGCGCGGTTCAAATCCCACGTGCGGCACCATTGTGGAATTTTCGCGAACCTGCTATTTCCCGGCTCTCTATTTCTCTTCATCTGTTTTTTGACGGAATCGGGGTAGCAATCGTCCGGTTCGCTTCATATAGGCACGGTACTCGTCGCCAAACTGGTCAAGCAGCATTTGCTCCTCTTTTGGGATCCGAAGTATGATAAGGAGAATTGTCATAAGGTAATTAATGAGAAATAGCAGGTTAGCAGAAACCAACACCCAAGTAAAGAAATACATTATGTGAACAGTATACATGGGATGCCGAATCCGCCGATATGGCCCATTAGTCAAGAGCGTGTGATTTTCCCGGATATACAATGAAATGTCCCAGTATTTATCGAGGACATGATGAATCCAGGCGAGAAAGGGCAGAGAGAAGACACCGAAAACGACACCAAGCCACCGCAACCAGTCAGGTATGTAAAGGTGAAACCAAAATAAACTGGGCGAAAAGAGTAAGTAGAGTGTCACTGTGATAATCAAGTAAATGCCTTGAGCCAACAATAGAATGGCACCTGCCTTCCCTTCAGCTTGAACCGTATCCTCCAATCGTTCCTTCATCGAACGCCTTTTCCGTGTAGCCCTTACCTTACGGGCATAGTACCCCCTAATACCGGTCCCTGGAACGAAAAGAACAAGGAACAAAATGCGGAAGAAAAGATCACCATTCATACCTTTACACTTGCCAAAAACTAATGAAAACCGGTATGTAAGATTAACTCTTTTTGCACAATTTTTTGCACGTGCGCGCAAAAAAGGGGGGTTTTCCGGGGACGTCACCATGCTTTACTGCCTACAAATGTGGGCATCTCCCAAAAACGAAGCACATCTCGTCTTGGGCTTGGTTACCCTGAAGGACTTACCTATCCCCATATGCAGTGCTTAAAGATATGAGGAAGTACATACGTTAATGAAAACTGGTGATTTGCATGGTTGCGTACATTGGCATTCATGAAAAAGGAAAACTTTCCCTTCTCGATTTACTGAAATCTGTGAAGGATAGAACGGATTTTCATAGGGCAGGAGCGTTGGCCATTTTCATAGGCGTGGTTCGAGGCGAAGCTCTAGGCGGTGAAACCGTGAAAAAGTTGGAGTTGGATGCCTATGAGGAAAAGGCCAACGAAGTTCTTGGCACCATCTGCAAAGAGCTTCGAGAAAGGGAGGGTGTGATTGACGTTCAGATTCATCATTTTGTTGGAGAGTTTGGTGTTGGCGAAGATCTGGTTTACGTTGTGGTCGCTGGGGCTCATAGACAGAACGTGTTTCCGGTTCTGGAGGAGGCTGTGGAACGCTACAAGAAGGAGGCTACCCTATTCAAGAAGGAATACTTAATGGATAAAACTGGTGCCACAGAATCGTATTGGGTTAGCGAGCGTGAGGCTGAGAAAACTCGTAGAAAAGCCGGGGACAGTTCAGCGTCTTAATCGATATGTTTAAGTTGCGAGAGGTTTTCAACTGTTATTCTGGAGATGAAAAGAATGGCTACCCTTGCCTATATTTTGATTACCTTAAAGTCGGGTTCTGAAAGGGAAGTATGTAAGAAAGTTTCCAGTTTCGAAGAAGTCGTTCAGGTTGATGAATTATACGGAGAATACGACGCCATGCTAAAGGTGCGCATCGAAGATCTATCACAGTTGGATAAGTTCTTGACGGACAAACTTAGAGTATTACCTGACATCTTCCTAACGACAACCATGATCGTGGCTAAAGAATACAGACATAAATAGAAACAATCTTTTTGCTCCCACTCTTTGTCTTCAACGTCCATTTGCATCTGCGCATGAAATGAAAAAATCGGGTTGACCGAAAAATTATCTTTTGAACTGGAACACCTCAACTGCGCATGAATTAAGTTCAATGATGTAGTCAAAGGAGAGTTTGTTTTCCCAGCCGACAGTTTCGAAAAAGTTTGGAATCGGCGTTTCACCAACGAGTTTTCCATCTTTTTTGAGAGATTCTTGAAGCATCTTGGATATTTTCTCAAAATCTACAGCGAGCAATCCTGGAGTAATTAATATGAGTTTGGCCTTACCATGAGGCTTTTCTTTTTCGCCAGCCTGCATTCCAACATTTTCTACCATTTCGAGTTTTCTAGCCTCGTCTAGATCCGCGTCTGGAACCCAATACATGATTGCACCTAGGTCTTGGATAGCGAAAGCGAAGTTAGAGATTGTTGGAAAACAACTTCCAGGGCAACCTGAGAAAATAACGGTGTCCCCTTTCTGAATGCCTGACTTCTTCGCCACTTCCAGAAATGCCTCAACAAATCCGACTAAACCTTCTGTCTTGAGAATGACTTCTTTTCCCATTTGCCATCCCGTGTAGAGTGGCAAGCATGCTCTTTTAAGAGTTTTGAGATGAAAATTTTCGAATAGCCAGATTTAAATATGAGAAATTTGTTACCCTCTTGGCAAGGTTGGGGGAGCTGGGTTAACTCGGCTGAGAGGACGGCTACTTAGTCGTCGACCCTTTGAACCTGATCCAGGTAATGCTGGCGGAGGGAAAAAAGTGAGTACACCCAATTCTGAAACCAAGATAATTGCAGAAGCAACAATCTTAATT
>Ga0224496_10002030_pt1 | contig 12246 bp, 12 predicted proteins | sample SF_Jul11_sed_USG_2_FD_168127 | JGI IMG/M metagenome (GOLD analysis project Ga0224496, IMG submission 168127) | Sediment microbial communities from San Francisco Bay, California, United States - SF_Jul11_sed_USGS_8_1 | ecosystem: Environmental > Aquatic > Marine > Sediment | place: USA... | reverse complement strand
TTTAGTATCAATTGTCCTGTAGTTGCATCTGTATATTCTACGGTGCAAACGTGCCGCCAATCCCCTGTTCTATGTTAAGCGTGTAGCGAGCGCCATGTCGGGGTGAGTGCTGCACTCATTCTTCCAGGTCAGAGCGTAGGAAGAATATTAATTCAGAGTCATCAGTTGCAATAACATCGACTGTGCGATATTTAACGCTAATAAGCGCAACTTTACTAAAAAATAACCTTCATCGAGTTCGGCACGAAGTTTTTCAGCTGGAATATTTTATCATGGCCATGTCGGATGTGTAGTACGCCGATCTCTGTATCGCCAAGATAAAATATCTTGTTACCTTTCTTGAGCTCTCATGAGCTAGGTCCTTAACCAGCTCATGGCATTTGTTATGCGGAATATTTTCGACTAGTGGTATGACTAGTCACAGTTTGGTAATTTCGCTGATGCGATCATCGGGGTTAAGAATCAGGTGTTGCTAGAGTGGCTGCTCAGGATTGTCCATGCTGTATTTTATGCTTGTTATTTTTCCATGAGTGTAGCAGTTGAATTACTGTTTCGCAGTTGGGTATGTTTCTGAAGGGGTGCTGGAAATGATTGGAGAAGTCTAATGTTTATGTTTGCCTTTTCGCGGATGGTCGCGTGATGCAGGAAAACTCAAATAAACGCGAACAACACAAATAGAAGCGGATATTAAATGGATACATATACACTTTTGTCATTCTGAGCGAAATCGAGGGATGACAATGAAACTATCTATTTTGATTTGTGCGTATTTGCGTTTTCTTTTGAACTTTTAAATCACCCAACAAATGTTCATGGCTAGAAAGATATCTGACTGGCGCCAGGTGAATTCATGTTATAGGGGAGGCATGCCTTCCTTATTCAGCATATCAACCAGTTTAATTAAGGGCAGGCCAATCAGGGCATTGGGGTCCGTGCCTTCGAAATGATCGAACAGGGCTATGCCTAGTGCCTCGGATTTAAAACTGCCGGCACAGTTGTAGGGTTGTTCCTGTTTCAGGTAATTGTCGATTTGTTGATCAGTGAGGTTTTTGAATACCACGGTATAGGGTACGCAGGCGGTTTGTATTGAGCCACTCTGGCTATTCAGCAGGCACAGGCCCGTCTCGAATACGATGCGCTGTCCTGATGCCTGTTTGAGTTGCTGGAAGGCCCTGTCATAGCCACCGGGTTTGGTCAGCACCTCACCATTGAGAACCGCGCTTTGATCCGAGCCGATAATCAGTGCATCCGGGTGCCGTTCAGCCACGGCACGGGCCTTGCCTATGGCCAGTCGAACCACCATCTCTTCGATGCTTTCCTCATCCAGGGGGCTTTCATCGATATCCGGTGAATCGGTTTCATAGGGAAGATTGAGCCTGTCCAGCAGCTGTTTTCTGAAGGGGGAGGTGGAGGCTAGAACGAGTTTCATTGTGCTCAGGAATTCCTTACAATACCGCTAAAAATCAGTCCATATTTTAACGCCTGTGAACCGATGATCAAGGCCAATCTCCTCGCCGGGATCAAATAGGCGGAAATGGTTGAAATATAAGTATTTATTTTGACACTGTTAGACAAAGCAGATACTATTGCGCGGTTATTATGATGACGTTATTACCTGAGTATCTCGATTTCGTACAAAAAGCCCGAAATGGCTGCGAAATTCAGGGATTTTGGCCCATAAACAGGCTTAAACGCCTGCTTGAGCTTGTGCAGTCCGATGAAGGTAATATCGAGGCCGAGCTGGTTTTTGATCAGCAGGGTCGGCAGAAAGTGATTACAGGTCATGCCTCGGCAAGTCTGAAGTTAACCTGTCAGCGTTGTACCCAGGTGATGGATTACCCCCTGGATATAGAGTTTAAACTGGCGCTAATCAGTGATGAGTCCCATGCGGACCGGATCCCTGATGACTGCGAGCCTTTTTTGCTCACGGATGACAGGATGAGCCTTCCTGAGTTACTGGAAGATGAAATTTTACTCGCTATGCCACTGGTGGCTATGCACGAACACGACTGTTCCGACTATCTGCTGATGCAGAGAAAGCAGGAGCAGGAAGAAGTGGAATCTGCGGCTGAAAAGGAAAATCCCTTCGCAGCATTAAAAGATCTACTTTAAGATTATTTATATAAGTTATTGATTTACTGGAGAAGTCATGGCAGTTCAAAAAAGTCGTAAAACCCGTTCAAGACGCGGCATGCGTCGTTCACACGATGCCCTGAGCAGCGCAACCCTGTCTGTTGATTCAACGACAGGTGAAACTCATTTGCGTCATCAGGTGAGCCCCGATGGTTACTACCGTGGCCGTAAAATAGTTACGGCTAACAGCGACAGCGAATAATAGCTGGTGTTTTTGATTAACGGGCGGACCATGGTGATCCGCCCGTTTTTTATTGTCAGATACTGAATTTGTGGCGCGTCAACCTGTGGCAAATCTCAGTTAAACATTGATAGATACTTACATGTCAGATAAGCCTGTAATTGCTCTCGATGCCATGGGCGGGGACTTCGGTCCAGAAGTCGTGGTTCCTGCAGCGGCCAGAATACTTAAACAGCGTTCTGACGTCACCCTGATACTGGTTGGTCTGGAAGAGGTGCTCACCCAGCAGCTCGCGCAACATGGCCTGAGTATTTCAGATCGCCTGCAAATCCATCCTGCCTCTGAAGTCGTGGCCATGGATGAGTCCCCTGCGCAGGCCCTGCGTAAAAAGAAAGATTCCTCGATGCGTGTGGCGATAAATCTCGTACACGAAAAACGTGCCCATGCGGTGGTCAGTGCCGGTAATACAGGTGCCTTAATGGCGACCGCCAAATTTGTCCTGAAGATGCTACCCGGCATCGATCGTCCTGCGATTATGACCACGCTACCTTCACTTCATGGCCATACCCACATGCTGGACCTGGGTGCCAATGTGGACTGCAGTGCCGAACACCTGTTCCAGTTTGCGGTTATGGGATCGATTACCGCCAGTGCGGTCGATAACGTGGAAAATCCAAGAATTGGCCTGCTCAATGTGGGTTCTGAGGCGATGAAGGGTAATGCCCAGGTGAAGGAAGCTGATCGTTTATTACAGGACGTAAAAGGGCTAAACTACATTGGCTTTGTCGAGGGTGATGATATTTACCTGGGTGATGTCGATGTTATTGTCTGTGATGGTTTTGTGGGTAATATCTCGTTGAAAACATCCGAGGGTGTCGCCAAGATGATCACCCATTATATGAAGCAGGAATTTATGCGTAACGGGTTTACCAAACTGATCGGTTTGTTGGCCATGCCCGTGCTCAAGGCCTTCAAGAAACGTGTTGATCCTCGCGTTTATAATGGTGCCAGCCTGTTAGGATTACAGGATATAGTGATTAAGAGCCATGGCGGTGCTGACGCCTTCTCCTATGCCAATGCTATAAACATAGCCTTGCTCGAAGTTGAAAAGGCCGTACCACAACGCATTGATAAGCACCTTGAAACCTTACTAGAGAAGGAATCGGTTTGAAATACGCACGCATTACGGGCACGGGTAGCTACCTGCCCGAAAACATCATGACCAATGCCGATATCGAAAAGATTGTTGACACGACCGATGAATGGATACGTGATCGTACCGGCATTACCCAGCGCCATATTGCGGCAGACGGTGAATTAACCAGTGACCTGGCTGAGAAAGCGGCACGTAGGGCGCTGGAGGCGGCGGGTAAAACCGCAGCCGATCTCGACCTGATTATTGTTGCGACTACCACCCCTGACCAGATCTTTCCAAGTACAGCCTGCCTGCTACAGGAGCGCCTGGGGAACCATGGAGCGGCTGCTTTTGATGTACAGGCCGTGTGTACGGGCTTTGTTTATGCGCTGGGCATTGCAAATAGTTTTATCAAGTCGGGCTCTTCGAAATGCGCGCTGGTGATCGGTGCTGAAACCCTGTCGCGCATCCTCGACTGGAATGATCGCACCACCTGTGTACTGTTTGGTGATGGTGCCGGTGCGGTGGTGGTCGAGGCCAGTGACGAGCCGGGTATCATCTCATCCCACCTGCATGCGGATGGCAGTTATGCGCATTTATTGAATGTCCCCTATGGTGTCTCCAATAGCCCTGAAAAGATGCTGGCTGGCGAGGCCTATATTACGATGAAGGGCAATGAAGTCTTTAAAATGGCGGTTAACACACTGGGTCGAATTGTCGATGAGACACTGGAGGCCAGTGGCATGGTCAAATCAGACATCGACTGGCTGGTGCCCCACCAGGCGAATATTCGTATTATCAATGCCACCGCAAAGAAACTGAGCATGTCGAAGGATCACGTGGTGATGACTGTCGATAAACATGGCAATACCTCGGCCGCCTCTGTGCCACTGGCACTGGATACCGCAGTACGTGATGGCCGTATCAAAGCGGGTGAGACCGTCCTGCTGGAGGCCTTTGGTGGTGGCTTTACCTGGGGTTCGACCCTGCTCAGGATGTAGCCCCGGGGCGATTCGTTTAGGCTATCCAATAGCCCTGTCATTCATTGTAAAACATGCTTATCATGCCTGTTATTCATATCCAGTGGGAAAGCAGTTTATGAGGTTCCAGGGCATCATCCCCGTTCTTTTATGCCATAATCCTGATGAGCTTTTGGTGTTTTATCAGCAGGTTATGCGTTATATAGTGATTGGCCAACGTCAGGGTCCTGGGGGCCTGGAGTGGGCTCACCTGAAGTCGGGTGATAGCCTGCTAATGTTGCAAAAATCCTCGCAGAAAAATCGGCAGGAGCTCACAGCAAAAGATAATATCCTGCTCTATTACTATACTGATGATGTAGAAGCCGAACACCGGTTTATTAGTGCGAAGCAGTATCCAGTAACGCCCATAACAACGACTGGATATAAGATGAAAGAATTCTTTATTGATGACCCGGAAGGCAATCGACTTGCCATAGGCCAGAAAATAACAGATGAGTTATAACAACCCAGGAGAGTGTGTATGAAATATATTGCAAAAACGATAGTGTTTTCGACGGTTTTGTCTACCCTGATTGGCTGTACCGCCATTACGGATGTGACCTCTAGTACCAGTAGTACACTCGATACAGTAACCCCCGATATCACGCTGAATAATTTTATCGATAAACGCTACGATGCCATTCGTAAAGATGCGGCAGCTGGTGGTGGTGAAAATATTGAGGCCCTGGCCCAGTTGATGGGGCAAGCTGATGCCGCAGCCCTGGCTAGCTGGATGCAGGAAAATTATGACCAGATTTTTTCTGAGATCGAACAGCCATCCCAGCTGGTATCCCAGATCGAGGCATACAAAGGGTCAAAAAGAAGTTAGTATATAAACTTGAGGAACAGGACTGATAGCAATTATATTGCTATCAGTTTTTGATATTTATCCAGGGCAGTAAGGAAGTCTGTTTTATGAAATATCAGTCATTTATAATGCATCCATTGGTCGTTACTCTGCCCATGGTTCAAATGATTAACACCGTGTTTAACCACCAGCTTGTTAAACGCTACTGAGATGCTGTCGATGTTTAAATCCTCAAACGATATCCAGCTCATTAATAGGCTAAAAACGGCTTTTATTATATTATTGTCCCTAACGCTAACTATCGCTGTTAGTGATTTTATCTTATATGTGCCCGCTGAAACAGGCATCTACCAGTTGATGCACGTGGTGCTCGTGTTATTGCCTGCCTTATTATGGTTTCTCGTGCAGCGTGTACAGCTATATTTCATACACCTGGTTGTTGTTCCCCTGGCCTTTGTATTCGTTTTTTCTGCCTGGTCCTATCAGCTTGTTATCAGCTCGTATGCAGGCCAGCTTTTAACGATGGCTGGTATTCTTCTATTACTGGTATGGCATTACGTTTATTTCTCGAGGGCAATATGGCTGTCTATACCATTGAGTCTTTCCCTGCTGCTGGTAGTGAAATTATTTTCGACAACTGAGATCAATGTTTTACTGGTTTACCTGTTATTAATGGCTATCGCGAATGTGTTGGGTGGCTTTTCATTAACAGGCAGGGCCAGTGGTGCACTTCAATTGGCCAGGGAACCAGAACAAAGTATTGAGGAGCTGGAACAATATTTTGATGATGTAGAGACTGATGTTGTTTCGCAGGTGCCGGTCAAAGCTGAAGCTGTGGAATATGTCCCGGCTACGGATGCGGATATTGCACAAATCCAGATGAATGCCAGTCATGCCACCCTGGACTGGGAGCAGATACTACGTGAATTGCATGGTGAATTAAAAAATATCCACAATGTCGACAACCTGTTTAAAAGTATGTTGACCTTTATGAGTGGCGTGTTTGAATTTGATGCTGCTGTTGTTGCTATGATCCAGGATAAAACCATTAACAAGGTTGTTAGTACAGGGCCGGATGATTTAGTCAGTAGTAAGGTGCTGGGATGGGACAGTAAGCGACTGAAAGAATTGTTCAGGTCCTCACACCCCGTGGTAAGTCAACAGGATCATTTGAGTGGTAGGGGTGAGCTGGACCTTATCTATCGTGTCGATGTGCCGATCATGTCGAATAACAGTCCGCTCGGGCTGGTTACGATTATCCGGCGTTCATCCCTGTTTGATGAATCTGATGTTAAGCTGGCTTCTGCTATTGTCTTCCACAGTATGATCGCATTGAATCACGCACGCCTGGTCGAAGAAGTAAAGCGCCTGAGCGGTACCTCTACGCGCAGTAAAACACTGTATAGCCGCGAGCAGTTTATCGAAAAAGCCAATGAACAGCTGGCGCTACTCAATAAACCCAAGCCCTTCTCGTTGATGGTTGTAGAAATCGATAGCATGGAAAATATCTACACACAGTATGGCCAGGAGCTGGCTAACCAGCTGTATAAAACCATGGCAACCAGTATCATGAGCAACCTGCGCAGTGATGATTTTATGGGGCGCTACGGTAAAGATGGTTTTATTATATTGCTGCACGATGCTGAATTGTTACAGGCAAAAGAAATGGCTGAAAAGATACGCCTTAATGTATCAAAGGCGCAGTGTAAAACCCAGGATGGCGTCTTTAGTTCAACCCTGAGTATTGGTCTGACCTCGGTATCCGAGCAGGGTGATGATATGCAGTCCCTGGTGCGTAAGGCGGATATGGGCTTGTTTGTTGCCAAGGAGTCAGGCCGCAATAGCGTCAAAGTGAGCCTGTAATTTTTCTTCATAGCGTTGTCTGCCCACACCCTGAAGCAGGCATCTGAAATAAAAAGAATTAGTCCGCAAATGAACGCGAATACACGCAAATAAAAGAAAAAATAAGACGTGTGTAGCGCACCGTAGGCGCACTAACAAAATATTCGCTTTGACGTGCATGGATGCAATTGTTTCGCGGGGGCATGGAAGCACAGGAGCGATTATTTGCGTTCATTTGCGGACTAATCTTTTAATTTTTGCCCCAACGACCGCTAATGGCTAGTTTGAGACAATACCAGTAGCAGGGATCACCACAGTTTAGCGCCCTCGTTTTTTCAAATCGATTGCCGGTGGCCTTTAGGCTTCCACGAAGGTGCAATCACATTCGGCATTTTCGAGCGATTCAGTAAGCGTGCCGGGGTCAGGCTCATTTCGCCGTAGCGTTCATTGACGTCATCGATCATTTTATTGAGCTGGCTTTGTAATTGTTGGTCAGCGACCGAGATATTAAATAAATCCTGTTGCAGTTCGGCCGGTTGCGGGTCGAGTGCGGTGACCTGTACCTGTGAAATACCTTCGCCATGCCAGTAGTGATGTAGTACATGGCGACAGAGGCGAAATAAAATGCGACTGTCATTACCGGTGAGTGACAGCTTGACCTTATTGCCCAGCCAGCCATTCGATGACCTGAAGCCAATATAATATTTCTGTGCGGTAAAATTGTATCGCCTGAGGCGGGCACAGACCTTGACCGACATGTGTAGCAGGTAGGTGAGGATCACATCCCGGTCGCGGGTATTGGGAGGCATGACCTTGCCATGGCCGATGGATTTAGGGGCGGCCACCTGGGTATACAAAGGATCGGGGTCAAGTCCCTGTGCCATGTACCAGATACGCCGTCCCGGGTTGCCAAAGCGCTTTGCCAGTACACCGATCGGCAGCTGCTGCATGTCGCCACAGACATGCACGCCGTGTTCCGCCAGAAAACCACCAATACCCTTTGCGATACCACACAGCTCGGTGACCGGTGCTTCGGCCAGCGCCTCGCGTGCCTCCCAGGGGGGGATAATCGTCATGCCATCGGGCTTGTTTAGCTTGGCGGCGTATTTTGCCGTGGTTTTATCGCCACTAATACCAATGGAGCAGAGCAGGCTGGAGGCCTCGAACACGGCCTGTTTCAACATTTTGCCCATACGTGCCGGTGTGCCGTGCAGGCGCTGGCAGTGGGTCATATCAAAAAAGGCCTCGTCCACGGAAAATATTTCCATATCCGGGCAGACGTCGTGCATCGCCTGCATAATGCGGCTGGATACCTCGGCATAGGCATGGGGTCTGGCGGGCCGCTGGATCAGTTCGGGGCAGAGCAGGCGGGCCTGCTGCATACGCATACCGGTTTTGACACCATAGGCGCGGGCCTCGTAGGAACTGGTGATAATACAGGTACCCTGGTCACCATTGGTGACGGCTACCGGTTTGCCACGCAGCTCGGGAAAGTCATGCATTTCGACCGAGGCAAAAAAGGCATTCATATCGACAAGGGCAATGGCCCGTTCCCAGTACACCGGGCAAGAGGAAGAACCGCTCACTTAGATCACCTCAATACTGGCGCAGGCTGGCAAGCAATACGCCCTGAATGCGTACCCTCGATGCCGCGTATACCATAGCCTCCATACTTTGATTGGCGGGTATCAGTTTGACCTGATGTTTGTCCATGGGCTGGAAACGTTTCAGTGTGGCCTCCTGTTCATCAATCAGCGCGACGACAATGTCGTTTCGCCTGGCCGTATCGCAGGCCTTAATAATGGCAATATCGCCATCCATGATGCCCATGTCGATCATCGAGTCACCACAGACCTTGACGGCAAAACGACCGGGACCGGCGCAATAATCGAGCAGGTTGATTTCGTCATTGCCGGGTATGGCCTCGATGGGCAGGCCAGCGGCAATTTTACCCAGCAGCGGAATATGTCCCTCGGGTGATTCCTTCACCAGTCGCAGTCCACGATGACGGCCATCGCTATTTTCAAGATAGCCCTGCTCGATCAGGTTCTTCACATAACGGTGTGCCGAGCCCTGGGAGCTTATACCTATGCCCCTGGCAATTTCCGGGAAGGTCGGGGCGTAGTCATGTTTTTCGATATAGGCTCGAATAAACTGCAGGGTCTTGCGCTGGCTGTCGGTGAGCATAAATATTCTCATTACATTCTCTAATGGAGAAAGAATAGAGAATGTTTGCGCCGGGGTCAAGTCCATTTAATTCCATAGTTCATTTTATTCCCATCTTGACTCTATCTATATCTATCTATAGATTTAGATTGCTTGACTTAATTGGATGACGTATGAAAATTGGTGCAGCAGCAAAACAGTTAAATATCACGGTGCAGACATTGCGTTTTTATGAAAACGAGGGCCTGATCCGTTCAAAAAGAACAGACGGTGGTACGCGTTATTTTGATGAGGAGGACATGCAGCGACTCAGGGCGATTCGTATGTTAACCGATCTTGGTATTCCGATAACCACGGTGAAGACACTGGCAGATATACGACTGGGTAATCAGACCGGCAACCAGGCCAGCCGTGCGGTATCGGCACAGCTTAACGACCTTACGGACATACTGAATAGACAACGGCAGGCTATTGATACGGCGGTTACAGATATCGAAAAAACAGCTGACCTGTTGCAGCGTTGCCAGGGATGTAAAAAATCACCCCGGCGAAAAATTTGTGCCCAGTGTGAGGTCAGTGATGATCTTGATCAGGCTCAGTTGCTTGGTTTGATATGGGACCAGTCCAGTATTTGAATTGTTATTGCCTGTTTCCTGGTTGTTGGGCATACAATTAACTAAATATTTTTGGTGGCATTAAATCTATGTGATCTATGGTTATTTAGTATATAAGATAGATGATATGTGATTATTATTAGCAGGGGCTATTCGACTTAGATGGGGTCGTGTAGCTATTGATGTTCTTATTCTATTGATCTGCTGATTGTCTATTCATATGTAAAATAAATAAATTAAAACTACGATGACTGTATTGAAAAAACTATATATATTTATTGCTGCCCTATCCCTGCTGGCCTGTAACGATGAGACTATAGAGTCCTATAGTCCACAATTTTCCAGTCAACCTGCGGTTTCTGAGACCTCTTATATCGTCGGTATACATCCACTACATAATCCCCAGCGCCTCCATGAGGTGTTTGCTCCCTTAATTGCCTATCTGAATAAAAATATTCCCCATGTTCGCTTTAAGCTGGAAGCGTCACGGAACTATGATGTCTATGATAAAAAGCTTTACGCAAAGACATTTGATTTTGCATTACCCAATCCATTCCAGACCATCAATGCGGTGGATAAGGGGTACAGGGTTTTTGCCAAAATGGGTGATGATGATGTCTTTCGTGGCATTATCCTGGTACGCAAGGACAGTAATATTAAATGGCCGAAGGACCTGGTCGGTAAGGCTGTCAGCTATCCGGCACCAACGGCACTTGCGGCGACCATGCTCCCGCAATATTACCTGCAAACACATGGTGTGAATATCATGCAGGACCTGGATAACCGTTACGTGGGTTCCCAGGAGTCGTCGATTATGAATGTTTACCAGGGGGATACGGTTGCCGGTGCCACCTGGCTACCCCCCTGGCTTGCGCTCTCCAGGGAGCGCCCCGAGCTGGCCCGTGAGTTAAAAGTTATATGGCAAACACAATCACTACCCAATAATGCCCTGGTAGTACTGCCGACAGTGCCGGATAAGCTGGTTGATGATGTGAAGTCACTTTTACTCAGCCTGCACGAGCATGATGAAGGTCGAGAGATACTGGCAAAAATAACCCTGTCACGTTTTGAGTCGGCAGATAATGATAGTTATCAGGCAGTACGTGACTTTATCGTAAAGTTTTCAGCGACTGTACGGCCAATAAACTAGAGAGAATAAATCATTGTTAAATGGAGTATATAAATTTTGGACCCTGTCGGTAGCCAGGCAGCTTATCCTGGGTATAGCGCTGGTCCATGCGGTCCTAATGACAATTTTTGTATTTGACCTGGTTGATCGTCAACGTACATTCCTGATTGAACAAAACTCAGCAAATGCACAGGCACTGGCCAAGACCCTGGCAGCCAATGGAACATCGTGGTTGCTTGCTAATGATACGATTGGTATGGAGGAGATTATACATTCCCAGAAAAATTTTCCGGGTCTTCAATATGCCATGTTTCTCGATATGGATGGTCGGGTTCTGGGTTATACGGAACGTGAGTATGTGAATAGCTATGTCAGTGATGACGTCAGTCTGCGTTTACTGGCACTGCCGGCAAAGCCCCAGGTGCTGCTTGATAATATAGAAATGATTGATGTGGCAGCACCGGTGATGCTGAAGGCCAAACAGATTGGCTGGGCAAGGGTAGGGATTAGCCGTTCGGGTATTGCTGCCAATCTCCAGCTGGTTACTGAGAAGGGTCTGCTTTATACGCTGATGGCCATAGTTGCGGGTGTGATCTTTGCCTTTTTTATGGCACGTGGACTGACGTATGCGATCCGCAGCCTGAGCCAGGCTACGCACCAGGTGGCAGAAGGTGGGCGTGAGGTTTCCTGTGATTTGATGCGGCATGATGAACTGGGTGCCTTATCGGTCGATTTTAATCGGATGTTGAAAATTATCAAAAATCGTGAGGCCGTGGCGGGCAATAGCCTGGCGCGACTCAATGCACTGCTTGACTCACTGCCTGATATCGTCTTTTACAAGGATTTACAGGGGGTATACCTGGGTTCTAATAAGGCCTTCGAAGACTTTGTCGGCCGTCCCGAGGCAGCCATACTGGGTAAAACAGATTATGATTTATTTCCCAGGGATATGGCTGTCTTTTTCAGGAAAAAAGACGACGAAATGCTGTCCACAGAACATTCGCAGCGTAATGAAGAGTGGGTTGAATATCCTGATGGACGCCAGGTATTACTGGATACACTTAAATCACCTTTTTATGATGAGAATGATGAGTTAATCGGCTTAATTGGTGTTTCACGTGACATTACAAAATTCAGGGAGCAGGAAGAGCAGTTGAAAATAAGCCAGAAGATGGAAGCACTGGGTAAGCTTACCGGTGGCATTGCCCACGATTACAAT
>Ga0224496_10002027_pt1 | contig 12268 bp, 11 predicted proteins | sample SF_Jul11_sed_USG_2_FD_168127 | JGI IMG/M metagenome (GOLD analysis project Ga0224496, IMG submission 168127) | Sediment microbial communities from San Francisco Bay, California, United States - SF_Jul11_sed_USGS_8_1 | ecosystem: Environmental > Aquatic > Marine > Sediment | place: USA... | reverse complement strand
GTTCACGATATAGGTATTACCCTCTTTAAATTCGAATGTAATTCGCCAGTTGCCGCTAACGGTAATGGACCAAATACCCTGCAGGTTGCCTTTTAATTCGTGCAGTTTAAATCCCGGGATGTCCATGTCCTCTACAGTCACGGCTGAATCTAAAGCGGCTAGCTGCATTCTTAGTCGTTTTTTATGAGAAGGCTGGATACCTGCGACAGTTCCCTTCTCGTAGTATTTCTGCAATCCCTTGTGCTTAAACGACTTGATCATGCGCAAAGTGTAGCATAGTGCGCATCATGCAACAATTATTGCTGGGGTTTTACGCGACGCGGGAGCGTCTGGGGAGGCGTTACCACGCTGGAGCGTGGGAACGATGAGAAACCATCGGCACGGGTTTGAGGTGTTTGTGGCGCTGAAATCAATGGCTTTTTATCGTTCCCACGCTCCCGCGTGGGAATGCAGGCGTGGGCGCTCCAGCGGCCTGTGGTAGCTAGCCATGTAGGTTGGGGTGAATGTTTTTTATAAACCCCAACAGTTTATGTGCCGTTCATCATGGTTGCCAAAACCTGTTGGGGTTCGTGCCTCACCCCAACCTACCGTGTTTTTTTACGCGACGCGGGAGCGTCCGGGGAGGCGTTACCACGCTGGAGCGTGGGAACGATGAGATTTAAGGCTATAATCAGTAGCCTCATCCATTTTTCTGGCTTTATATTCATGAACTTTAAACTTTGTTATTGCTTTCGCCCTGCTTTGTATTGCTGCCTTTTTGTTTTAGCGGCGAGTTCGTTATCGGCGTGTGCGACGAACGTGTACCCTGATGGATCGACTGAGGATACGCCGGTCGCGCCGGTTTCTGCTATGGATGCTCATGCTGCCAGGCTGGCTAAACAATATGAGAACAGGAACCCTGAAGAGGATGCGCGTGCTGCGCTGGCTGAGGGTGATTTTCATCTGCTGGGTTTTGCCACGCGCGCAACGAGTATACCGGGCATTGCGGCAGCGGACTGGGAAGCGGTGATGAATAACTGCGGTGTACGTTTAATGGAAGGCTTTGGTGATGTGGTTCGTTCAAAGGCAGAACTATCGGCGGCAAGACTGGCTTCGAGTTATGCGAAGCGGTATAACGCTGTGGTGCGTGCAGAGTGTTTAAAACCGTAGACGTTTAGTTTTTTTGCCTGAGCCTGAGCAGGGGTGTTATTAGCAACATGAATAGCCAGCCAGCGGTGAGTGCACCGCCACCTCCGCTACTAACGGGCACTATCTTTGCGGTTCCACAGTTGTAACTACCGCCGATCAGCGCGGTTGATAGACTGCCACCGGTTATATCATTAATTTCAAAATTCGTATTCGATATATCAAAGAATATGTTGTCACTACAGGCGACTTTTATTCTTGCTGTTTTGGTATTTCCCGTTGGTAAGGTGACTGAGGCGATGCCACTGTTGGGTGTGCTCGCGAGTAAGACGGTATTGAAGTTTTGGCCGCCGTCAGTTGATAGCAGGATATCGACGTTGGCACAGTTGACCGGTTCTGCATTTGTGCAGGCGGCGTTCCATTGTATGGACTGTGGTAAGCCTGAACTCAAAATCACGTTGTCATTCGGCTGCACTATTTCAAAGGGGCCTGCTTTTCCATTGACGACTACTTGCATGTCATCTTCATGCACACCACCGCTGCCATCACGGGCGGTGAAGCGGAAGTTCAGGGTTCTATTTTCTGTCGGCAGGGTTTCGGCTTTGTTGGCCACATTACTAATTATTGTTTCTATACGTGGGAAGGTTCGTTCGGGCGTCGCTGCTGGCACATAAGAACGGAACAATGCATTGCTGCCATTATCGGTGCCATAGGTAGTGGCGGTGGTGGCCGCGCCTGCGTTCATCTGGTCCCATTGATAGGTCAGATTATTTATTGCTGTATCGCTATCGGTGGCAGAGCCGGTTAACACAAATGGTGTACCACCGGGGATGGTGTAATCAGGCCCTGCCGAGGCGACGGGGGCTACCGAGCCAGTGATCGTACCTGAACAGTTATTGCCGATGCCGGTTCGAGTGTACTTGATGATCTCTACAATGCTGCCTGCGTGAAATGTTGCATCGCTGTATACCGCAAAACCATTTACAGTTACATTTTCGCCCCCGCAAAGGCCGGCATAGGACATGATGGTAGTGCCACTACCCGGCTCGAAGGCAGAGCCAGGCACGCGATTACCTGCACAGCTTTCGGTGGTGCCGTTGAAGCTGTGGTTGGCGCCAAGTTGATGGCCAATTTCGTGGGCGACAATGTCGATATAAAAAGGGTCGCCTTTGGGATTAGGATGCCCCGATTGGCCCTGTGCTTTATAACCATCAAAACAGGCTGAACCCAGAAGAGCCAGACCACCACCTTCGGTACTAAGCACGTGACCGATATCGTAATTGGCATTACCCAGCCTTAAATCAAGTACTGCCTGATTTTCATCGATCAACAATGAGGCATCGGTGGGGTCGGTGTAGGGGTCGGTCAATGGATTGGTAAAAATAATCTGATCATTATTGGCGATTAGTTTTAGTTGAATGGCGAGGTCACGTTCGAAAATAAAACTGATGCGATTAATCGCGGTGACAATTTCATTCAATGTATTTGTTACATTGCCTGCGCCCACTGCCTGAGCATATTCACCCGTTGTGGCGACGGCGATACTATAAGTAATTTTGGTGTCGCTGGTACGTGCCAGTGCTTTAAATGCCTGTGTTTGAAATTCGGCTAGCGGACTTTCTGTGGCTGCGGGGGTTTTAACACCGCAGGCAAATTGTCTGGCTGCGGTGCCCGGGTAATCATGTTTGTAGTAGCTGTAATATTCCTGCTGCGTGGATGATGACACAGGATCGATAAATACATCACCTTGGGCGGTGCTTAAATAAGCGTGAAAACCATTGCTGCCTGTATCCAGTACACCGGTTACGGCGGGGTCATCGACGGCGGTGACTTTGTAGGTTTTTATTTGCGGATATTTTGTCGCCAGACCGGCTTCCATGAGCGCTGATTTAACCACGTTAAAAGTTTGCAGACCGCCATACGGCATGGGCAATTCGATTTGCGTGGAGCTGAGACTTTTTTGTGCCTGCCCGGCTGATGCGGTATTGGCTGTAGCCAGTGTTGATGCCAGCTGATCGAAACTGACGGAAACGCGGCGTGAATTTTTGTGTGGATTGGGAAGTTGCGCTTGCGTAGAAGTAGCCGCTGCATTTTTATCTGCAGGCAGCACGTCAAGCCAGAGTGGTTCTGCCAGCACGGGGTGCGGCAGAACCATGAGCAACGCCAGAACTGCGAGATGTTGTTTGATGTAATCAACCATGATTTACATTGTAACCCCGCATTTTGATAACTGTAATCCTTTTATAAATGGATACGGTTTTAGGCTAGTTACCAAACGGATGATTCAGAATAATGGTTTCATCACGCTCCGGGCCGGTTGAAATGATATCAACCGGTACGCCAACAATTTCCTGCATACGCGTCAGATATTTTTTGGCATTTTCGGGCAGTGAATCGTAGTCACGGATGCCTTCGGTGGTTTCTGTCCAGCCGGGCATTTCTTCGTAAACCGGTACGCATTTTTCAATTGCATCAGCACCCAGTGGCGGCAGTTCCAGCTTTTTGCCTTCGTAGTTGTAACTGGTGCATAGCTTGAGTGTTTCCAGTCCATCGAGTACGTCCAGTTTGGTGATGCATAAACCGGTCAGGCTGTTGATTTGTGCAGCACGACGCAGGGCGACGCCATCGAACCAGCCACAACGACGGCTACGGCCGGTGGTCGCGCCAAATTCGTGGCCTTTCTTGCCCAGATGCTCACCGACGTCGTCGAACAGTTCGGTCGGGAACGGACCGGCACCGACGCGGGTGGTGTAGGCTTTGGTGATACCGAGCATGTAATCGAGGTCACCGGGGCCGATACCGCTACCGGTACACGCGCCGCCGGCGGTGGTGTTGGATGAGGTTACGTAGGGATAAGTGCCCTGGTCGATGTCGAGCAGTGTGCCCTGCGCGCCTTCGAACATGATGTTCTGGCCGGCTTTGCGATAGCCGTCGAGCAGTGCTGGAATATCGTCGACCATGGAGAGCAGTCTTTCACGATAAGACATTACTTCGTCGAGCACTTCCTGATAACTGACTTCAGCGGCTTTGAAATAATTTTTCAGGCTGAAGTTGTGGTATTCCATAACGCCGGCCAGTTTTTCCTTGAAGGCGGCTTCATCAGTCAGGTCGGCAAGGCGGATGCCGCGACGAGAAACTTTGTCTTCATAGCATGGGCCAATACCACGACCGGTGGTGCCGATAGCCGTTTTACCACGGGCCACTTCACGCGCCTGATCGAGTGCGATGTGGTAAGGCAGAATCAGCGGACAGGCAGCAGAAATTTTGATGCGTTGGCTGGCGGGAATACCGCGTGCTTCAAGTGCGTCGAGTTCTTCAAACAGTGCAGAGGGTGACAACACGACGCCGTTTCCGATTAGACACATTACGTTTTCACGCAATACGCCTGAGGGGATCAAATGCAATACTGTTTTCTCGTCGCCGATGACCAGCGTATGACCCGCATTGTGGCCACCCTGAAAACGCACTACTGCGGCTGCGCGGTCTGTTAATAGATCAACAATTTTACCTTTACCTTCATCGCCCCACTGACTGCCGAGCACGACAACATTTCTAGCCATGGTTAAAACCCTTTAATATGTTTATATAGTTAAAATTTTTTAGAGATTGGTCACTTGCCACAGGCCATCAACTATCTGTAATTGTTGATTGCATTGCATGGCTTTGGCATCGCCGTTTTGTCCTGATAATTGTTCAACCACACAAACACCCTGTGAACGAAGATCATGAATTTTTTTCTGTAACACTGCATCATTATCGGCTGGTGCAAACACGCGATTAGCTTTTTCAAACTGGCGCGTAGTCAGGTTATCCAGCAATTTCAAATCGGTACTAAAACCGGTGGCTGCACGCGCACGACCAAAGATCTGGCCAATATCATCATAACGTCCACCGCGAGCAATAGCTTCACCTGAACCCGGCACAAACGCGGCGAAAACAACACCGGTTTGATAGTGATAACCGTGCAGTTCGGCGAGGTCAAAATTAAATCCTACATTATTAAAACGCGCCATGATGAGCTGCGCTGTTTTTTCCAGATAATCAATCGCAGCATGTACATTAGTATTGGCTTTGGCGAGCACTTTGCGCGCGCGTTGTAGCACGCTGATATCACCATTTAATTCAGCCAGGCTGGCTAACATGTCGCGCACATCGTTATCGATTTTCAGTTCAGCTAATAACTGCTCAATTTCCGGTACGGCTTTGCGTTGCAGCATTTCAAACAGGCGACTTTCATCTTCACTATTAAGTTTTGCCTGTTTAGCCAGCGCTTTAAAAATATCAACGTTACCGAGATCGATAAACACATTATCGATACCGGCAATCAAAAAAGTGTTTAGCATTAAACCCAGTATTTCAACATCGGATTCAACACCGGCATGACCATAAAGTTCTGCACCCACCTGTAGTGGACTACGAGTACCGCCAAAACAATCGGGGCGGGCGTGCAGTACGGTGCCCATGTAACACAGACGTGTTGGCACATCGCGATTTAAATGATGCGCATCAATGCGTGCTACCTGTGGTGTCATATCAGCACGCACGCCCAGTGTTCGGCCGCTAACCTGGTCGATCAACTTGAATGTCTGCAAATCAAGATCGTGACCGGTGCCGGTAAGTAATGATTCGATATGGTCGATAAATGGCGGCATGACCAGTTCATAACCCCATGTCGAATACAGGCCGAGCAAATCACGGCGCAGAATTTCCAGGCGTGCTGCATGTTCTGGCAGTGCCTCTTCAATTCCCTGTGGAAGAACCCAGTGTTCTTTGCTCGTCATTACAAATACCGTTATTATTTTTTATTAAAAAGTTTCGTGGTTTAAATAAAGAACCAGTACACCTATGATCATGCTGGCAAGACCAATTGTTCTTAGTGTTTTATCGGTCATGCGCGCAGCCTGAGCCATTGCCTGTCGCCAGCCGTCCGGGCTCAGGAAGGGCATCATGCCTTCTATTACCAGAACCAGGGCAATTGCTCTAACAAAATCATCCCACATAAAAAAACCTTAACTATTTTTTGTTAGGATTTTTAAAGTACTTGAAGTACTCAGAATCTGGCTCAAGCAGAATCACATCACTGCTACTGGAGAAGTTCCCCTTGTAAGCATTAAGACTGCGATAGAACTTATAGAACTCACGATCTTTACCGAACGCTTTAGCATAAGTTGATGTTGCCTCAGCATCACCAGTACCGCGAATAACTTCTGAGTCACGGTAAGCTTCAGCCAGTGTCACTGTGCTTTGACGATCAGCATCAGCACGAATACGTTCTGAAGCTTCTTCACCTTTTGAACGCAAATCACGTGCAACCAGTTCCCTGCCCGTTCTCATACGATTGTAAACAGAGTTACTAACTTCTGCTGGCAGCTCAATTTTTTTGATGCGCACGTCAACCACTTCAATACCCAGGGTTTCGGCTTTTTTCGATGCGTTTTCTTTCATCAGGTTCATGATGTCGGTGCGATCACCGGCAATCACTTCCTGTATGGTGCGCTTACCGAATTCATCACGCAGGCCATTGTTAATCACTTCGTATAACAGGTCACCGGCATTTCCTTCACGACCACTGGTGGTTTTGTAATAGGTTTCCACATCACGAATACGCCACTTAACGTAAGAATCGACGATTAAGTATTTCTGTTCTACAGTTAAAAAACTGCTGGGATTAGCGTCGATCGTTAAGATGCGGTCATCAAACTTCTTTACCTCGTTGAACGGGTATGGCAGTTTTACATTCAAACCGGGCTGGTAATCTGAACCAATAATTTCACCGAACTTGAAGAGGATTGCCTTTTCTCTTTCATCAACAAAAAAGACACTCATCCAGATAAGAAGTAAAACTAGCGGCAGAAAAAATTTTATTATATTAGCCATTTATCTAGCCTCTCTTGCACGCAAGTTGGTTTGTTGCGTTAGCTGATCTCGTTGACGGGCGATTTCTCTCATCAGATCTCGTTGTTGAGATTCTGTCAGCACAGCAGTCGGGACTTTGTTGTCGTCAGCAGTACGTGACATTAATTTATCCAGGGGTAGATATAAAAGATTGTTGCCACCTTTAACATCAACCATAACTTTGGAACTCTTGTTCAACACTGATTCCATCATGTCCAGATACAGACGATCACGTGTGACCTGTGGTGCCTTGTTGTATTCAGCCAGCAACTTGGTGAAACGTTCTGCTTCACCTTCGGCTTTGGCGACCACTTCTTTTTCGTAAGCATCGGCTTCCTCCAGAATACGCGCGGCAGCACCACGTGCTTTTGGCAGAATTTCATTGCGGTAAGCTTCGGCTTCATTGATGGTGCGTTGTTTATCTTCACGCGCCTGAATAACGTCCTGGAATGCCTGACGCACAGGTTGCGGTGGATTCACTTCCTGAATATTCACTTCAATGATAGAAATGCCGGTGCCGTACTGGTCAACAATTTCCTGCACGGTGTTTTGAATCCTGAAAGCGATTTCATTACGACCTTCGGTAATAATGAAATCCATTTTGCTCTGGCCGACAGAAAGTCTGATCGCGCTTTCAATGGCGTGATTGAGTGAAGTTTCAGGATTTCTGACGTTAAACAAAAACTTTTCAGCATTATCAATTTTGTACTGCAAGCTGCCCTGCAGGTCGATGATGTTTTCATCCTGAGTTAGTACGGTGGCTTTGTAAGGTACCTGACGACGTTCGGCGACGTTGACTTTCTCAACCGATTCAATCGGTGTTGGCCAATGCCAGTGCAGGCCTTTCTCAACCGTTTGCACATGTTTACCAAAACGCAGAACGACACCGCGTTCGGCTTCTTCGACTTTATAAAAGCCGGTTACCATCCAGAGCGCTGTAATTATCGCCACAACCAGGCCAATTCCTATACCTGCACCTGAGCCAGATGACTTTGAGCCACCACTTTTACCACCGAAGAGGCCATTAAATTTTTTCTGCAAGTTCGACAGAATCTCATCGAGATCCGGTGGACCCTGGTTGTCGCCGCGATTACCGCCGCCCCAAGGATCTTTTTTGTCGTTCCCGCCGGGTTCATTCCAGGCCATGTTTAACTCCTAATTGTTATTCAAAAAGGCAAATATTTTGCCTCAAAAGTATTTGCCAAAACAGACAGCATTTTAGGGTGCTTAGTGCACCCCCGCAAGCAAAGATGGGATTTATGTATAACTTATGAATGCGTTTTTGGCAAAAGCAGATCTTGAGCCAGCTCTTCCCGTTGAATCAGCTGTTGATAATCTCGCCTTGAAATCCGTACATTCAGATGAAAACAACCTTCCTCATCAACGTCCTCGGATTGGACAACCCCAAGTCCGAATAGTTTGGCACGGATTTTTGCCTGTGCGGGTTTGAGGTAGATTTCACCTGATAACACGGCTTCACGAAAATAGTTGGTGAGGACTTCTTTAAGTAAATCAATACCTTCGCCGGTGACAGCGGATAACCAGACACGCCTGACCGAGCCATCACTATGGTAATCAATATGGGGTGCCGTATCGGTCAGGTCAATTTTATTCATCACCTGGATCAAATAGACATTATCGGCACCGATCTGATTCAATACGGTTTCCACTTCGTCGATGTTGCCATCTCTGTTTTCATCTGCGGAATCAATAACATGCAGCAATAACTGGGCTTCGGTGGTTTCCTGCAGGGTGGAGCGGAAAGCATCGACCAGATCGTGCGGCAGATGGCGGATAAAACCTACGGTATCGGCCAGAATTACTTTGACGTCGTCGGCAAATTTCACGCTACGCAGGGTCGGGTCGAGGGTGGCGAATAACTGGTCCTGCACGTAAACGTTGTCATCTGCGAGTAGATTAAACAGTGTCGATTTGCCTGCATTGGTGTAGCCAACCAGTGAAACCGTGGCAATTTCGGCCTTGCGGCGCGATTGCCTGCCCTGCTCGCGCTGGCTGCGAACCTTTTCCAGACGCTTGTTGATCTGCTTGACGCGCTGATTCAACAGCCGGCGGTCTGTTTCCAGCTGGGTTTCACCCGGTCCCCTGAGGCCGATACCACCTTTCTGGCGTTCAAGGTGAGTCCAACCGCGAACCAGACGGGTCATCATGTGTTTCAGCTGGGCCAGTTCGACCTGTAGCTTGCCTTCGAATGAACGAGCGCGCTGGGCGAAGATATCTAGAATCAGGCCAGTACGATCGAGCACGCGGCATTCAAATATCCTTTCCAGGTTGCGTTCCTGTGAGGGCGTCAACGCATGGTTAAACAGCACTACATCGGCTTCGTGGTGTTTGACCAGTTCTGCAATTTCTTTGGCTTTGCCGCTACCGACAAAGTATTTGACCTCGGGTCGATTACGTCGCGTGGTGACCACATCGATAATTTCAGCGCCTGCTGAAGTGACCAGCTCCTTGAATTCATCCAGATCTTCTCGATGAACCTCATCCTGAACATCCATATGTACCAGAATGGCGCGATCGCCTGCTTCCGCACGTTCAAACATAGTTTACAGACCTTCCTGGATATTTTTTTGAATACTTCATAATTAACAACAGCTTAGACAGGTAATATAGGATAGAGAAAACACCTGAAAAACAACAACGGCCGCCTCTGGGGCGACCGCTGTAATAATTCCATCGAACTTAATTATACTCAGAGATGATTGTGTCCGTCACCATTTTCAGAATCATCACTCCATTTAATCTGGCGTGATGGCACCACGGTTGAAATGGCGTGTTTGTAGACCATCTGTGTGACTGTGTTTTTCAGCAACACAGAAAACTGATCAAAGGATTCGATCTGCCCCTGTAATTTAATACCGCTAACCAGATATATTGCTACCGGAACCCGCTCTTTGCGCAAGGCATTCAGGTAAGGGTCTTGTAAATGGTGCCCTTTTGACATTTCTTAACTCCTATTTTTATTATTTTTCAATGGCTGCATCATTAAACTCATATAGCCAAAAGCCACTTATACAAGCCCTGATGATGAATGCTTCACCCAATCATAGTAAAAATTTTAGATTTTTCAGTACTTTCCCAATATTAAGTGTTTCCGGATTAATAAAGTTACAGTCGGCTTCACTCCTCAGCCAGGTCATTTGTCTTTTGGCCAGCTGAGCCGTGGCAGTGATGGCTTTTTCACGCATGGTGGCATAGTCATACTGACCGCTGAGATATAACCAGACCTGACGATAACCGACGGCTCGCATCGAAGGTGTGTCCAGCGACAAGTCGCCCCTTTCATAGAGCGCTTTGACTTCGTCGATCAGCCCGCCAACCAGCATGGCATCAAAACGCTGCTCGATACGTTTGCGCAATTCGACCCGATCTGGCGGCACCAGTGCGAGTTTGATGACGCGGTATGGCAACACGTGTTTATCCTGTTCAGCCCATAACGCACTCAGCGTTTTGCCCGCTATTTCATACACTTCCAGCGCGCGCAGGATTCTCTGCGGGTCATTCGGGTGCAGACGCTCGGCCGATTCGGGGTCAACCTCGGCGAGGCGGGCATGCATGGTTTCGATGCCATTTTGCTGTGCCTGATCAGCTAATCGCTGGCGAATTTCGGGGTTTGAATCCGGTAGATTGGCGATGCCTTTTTGCAGGGTGTTGAAGTACAGCATGGTGCCGCCGGCCAGACAGGGTATTCTGCCCTTCGCCGTGCTGCTGGTCATTTCAACCAGCGCGTCTTCACGGAATCGACCGGCTGAATAGGCTTCGGCAGGGTCGAGGATATCAACCAGCTTATGCGGTGCGCGCAGCAAAGTCGCGGCATCAGGTTTGGCGCTGCCGATGTCCATATCGCGATAAACCAGTGCCGAGTCGACGCTGATAATGTCCATATCGAACTGTTCGGCGCAGGCGATGGCCAGGTCGGTTTTGCCGGTGGCGGTGGGGCCCATGATGAAGACAGCAATGGGAGCGTCGTCGCGATCACCGGGCTGGACGATGAATTCATCCATTAACAAAGCACCTGTTCATTATTTGAGATTGCCTGTCTTTGTGCCAGACAAGGCGTACGTGATTGAGAAAAACGGAGTTTACACACAGGTAAACGAGTATTTTCGAAATCGCGAACAACGCAGTATGGCGCAGAGACGGGCATTCTCATTGGCCTCGCATAAAGAGCTTGTCCAGTTCAGCCATGGTTAGCTGCATCCAGGTGGGTCGACCATGGTTGCACTGGCCACTGCGTTCGGTTCTCTCCATATCTCTTAATAAGGTGTTCATTTCCGGGATAGTCAATTTACGGTTGGCGCGAATCGAGCCATGACAGGCCATGGTGCCGAGTACGGCATTGATGGCTTCATGAATTCGTGTGCTGCTACCGTGTTTCACCAGATCTGAGAGTACATCGCGCACCAATAGTTCAGCATTGGCATGCGCCAGGATGATCGGGATCTGCCGGATTCTCAATGCCTCGGGACCGGTACGATCAAGTTCAAAACCCAGATTGGTGAAAATATCGCTGTGCTCTTCTGCGCTGCTGGCTTCTTTTTCGCTGACCGCCATGGCCACCGGCACCAGTAGTGGCTGGGCGGCGATGCCTGCACCTTCGCGCGCCTGCTTCAGGCGTTCGTAGGTGATGCGTTCGTGCGCGGCGTGCATGTCGACCAGCACCATGCCGTCTTTATTTTCGGCGAGCACGTAGACACCGTGGATTTGTGCCCGGGCGTATCCGAGTGGCGGGAATTCGGCCTGATTATCTTCGGCTGATGTGGTGGCGTCATCAGTCTCCGAAATTAAGGATTGATAAGCGCGCGACTGTTCAGCAATCGCCAGTGTCAGCGCACTCTGCGAGCGGATCACGCCCGGCGAGCTGGAACCATAACGGCCCTGATATGACGGCATGGCCGGGGCACCGGCTGGTCGCTCAAGGTTATTGAAGTGGCTTATATTATGTGTACCATCTTGCTGAGGGCGGGTATCGGCCAGTGATTTGTGGATCGCGCGGAACAGGAAGTCATGCACCGATCGGCTTTGCCGGAAGCGCACTTCGTGCTTGCCGGGATGCGCATTCACATCCACCGCCGACGGTTCGATTTCAAAAAACAGGATGTAGGCAGGGTGGCGGCCGTGGAACAGCACATCCTGATAGGCCTGACGAATGGCGTGGGTGACTACCTTGTCGCGAACAATGCGGCCGTTGACGTAAAAATACTGCATGTCAGCCTGACTGCGCGAGAAC
>Ga0224496_10002026_pt1 | contig 12273 bp, 10 predicted proteins | sample SF_Jul11_sed_USG_2_FD_168127 | JGI IMG/M metagenome (GOLD analysis project Ga0224496, IMG submission 168127) | Sediment microbial communities from San Francisco Bay, California, United States - SF_Jul11_sed_USGS_8_1 | ecosystem: Environmental > Aquatic > Marine > Sediment | place: USA... | reverse complement strand
CTCGATGCTGCCAGGCGGGCTGCATGGGGTGTTGATTGTCAATAAACCTGATGGCTGGACCTCTCACGATGTTGTGAAAAGGGTTCGGGGGATTTTGGGCATTCAAAAGGTTGGTCATGCTGGAACGTTGGATCCCCATGCCACGGGGGTGCTGCCCGTGTTAATTGGGAAGGGAACTAAAATCGCGCAGTACCTCTTGGATTGGGATAAAGAATATGCGGCGGTCCTTCAATTAGGGCAGACCACTGATACCCAAGATGTATGGGGAAAAGTGCTGGAAGAGAAATCGTGTTCGGCCGTATCTGAAGCCGATGTTCGGGCGGCATTCCTGGGTTTTCATGGGGCGATTCAACAAGTTCCCCCAATGTATTCCGCCGTCAAAGTTGGTGGGCAGCCCTTGTATAAAAAAGCCAGGAAAGGGCAGACTGTTGAACGACAGGCCAAAACGGTGGTGATTCATGAGTTGGAAATTCAGCGAGTGGCGATCCCCGAAGTCAGTTTTCGTGTAGCCTGTTCCAAGGGAACATATGTCCGGACGTTGTGTGCTGATATTGGAGATCGTTTGGGCGTTGGGGGGCATTTAAAATGGTTGCAACGTCGACGGGTTGGACCGTTGCATCTTGATCAGGCGGTTGATATGGATTCCCTTACTGATGGGGTGGAATTATCCAGATTTGAGAATGCCTGGTGGAGTCTAGATCGTGTGTTAGAAGAATTCCCTGCCGTTCGTGTGAATGGGGACGATGCGCGGAAGGTCCTTCATGGGAATGCCATTCCTTGGAATCGCATAGAATGGGCCGACGAGAAAGCCACCCTGGTCGCTTCCACAGGAAGCATGCGGGTTCGAGTGAAAAGCCAGGATGGGTCTTTATTAGCATTAGGGGTAGGTCCTTCATTGCAGCCAGGGCAGAATGGGCCAATGTTAATAATGGATGCCGTATTGGGCTGAAAAAGATATTGTGAAGCCAGTAGATACCGAGTTTATATTTATGTCATCGTTCTCAATATAATCGTGTGGATTTAGCAGCAGCAGAAGAGAATATCCTGAAGGAGGCATTATGGCATTGACTAAAGAAGAAAAGACGGCAGCCGTTGCATCGCAGCAAATTCATGATCGAGATACGGGATCTTCAGAGGTCCAGATTTCGATATTGACCAAGCGAATCACGAGCTTGACGGATCATTTTAAAACGCACAAAAAAGACAATCATTCCCGTAGGGGCTTATTAAAGATGGTGAGCCAGCGTCGCAAGCTCTTAGATTATTTGCGACGGGGAGATGAAGGGAAATATCAAGCCATTATTGCGGCTTTAGGTATCCGGAAGTAGTCCGGGTCTTTTCTCTCGAACCATCGAGGAATCGAGAGCAGAATGTTCACAGAGAAACGAAAAATTAGATAAAATAGTATGGTCGGGCAAGCCATGCACACATTCTCCCATCCGAAGCAGGACCCACAAATGCAATACCAAGGGGGAGCCTCCCAGGATCAGAAAGGTTGAAATATGATTCATGTCGTTGAAATGGAAGTTGGTGGTCGTCCGCTTCGGTTAGAAACTGGGCGTATGGCCAAACAGGCAGATGGCGCAGTGTTGGCGACCTATGCTGATACGGTGGTTTTGGCCACGGCGGTGTCTTCCAAGACGCTCAAGCCTGACGCAGGTTTCATACCCCTCACGGTGAATTACCAAGAGAAATTCTATGCTGCGGGAAAAATTCCTGGCGGGTTTTTTCGTCGGGAAGGAGCGCCTAGCGAAAAAGAGGTGTTGACCAGCCGTCTGATTGACCGTCCAATTCGACCCCTGATGCCGGATGGCTTTTATTATGAAACCCAAATCATTGTGACCGTGCTTTCCATTGATCAAACCATGACATCTGATGTGATGGGCATGGTGGCTGCCTCTGCCGCGTTGGCCGTGTCTGACATTCCCTGTGCGGGCCCCTTGGCCGCCGTGAGGATTGGTCGTGTCAACGGGGATTTTGTGGTCAATCCAGATCGCAGCACATTGGAGACAAGTGAATTGAATTTGGTTGTGGCAGGCACCAATGATGCGGTGATGATGGTTGAGGCAGGAGCCAATGGGCTTTCCGAAGACATGATGATTGATGCTATTGAGCTTGCCCATGCTGAGATTAAAAAAATCATCGCGACGATCCAGGAGCTGCAGGGTAAGGTCGGGAAAGCCAAGCGAGCTTTCCAAGTTGAGGCGTTGAATGCCGAAGTGGAGCAAGCGGTTCGTTCGCATGCAGTTCCGGCTATTTGCGAAGCCATGTATATCCCTGGAAAAGCCAATCGCCAGGAGCGGTTCGATCAGATTCTTCTCGAATCAATTGAAGCGGTGGCCGGGGAAGATGATGAGCGAAAATCGCAGGTCAAAAAAGTCTTCCATGCATTGGAATATTCCGAAGTGCGTCGAATGATTCTGGAAAAGAAAGTCCGAGCTGATGGGCGTGGGGTCTCTGATATTCGTCCCATTACCTGCGAAGTTGGCATTTTGCCGCGAACGCATGGCTCAGCCCTGTTTACCAGGGGGGAAACTCAAAGCTTAGGCGTGGTGACTTTAGGGACGGCAGATGATGAACAGCGAATTGATGCTCTGGAAGGGGAATATTCTCGCTCGTTCATGTTGCATTATAATTTTCCTCCATTTAGCGTTGGTGAGGCCAAAATGCTCCGTGGGCCAGGGCGGCGTGAGGTTGGGCATGGGAAATTAGCTGAGCGAGCCCTGAGCGCCGTGCTCCCGACGAAGGAAGAGTTTCCCTACACGATCCGGATTGTTTCTGAGGTGTTGGAATCCAACGGATCTTCCTCGATGGCGACGATTTGTAGTGGAACGTTGGCCCTTATGGATTCCGCTGCGCCAATCAAAGCGCCAGTGGCTGGGATTGCGATGGGGTTGATCCTAGAAGGTGATCAACTGGCCATTTTGTCTGATATTTCAGGCATGGAAGATCATTTAGGAGATATGGACTTCAAGGTAGCTGGCACCAAAGATGGTGTGACAGCCTTGCAGATGGATATTAAGATTGGTGGAGTCACGTCAACCCTCATGCGGCAAGCTCTCGCGCAGGCACGGGAAGGCCGCCTGACGATTTTAGAGAAAATGGAAGAATGTCTGAAGGTTCCTCGCACTGAATTGGCTCCTTACGCCCCTCGTATCAGCACCATTCAAATCAAGCAAGATAAGATCCGAGATATCATTGGCCCAGGAGGGAAAGTGATTCGCGGAATTATTTCCGAATGTGGCGTGAAAATGAATGTAGAAGATACCGGGATCGTGACAATTGCCGCTGTAGACGGGGTTTCGGCTCAAAAAGCGATGGACATGGTGCGCAATTTAGTAGAAGAAGCGGAAATCGGAAGAATCTACTTGGGAACGGTTAAAAAAATTGTAGATTTTGGCGCGTTTGTGGAAATCCTTCCAAATATGGATGGGCTTGTCCATATCTCCCAATTGGCGCCACATCGTGTGGAATCCGTGGCTGAAGAAATTTCTGAAGGTGAACAAATTTTAGTCAAAGTGTTAGAGATTGACCGACAGGGAAAAATTCGCCTCAGTCGTAAAGAGGCCATGGCCGAACAAGCGGAGAAAGATCAATCTTCCTCCTAATCCTTTAATAGGTGTATTAATTAGCGTGTACAAAAAAGTTGTCTTGGATAATGGCGTGAGAGTCGTGCTTGAGCGGATGTCCTCGTTACGATCTGTTGCCATGGGGGTATGGGCGAATGTGGGTAGTCGTTACGAAGTGAAGGGCGAGGAAGGCCTCTCTCATTTTATTGAGCATATGATGTTTAAGGGAACACGAAGACGAACGGCCTCCCAAATTTCCAATGAAATTGATGCACTGGGCGGTGAAATGAATGCCTTTACTAGCCATGAATCCACAGCGTTTTATGTCAAGGTCTTAGATCAGCAAGTGGGGGCTGGCTTTGATCTGTTAGCTGATCTCATTCATCATTCGCGTTTCGGGGCTAAAGATATCGAAAAGGAAAAGCAGATTGTGCTTGAGGAAATCCGAACGGTTCAGGATGATCCTGAGGATTGTATCCATGAGTTGCATGCGAAGGATGTCTTAGGGAATCATCCTGTTGGGCGACCAATTTTGGGGACATCACGATCAATGCGACAACTGGATCGCCGCGTACTTCTCCAGTACAAACAGAAGCATTACCGACCGGAAAACACTATTGTGACGGTGGCTGGGAATTTTTCATTTCCTCATTTGCTTGATCAAATCAACGAATATTTTGGGAAGTGGAAAGTGGAGGGCGCGGTGAAGCTCCCAGCAAATGTTGCCGACAGTCGTTGGCCGGAGCAGTCACAAACCCGACACAGTTTTCATCAAAAACCCCTAGAGCAAGTCCATCTCTGTGTGGGTTTTAAAGGGCTTCCTGTCGGGCATCCGGATCGTTATGTGGCTTATGTGCTCAATACCATTTTAGGTGGAGGGGTCAGTTCGCGGTTATTCCAAGAGGTCAGAGAAAAGCGGGGATTGGCTTACACGATTTATTCGAATCTTTCCAGTTTTTTTGATGGAGGAACTTTGACGGTGTATGCGGCGACACGATCCACGGAAGTTGAGGCCGTCATTGACCAGATTTGTAAGGAAACAAAGAAATTGTGTAGTCGTGGGGTGTCAGTCAAAGAATTGGAACGAACAAAAACCCAACTCAAAGGGAGTTTAATGTTGGGATTAGAAGGCACATATGGGCGCATGAATAAGTTGGCAAAAGATGAACTGTATCAAGGCCGACATGTGACGCTACAAGAAATGGTGAAAGCGATCGATCGAATTTCCCCAGAGGAAATTCAACAATTAAGTCGGAAATTATTAGATTTGAAGGGGCTTGTCGTGACAGCCCTAGGTCCAATACCTAGAAAGATGGCTGCCAAATGGGGATAAGTATTGAAAATACCCCTCACGTTTTGCTTGACAACGATGCTCGTGATAAGTAGCATTGTCCCTCCCCAGGCTAAGGATATTTTATAGAGGGTTTGACGGGGCGGAAAAAGAAGGAAAATAGGAAAATTTGTTTGAAGTAAGAGGAGATAAAGAGTAAGTTGTTTTTTCATTTTTGTCATTCTAACACTGTAAGGAGGGAGCAGATGAAGAAGTCATCTCTACGTCGGGCGGTTGTAGCTCTCTGTGCGTTTGGCCTGCTGAGTATGGGTATGGCCGGATCCGTGTTCGCACAAAAAGGCCCAGCTGAAGGAAATCCGAAAGCTAAAGGAGATCCCGCAGATGTCACAGCTCAAGGTGATCTTTCATTTAAAGGTGTGGCAGCCACGAGCTTGAAGGGAAGAATCTTCGGCCATTGGGCTGACAATCCTGATGGGGAAATTCTGTTTGGTATTCAATATTGGAATACCTCATCACCAGCCGAAGTGGGGAATCCTCCAGGCAGAGCTTCGGATGATCGTATCCAGACATTGCCTGATCCGCTTGTTTCCTGTTGTGCTTGGGGCTATCAAGGTGGTACTGATAAAAATAACCCATATTCTGGTTGGTACACACCACAAACAACCGTTCGTTTGGTTGTAAAAGACAAAGCCCTTATGGACCAAATGACCAAGGCCGCCCAAGATTTCGTGGCCATGGAAGTGCAAGTCAGTGGTCATACCGTCACAGGCTTTAAGGTTTTGAACTAAAGAAAAGTTTTAATCATTCATAAGAAAATGACATATAACTTTTAAGTCGAGGAGGGAAGCCATTATGAAAGGTGCTAAGATGAAAGGATGGGCCCTTGTTGGAGCCGTAGCGCTCGTAGGCACAATGGCCTCCAGTGCAATGGCAATCGAGGCATTCCAAGAGCGGTTTGAATGGGGTGACTTGAGCAAGCCAACGACGCTTCGCGCCCGCGTTGCGGTGACAGATCCCTATGACAAGGCGGTATGGGTTAATGTAGCCGTGTTCGGTGGAAATGCCGAAAGCGGATATTATTGGCAAAAATATTTTCCCGGGAAAAACATTAAAATGTATGCCGCTGATGATGCCACCATGGCAACGTTAGTGGCCGCCGGAAAAGATTCCCAAAGCCAAGCCGTCATGACCGATACTAAACCATCAAATTATGGATTAGTTGAAATTGTCGTTCAGGAGAAAGAGCAAAACAAACGGGTGATTCTTTCAGCCAAACCTGTGGAAGAGGTAGCTGGAACGCCGGATAAGCCTCGAAGCATTCATAGCTTGCGGACAACTCCTGTCGCAAAAGCTATCGCTGATGGCAGCTGGCCACAAAACAGGAAGATGCAATATGATGTGTTAATTCCTGGTGGACCAGCCATTGCTGGCGTGATTCCTTACTCCGATCAAGGACAAGGAGTCTGGGATCCAGAAAAATAATCTTTATAGATTAAGTGAGTCTTAAGAAAAGGCCTGCGTATCACGCAGGCCTTTTTTTTTGCCTTAATCATTTAGGCGGGCTTTGAAATCGGCCAAACGATTCAGGGCTTCAAGGGGTGTCATAGAAAACAAGTCGATCTGTTTGACTTCTTCTAAAATGATATGGGGTTGTGGAGACGGTGGAGTGTGGGCCTGAGAATGATTTTTATCAGAATCTGTGCTTGATACATTCGGGGAAGAATTGTCCTGTTCCAGTTGCTCTAGAATATTTTTTGCGCGGTGAAGCACCTGCGTCGGTATGCCCGCCAATTTGGCCACTTGAATACCATAGCTTCTGTCGGCTTTCCCTGGAATAATTTTTCTCAGAAATAATACATCCTGCCCTTTTTCCTGCACCAGGACCGTGTAGTTTTTAATTCCTTCTCGTTGAGATTCCAATTGGGTCATTTCGTGGTAATGGGTGGCAAAGAGGGTCCGAGCACCCAAAATCCCTCGATCCAGAATGTATTCCACGAGGGCCCAAGCGATACTCAAACCATCATACGTACTGGTCCCACGGCCAACCTCATCTAACAACAACAGGCTTCGGGAAGTGGCTGAAAGTAATATTTTGGCTGTTTCACTCATTTCCACCATAAACGTGCTTTGTCCGGCACTCAAATCATCGGCTGCCCCAACCCGAGTAAAAATACGATCTACCAGGCCAATTCGAGCCGAATCAGCTGGGACAAAACTACCCATTTGTGCCATTAGCACAATAAGTGCGACTTGCCGAAGATAGGTACTTTTACCTGCCATATTGGGGCCGGTGATCAAAAGGAGGCGATTGGTGTCCAGGTCTAAAGTTGTGTCATTTGGAATAAAGCTATCGGCAATCTGGAGTTGCTCGATAACCGGGTGCCGCCCTTCGGTGATCTGAATCGTACCACCCTCGTAGATGGTTGGTTGGGTATAGCGGTTGAGGGTTGCTATTTCCGCCAAGCTGCTGAAGACATCGAGTAGTGCTAACTGACGGGCCATGGACTGAATGTTTACTGAGGCTGAGGCGATGCGTTGACGGAGAGCGACAAACAACTCAAATTCCAAATGTTTCATCTTTTGGTCGGCGCTGGAAAGGCGTCCTTCCAACTCCTGGAGTTCCTCTGTGGTAAAACGTTCTGCATTCACCAACGTCTGTTTCCGTTGATAATCTTCGGGGACTCGCGAGGAATTGGCTTTGGTCACTTCTATGTAATACCCAAAGACCTGATTGAACTTCACTTTGAGTGAATCGATCCCGGTTCTTGTGCGTTCTCTCGTTTCCATTTCGGCTAATAACCTGGTGCCTTCCTTTGAAAGAACTCGAAGTTCATCCAGTTCTTTATTTACGCCTTCCCGGATGATTCCGCCCTCTTTGGCCGAGAGTGGAGGGCTCTCCACAATAGATTCTGCTATCCAGGAAGATATGTCCTGAAGGGAATCCCAATCGGCATACATAGTCTTCAGGATGCCAGATTGAAAGGAAGCCAAATGTTGGTGCAGGACCGGTAGGCTTCCCAGGGAGTGATATAGACTCATCAGGTCACGGGGATTGGCAACTTGCAAGGCAATGCGGCTATTCAACCGCTCGAGATCTTTGATGGATTTCAGATGACTGCGAATCGACATCCGAGTGCCTACCTGATTGACCAATTCTTTGACCACATCCTGGCGGTCTTGAATGGCTCGGAGTTGGGTGAGAGGACGCACAATCCATTGGCGTAACAGTCGAGTCCCCATGGGGGTCTGGGTCTGATCCACTGTGGTGAATAAGGTCGGACTTTGTCGTTGTTCTGAGGTTGGTTTAAGAATTTCTAAATTTCGAAGCGTGGCCTGGTCCAATTGCATCTCTTGTTCGAGTAGGCGAATCCAGGGGCGGCGCAAATGTGTATGAGCGACGGTGGGTTGGGTTTCATTCAGGTACTGTAGCAATCCTCCACTGGCTTGATAGCCAACGGTCAGTCCAGAGAGTTGAAGCTCGTGAATATGGTCGACGTGAAAAGTGTTGGTGAGTGTGACCCGACTCTCTTCCAAGTCAAAGCTTGGCAGATCACGCGGAACCAATCGGGCGATGGGTAATGTTTTCAGTAATTGAGAAAGTTCGAGATGAATGGTATGCGGAAAGATCACCTCTTTTGGATCGATACGAACAAGCTCATCCACCAGCATGTGCGGAGAATTGGCAAGGGGAGCTTCAGAAATCCAAAATTCTCCTGTAGAAAGATCTAATGTGGCCAACCCCACGCGGATTTCTGATGCGGGTTGATTCGAACAAGGTTCTCGTGAGTAGAAAATTGAGGAAATATAGTTGGATTCACGAGCGGAAAGCAGCTCATGATCGTACAACGTGCCAGGGGTGTAGACGCGAACAACTTCGCGTTTAATGAGGCCTTTCGCCTCTTTCGGGTCTTCAACTTGCTCGCACAGGGCGACGATTTTCCCGGCTTTGAGTAGTTTGGCAATGTATCCGGTTGCTGTGTGGTGTGGCACACCACAGAGGGGGATGGCATTCCCCTTGGCTTTGCCTCGTGCGGTCAGCACAATGCCTAAGATCATTGAGGCTTCTTCCGCATCCTCAAAAAACATTTCATAGAAGTCACCAACTCGAAAAAATAAAATGGCGTCAGGATGCTGCGCCTTAATCCCTTGATACTGACGAATGAGAGGGGAGAGTTCTTGGTCTTTCATCAGGAGTGAGTCAGCGGTTGTTCGAAGGTTGGGATGCCGCGTGATTGTCAGGGAGGTCATGTAGGAGGGTTGTCACAATATGGGCGCTTCTTGGTCCTGTGCCTTTTGCGGTCAGGTGACGGAGTGTTTCGGTTTTGCCATGTTCCATGTGAATAACCAGATAATCAGGGGGAAGAACCTGAAGACATCGGTCGGCCCATTCAATAATCACAATATTCTGTGGAGTCAAATAGTCTTCCAGTCCTAGCTGGGCAATGGCCGATGGGTGTTCAAGGCGGTAGAGGTCGACATGAATGACCTGAACGCAGCTATCATACACATAGGCTTGAATGAGCGTAAACGTAGGGCTATTCACCTGTTCGGCCGGGATCCCTAAGCCCAGAGCAATTCCACGAGTGATGAGTGTTTTCCCAACTCCTAAGTCGCCGGTTAAGGCCAGGACATCGCCTCCTTTGAGTACATGGCCGACCCGTTCTCCAAACGCAAGCGTTTTCTCTGCTGAATCCAAGGTCAAGCCGAGTGAAGGGAGCCCAGACTTTTGGCTCACGTCCGTAGGAGAACTCATGCTGGCATGTTCTCCTTGTTCCAAAGCGCTACTTGGAGGAAAGCATGGGGGATGGCCGAGATGACATCGCTGGCAATTAAACCCGGTTCTCCGGTGGCCATGACGGCCAGGTCTCCCGCCAGCCCATGGAGATAGACTCCCATTCTGGCTGCGTCCCATGAAGGGAGGCCTTGTGCCAAAAGTCCTGCAATCATACCGGTCAGTACATCTCCCATACCGGCGGATGCCATTCCAGGATTCCCCGTTGGACAAATAGCGATTTGGCCATGAGGGTGAGCAATGACGGTATTGGCACCCTTCAAGACGAGAATGACCCGATGTGTAGTGGCAAATGTGCTGGCGGCGCCGATTCGATCTTCATTGATCGTTTGAGAAGAAGCCTGCGAGACAAGTCTGGCCATTTCTCCGGGGTGTGGCGTGAGTACCGGAGGCTGTTTCATCGTTGATAAGACATTCAGAGTAGAGGCCAAATTATTAAGGGCATCAGCGTCCAGCACGCAGGGAGCATGAAGTTGTGGAAGAAGTTGAGAGAGCAGTTTGGTTGTCGAGGAAGAAACCCCTAATCCAGGCCCAAATGCCAGAGCCGATTTGTCTCGGCAAAAAGAAGTAAGCGTTGGATAGGACTCAAAGCCTAGCAGGTGTTCGGGCGTTTCCGGTAAGCCCATGGTCATGACTTCTAAAAGCTTGGATTCCACAATAGGCGCGACGGTCTTGGGGGTGCCAACCGTGACGAGGCCTGTGCCGACACGAAGCGCTCCGAGCGCTGCCAGGGCTGGGGCCCCGGCCTTCCCGGGGGATCCAGCCACAATGCCGACATGTCCAAACGTTCCCTTATGGGCTGATGCGCGACGGGGAGGAATCAGTGGGCGGATCAGTTCGTGCGTGAGGAGCTGGGCCTGGGGATTCAAGCTCTGGACATATTCATCAGGAATGCCAATATCCACCACTTCAATGTGCCCAACCTGATCAATGGCCTCCCCGACATAGAGGCCGATTTTTGGACAGCCAAACGTCACCGTCAGATCCGCCTTCACGGCGGTCCCCCAAATCGCCCCTGTTGCACTGTCTAATCCTGAGGGGATGTCGATGGCCACCGTATAGGCTCGGGAAGTATTGATCGCGTGAATCACGGTGGTGTAGGGATCGCGTAAAGATGACGAAAGGCCTGTTCCGAATAGTCCATCAATGAGGATATGGGCATCTTGCGCTAAGGATTCCACAATTTTCTGACTGGGTCGAACGAGAATATGAGAAGGTTTCGTCTTTTTCGTCAAACGTCGATACATGGTTTTGGCATCTTTACTGAGCTCTTGATAGGGAGCCATCAAGAGCACCTTCAGGCGGGCTCCTTTGGCTAACAAGAGTCGAGCGACCACCAACCCATCGCCCCCATTATTCCCTTTCCCGCAGAACACGACGACGTTTTTCCCTTTTGGAGAACCTGCATGCTGAAGCAAGTGTGTAACCACCCCGGCTCCGGCTCGTTCCATCAAAGTGGTCCCAGGAATGTTGGCGTCGTGAATGGTCCGACGATCAAGCTCTTGCATCTGTTCTGGAGTGACGAGCCACATGATCATTCTGTAGGGACGGAGATGAAGTGTTTGACGCTTTCTATGTGAGGAGGGCTTTCATTTCAAGAACGGCGCGTTCAAGTCCGACAAAAAGAGCCCGAGCGATAATGCTATGCCCAATATTAAATTCTTCAATTTCGGGAATCTGGGTTAATCGGTGCGCATTGTGATAATTGAGGCCATGACCGGCACTGACACGGAGCCCTAATGTGGCAGCGAGCTTGGCGGATTGAACGAGGGCCTCATATTCAATGTCGATTTCTTGTTGGCGTCGGGTATTGGCGTAACGACCGGTATGCAGTTCCACGAAATCAGCTTTGACTTTGTGCGCTGCTCGAATTTGGCGCTCATCCGGGTCAACAAACAAACTAACCGTAATCCCTCCTTCATGGAGAAGATACACCATGGATTGAATGCGATCTTGATGTTCGATAACGTCCAGACCCCCCTCCGTCGTGAGTTCTTGGCGGCGTTCCGGGACTAAGGTCGCAATATCGGGTTTGATCTGGAGGGCGATTTTCGCGACAGAATCTTCGGCGGCCATTTCTAAGTTCAATTGGGTATGGACCGTTTCCCGGAGAATCGACAGATCGCGGTCTTGAATATGACGGCGGTCCTCCCTGAGGTGGACCACCACGCCTTCAGCCCCGGCTAATTGGACGAGGGAGGCGGCCATAATGGGATCAGGTTCATGTCCGCCACGAGCCTGTCGGACTGTGGCAACATGATCCACGTTAACGCCTAGTCGTGCCATCATAACCCTTTCTTGGAGAGACAGTGGACCGGCATTATCGCAAAAGGGGCAGCCTCCGGCAAACAATCGAACGCGGCGCCAATGGGTTGAGCCAACGCAGCAAAAAGTTCTTTGACTTTTTTCTCAAAATCGGGTGTTTCGAAATTGACTGGTTTCATTCCCTCATCTAGAATAAAATCTCTTTTTATATGATACCGTTCGCTATTCTCACGCTCCCTCAAATTGAGGGTCATTTCTTTATTTCTCATTGACAATGGAACCTTTCTACCGAATTCAACGACTCCCAGGATACGTCTTTACTCAGGTCCAAGAATTGAAACTTCAGGCTCGCAAGC
>Ga0224496_10002024_pt1 | contig 12282 bp, 8 predicted proteins | sample SF_Jul11_sed_USG_2_FD_168127 | JGI IMG/M metagenome (GOLD analysis project Ga0224496, IMG submission 168127) | Sediment microbial communities from San Francisco Bay, California, United States - SF_Jul11_sed_USGS_8_1 | ecosystem: Environmental > Aquatic > Marine > Sediment | place: USA... | reverse complement strand
GGGTTACGCAACATAATGATCTCCTCAAAAGTCTGTTAGAAAAGAATCTTCCGACCAAAGGCCTCAAGAACCTCCCCGGTGGCCTCAAGCTACCCTTCTAGCCACTATTGAATCTTTCCGTATCAACATCCGTCCTTCCCGCATGCCAATCACTTCCTCATCTCTTGCCCTCCTTGCCCTCATGATCCATTCGATTTCGCATAGGGCAAGGGTTCCGCGAAGAATTTGATCTCAGCCCAATTCACGAAGGTTTACAAAACTTTTCTCAGTCGTCATCGCATATCCATCCGAACTCGTCACCCCCGACATTCGTCATCGAGCGGCCATCAACCCTCCGTCATCCCCGACAGTCGTTATCGGGGATCCATCTTCGTTCTGTTTTAACTAGATTCCCGCCGACCACTTGCGGGGATGACGGACTTGGGAGATTCCTGCCAAAGCCCGCAGGAATGACGATGCGGGAAGGGGGGGGCTGACTCGACGTGGGTTTGCGAAAATCAGAGGTCAAGTCTGGGGTCAGGCATGAGTATTGACTTATGAAAGATGATCAGTGCACCCAACGTGGGTTCGCTTGGAGCACCAATCCGTCGCCGCCGTCTCATGATGACAATGAGGGGAGGTTTAGGATGACAATCGAGTATGGGGGCGGGAGTCGTGCTTGTGTCTAGTCTTCCGTAAAGAATTCGCGTTTGCCATTTTCCTCATGTCCATCAGCGATGCGCCGACCTCGTGTTGGAGCGGGAAGGACTTTTTCTTTTCCGTTTTTTTTGAGCTGCATTGATCGCCGATATTTTTCTGTTGACCCACTCGCCTAATTGCTTCCATACCGTTGGCTCATCACCGCCATGTCTGATTGTTTCTTGCGCGAGCGTGAGGATGTCCTGATACGAACACACGTGTAATGACACTTGATCCTGTCGAACGGTTTTGGTGAATGCCGTCCATACGTCGGACCTGACCTTTTGTGCCACAGGCAGGCCGGGATGATCGGCATAGACGATGACCACTGCTGGTTGCTTGTTTTTCTGGCGGGCCACCTTATAGGCCACCACGAGATTGCGCATCCATTGGTAGGCTGGTCCGGCGAAGGGGCAGGGCTGATAATCGGTTTCGGCATCGAGATGAAAGACCTTCGGAATGATGTCCCAATACTGAATGCCTTGTCCGCTTAAGGCACAACGATTGGTCATATCCTCTCTGCGATTGATTTGTGGTTCATAATTTCCATTGCACGGGATGGAGCCATTTTGCTTCTCCGTTTGTGAACAGGCCACTTCATCCTGGTTGGTGAATTTGCATTGAAAGAGGATGATCGAGTGGGAATTTTCTACATAGACATCCACTTGGGTCGGATGAGGTTCATTGAGCAACGTTGGGCGAGGGAGCCATTCCAGGGTGATGGTCCAGGGACCTCCTATTGGCAGACCAATGGTCCCCGCGAGGGCATCAAGAATTCCATCACGATCTGGAGAGGTTTTGATGGTGCCGAAGACATCAATGGCCAGTGCTTGGGCTGAATGCGCCACATGCGTATCGATGGCTCCGCCTCTGCCTGTGTGCCACAGAAATGCATCCCATGGTTCACAGGCTTGATGCGCGGCAGGGAAGATATTCTGTTCGAGACGGGTTCTGGTGGGCTGGTCCATGTGTGTTGGTTTTGACATTGTGCTCGAGGATTTGGCGTTTTTGACGTCTACAATGTATTTATCGGTCAATGAGGATGAGAGCTGAATGTGGAAGTGAATAGGGGAGAAAGGAAAATGCGAGAAGAGTCAGATGGATTCCCGTTCAATACTGATGTGAATGACGAATTCAGATGGCTGTCCGAAGACGGATGGCTTGAATGATAGATGGAGGGCTCAGGTGACCATGGGAAGGGGAGATTTTTGTCTAGCAATGGAGGGATGAGGATGGGGTTGGACATCCTTCCGGGATTGTTAAGAACGGACTTTTTTTGAATGCGACAGGTGTGACCGTGCTCACAGATTGGAATTCGGTTGGGGCTTTGCGGAGGGTGTGGATGATGATTTCGGGTTGGCAGAAGAGACGGATGGGAAAGAGGGATGTGCCGACGCCGCGTGAGGTGTAGCCGCGCATGGTTTCATGTTGCCAGGGGCCGGCTTTGTAGGACCGGGCGCAGCGGCAATGGGTGATGATGGGGCTCCCGCCTGGTAGACAGATTTGTCCTCCGTGGGAATGGCCGCACAGATAGAGATCCATTCCGGCGGCGGAGGCTTCGGGAATGATTTCCGGGGAATGCACGAGAAGAATGCGGACGGCGTCGGTTGGTGCGGCGGCGACTGTTTTTTGCAGGTCGCCCGTTTCGTAGTAATGCACGTCATCTAAGCCTAAGAGCCAAATGGCATCTGAGCCTTTTTCGAGCGACTGGGTTTCATTGAGTAACATGCGAATTCCGCAGTCTTCGAGGCCAGGCACCATTTCCAGCCAATCATGATTGCCCAAGATGCCAGTGACGCCATATGGGGCGTGCATGGTGTTGACGAGCTTTTCCATGAGTCGCAAGGTTTTGTCATAGGAGCCATAGGTTCGGAATCGAAAGTCGCCGGTGAGGACACAGACATCGTAGTCTAAGGTGGAAAGGGCGGTTTGAAGGGCCTGCCCTTTATCAATCATGCCTTCGATGTGGAGATCTGAGATATGCAAAATGCGAAATCCCTCAAAGGCTGGCGGGAGGTGAGGAAGAGGGACATCATGCTCGACAATACGATAGTTGGTGGAGTTTTGGACGGCCCGGTTCCAGAGCCCTGTGGCTTTCAATGATGTTTTGAGCAGCCAGGCAATGGCGGGAAATTCTTCCATGTGGATATGGATATGATGGCCACCCAAGAGCAGAGCCGAATAATGGGCTTGCATTTCCAATCGTTTGCCGGCATGGGCCGATCCGATGCGGTCGATGAGTTTTGTGAGGGCTTCTTGTTCTTGGAGTTGCATCATGTGCTTGTCAGGATTATCGCATCATGGGTACCATAGGACTATGCAGCGCTTAGATCTTCAGCAACCCGAATTGCCCGATCTTCAGTTTGTGCTGATGGTCCTGGCGTTATGTACGTCTGATCTCGAGTCGCTCAATGCCCCCGCATCTGTCCGTGAGAACGTGTTTAACCGGTGTTGGGCCTTGTTGCATGAAACCCCGCCACCCACCAAGAAGGACGAACGCGTGTTGAATTTAATGTTGGGTGATGAGGTCACGTTGGAAGCCCTTGTCACAGTGATTCAACAATCGTTTGAGGAAGAAGGATTTTCGGAGCTGACCTGGGAGCATGGGCCCAGTGAGCCATCCCGAGATTCCACTCCTGAAGTGCGGCCCCTGGTTGAACGGATACAGAAACTTTACCCTCAACCTGAGGACATGGACCCTCCTTCCAATCCTTCAACTTCTTCTTAATCCGTTCTCAAACATATTTCGACTGATCCGATGGGCGTGGTTCTCTCGTTGATATCGGAGACTCACCAGGGAATCACCCTTATTTTTTCCCTAATTTGGTTGTTGAGAGTCAAGACCCATTGAGACTTGAGCTGGGGGATATCGTCATTATTGGGGGCAATGGGTATTAGAGATTCTCTTCGATTGAGGCGATATCGATTTTCTCATTAAGAGTTTGCGGTCTTGGCCCTTTTTTTCTCGGTGTGGTCCGTATGGGCTGAGTCAAAGGCTCCGAGGCTTCGAAACTTCGCTTCCCGTTGTTTGAGCAATTTTGGAATCGGGATTTTTTGGAGTTGGAGAAAATGGGTATTGAGTGCCTGAGAGAGATGCTTGGCCATGAGTGGCACATTGCGATGGGCTCCCCCTAATGGCTCGGGAATAATATCATCAATGATGTTGAGCTGGCGTAATTCCGGAGCGGTCATGTGCAAGGCCGTGGCAGCCGTGGCAGATTTTGAGGGATCACCCCATAAGATCGCGGCACAGCCTTCTGGTGAAATGACGGAATAGATGGCATGCTCTAACATGAGCACCCGATCCGCCACGCCTAATGCCAAGGCTCCGCCGCTTCCTCCTTCGCCGGTGACCACCGCGATAATGGGCACCTGCAGTCTGATCATTTCCAATAAATTCCGGGCGATGGCTTCCGCCTGACCTCGCTGCTCGGCATCGATGCCAGGATAGGCCCCCGGGGTATCAATAAAGGTGACAATCGGCCGTTGAAATTTTTCGGCGAGTTTCATGAGACGCAGGGCTTTGCGATAGCCTTCCGGTTTGGCCATGCCAAAGTTCCGGCGCATGCGTTCTTTCAGCGACTTACCTTTTTCATTGCCCATGACCATAATCGAGCGGTCGTTCCAGGTGGCAAACCCTCCGATGATGGCCCGATCTTCTCCAAACAAGCGATCCCCATGGAGTTCGATGACGTTATCGGTGATTTCCTCTAAATAGTCAGAAATGGACGGGCGTTGGGGATGCCGGGCAATTTGGCTGCGTTGCCAAGGCGTGAGGTTGGCGAAGATTTCCTGTTCCATGTTAGCTATCTGTTCGGTACTTTTCTCAATGGCCTCTAGCACGGAATTTTTCTTGGACTTGGACTTGACTAATTTCGCCACGCGTCCTTCGAGATCTTTGAGTGGTTTTTCGAAATCTAAATATTCACGCACTGGCAGGCTCCTTGGTAGAGGGCAATTAGTGGAAGGCGACCGTCGATGTTCCCAACAAATGCTCCACTTCTTCTAAAAATTCCGGTGTAGGGGAAATGCCGACATTCGGTAGCTTCGACAGGTTGGCTGTCAGGTCCGGCTGTAGATGAAAGGCTAGGGAAATAGGTGTCGGTCCAGGGTGTCGTTCAAAAATATTTTTCAAGTCTACCAGATTGTCAGGCTGCACGTCTGGTTCGTGAATCTTCAGCGTCACGTGTTTCACGGTTTCACATTCTAATTGTGGCACCAGTTCCACTCTCGTGACTTTTATTCTAGCACCATTATCCATAAGATCTACTGCTCCGGTGATACGAATGACGGCGTCCGGCTTGAGCATCTCCTCATGGTTTTTGAAGGCTTCCGGGAAAATAATGGCCTCGACGGTGCCTTTCAAGTCTTCTAATTGGACATAGGCCATCCGATTTCCTTTTTTGGTGGTCGTGATTTTGATGCTGGAGATGACGCCGCAGAGTTTGACTTCTCGCTCATCCCGTATTTCTCTGAGTGATTCGGTGGAGCATGTGGAAAAATGGGCGATGGCCATGCGATGACGGTTGAGAGGATGATCGGTAATATAAAAGCCGGTCAGTTCGCGTTCATATTGTAACAGTTCATTTTGTGACCATTCCGGTTTCTGGGGAATGGTGAATCCGAAGCTATTCGTGTCCGCAACAGCGGTGTCTTCTGAGGGGAGATCAAACAGGCTGGTTTGGCCTTGTCGCTTGTTGCGTTGAACAGTGGTGGCGTGATCCATGATTGGATCAAGGGCTTCAAACAGGCTCGCCCGTGAGGTGCCCATGGAATCGAAGGCGCCGACTTTGATCAGGCCTTCGACGACACGTTTATTGACCTTTTGGGAATCCACCCGGCAACAAAAATCGACGAATGAGGTCATCTCCCCCTCTGCGTCGCGGGACTCCAAGATGATGTCGACGGCATTTTGTCCCACGTTTTTAATGGCGGCCAGTCCAAATCGAATTCCTTCCGGCACCACGCTGAAATTCTTTAAGCTCTGATTCACATCGGGGGGAAGTATTTTTATTCCCAAATCCCGGCATTCGGTAAAGTAGCCCACCATTTTGTCGGTATTGCCCATTTCGATGGTGAGGAGGGCTGCCATGAATTCAGTGGGATAATGTGCTTTGAGGTAGGCGGTCTGATAGGTCACCAGGGCGTAGGCGGCGGAGTGGGATTTATTGAATCCGTAGCCGGCGAAAAAGGCCATTTGGTCAAATATTTTTTCCGCGACTGATTCTGCGATGCCCCGTTCGACGCACCCGGAAATGAATAAGGCTTTTTGCTTCGCCATCTCATCATGCTTTTTCTTCCCCATGGCGCGTCGAAGTAAATCGGCTTGTCCCAAAGAGAAGCCAGCCAGCTTATTGGTAATGGCCATGACTTGCTCTTGGTAGACAATGACGCCATAGGTTTCTTTTAAGATGGGTTCCACCTCGGGTGGGGCATAGACGATTTGCGAGGGATCGCGTTTTCGTTTGATGAAGTCATCCACCATGCCGCTTTCCAAAGGGCCGGGACGATAGAGCGCCAAAATTGCGATGAGATCTTCAAATGTTTCAGGTTTGATTTTGACTAACAGGTTTCGCATGCCGGAACTTTCCAGCTGGAAAATGCCCGCGGTCTTGCCGGAACTTAATAGCGCGAAGGTGGCTGGATCATCCAGCACTAAATTGTTGAGGTCGAGCGGGGGCGAAACCAACGGGGAGGCATTGACCATTCTGACTGCCTCGTGAATCATGGTCAGTGTTTTCAAGCCGAGGAAGTCAAACTTGACCAACCCGACTTTTTCCAGATCGGTCATCGTATATTGCGTGACGATTTCGTCATTGCTGGTCTTATAGAGCGGTACATGCTCCATAAGTGGTTTCTGCGAGATGACCACGCCGGCGGCATGGGTGGAGGCATGGCGAGCCAAACCTTCTAAGGCCATGGCCGTATCCATGAGTTCTTTCATGCCGGGTTCCTGGTCGACTAATTCCTGCAGGCGGGGCTCCTGATTGAGCGCGTCTTTCAGGGTGATATTGAGTTGCGTGGGCACCAACTTTGCGACCTTGTCGACTTCGGCATAGGGGAAATCCATGACCCGTCCCACATCACGAATGGCGGCTTTAGCGCCCAGCGTCCCAAAGGTAATGATTTGGCAGACGTGCGCTTCCCCATATTTCTCAATCACGTAATTGATGACTTCTCCTCGACGGTCCATGCAAAAGTCCATATCGATATCCGGCATGCTCACTCGTTCAGGATTCAGGAAGCGTTCAAAGAGCAGGTTGTAGGACAGTGGATCCAGGTCGGTGATGCGGAGGGCGTAGGCGACCAGGCTTCCTGCGGCAGAGCCGCGTCCCGGTCCCACAGGTATTTTGCGTGAGCGCGCAAAATTAATAATGTCCCAGACGACCAGGAAGTAGCCGGCATAGCCCATGGCATTCAAGACCGCTAACTCAGTGGTTAAACGATGTTGATAGGCCTCAAGGGGAATGGATGTTGGACGTTCGCGCAAGCGCTGACGCAGGCCTTCTTCAGAGAGATTTTGGAGATAGGAGTTATGCGTTTGGCCTTCGGGCACATGATAATCCGGGAGGTATGTGGCGCCGAATTCAAGGGAGAGGTCGCATTGTTCAGCGACTTGCGTGGTATTCAAGACGGCCCGAGGAAACTCGGCAAATTCCGCGACCATTTCTTCGGTGGACTTTACATATAACTGATCCGTATCAAACTTCATGCGGTTGGGATCTTTGAGCGTTTTCCCCGTCTGCAAGCACAGCATGATTTCATGGGGGCGGGCATCGCGTTTGGTGAGATAATGACAATCGTTTGTCCCAACTAATGGAATGCCGAGTTTCCGATGAATCTCCATTAGTCCGCGATTGGCAATCTGCTGTTGTTCCAATCCATTGGCCTGCACTTCTAAGTAATAATGATCCTTGCCAAAAATGGATCGATATTCATCCGCAACTTGCATTGCCCCTTCAAGGTCATGTTGCCCGATTAATTGCGGGACTTCACCGCTTAAACATCCCGACAGGGCAATGAGCCCTTCGTGATGCTCACGTAAGAGTTCTTTGTCCATTCGGGGTTTGTAATAAAACCCTTCCAGGTAGGCTTTGCTGGAAAGTTTGATGAGGTTGTGATAGCCCACTTGATTGGTCGCGAGCAAAATCAGATGATAATACTCATTGTGTGCGAGGTGTCCGGATTTTTGAGTCCGGCTGCCAGGAGCCATATAGGCTTCACAGCCAATGATGGGTTTGATGCCGAGGTTTTTGGCTTTTTGATAAAAATCAATTGCGCCAAACAGGTTGCCGTGGTCGGTCATGGCTACGGCGGGCATCCCAAAATCTTTCACTTGTTGAAAGAGCGGGTTGAGTTGGTTGGCTCCGTCAAGGAGACTATATTGCGTGTGCAGATGAAGGTGAACAAATTGTGACGGCACAAATAATGTCCTTAGTCAGTAAAGTTAAATAAGTTGTGGTCGCAAAGCTAACTGGTGTCTCAGCATGGCAAATCAGTCAGCGTCATAATGGCCTGGTGGGTCGCGCATCGTTCGTGTCTACGATACAGACATCGTCTGAAATAGTCGACTGAGTGAGGGGGCAATCATCCCGAGAAAATGGGTATAACATTGTGGATAAATTCCATGTTGGCTTTCCTTGATCAAGCTAGAGAATGGGTTGAGCATTTTGACTGTTTTTTGAGCAGGGTCGTAAAAATACACACTCAATCGCCATGATTTCAGAAGTGATGCGCAAGGAAAGATACCTATGGCGATGAGGAAAGAATATGGACGACCTAAGCGATCATAGGGAGGCAGAAATCAACATCCCCTGCGCTTTTTCCATGGCCCATTTGTCCTGAGATTTTATTCATGAAGCATGAGAGATTGGCTTCAATCACCGATCGGTTGCTCCTGAAGAGGCGCCAAGGAAAAAAGGCTAAAAGTCTATAAATAATCAGGGCCAAGTTCATAAAATTGGCTGCCTATCAACAGATTTTAATGAATTCTGTGGATAATGTCATTTGCAAGAGTTTCGTGAAAATATCTACCAATTTTTCTGTAAAAATTGAATAAAGAAATGTTGACAAAAAGATATTTTCTACTTTTACGACGATGCCAAAAAAACTACACCACCAAATGTAGCAGGTTAGAAATATATTCATACTATGCCTAATAATTAGGCAATTTGCTCAATTCTTTGTCAATCCTTGAAGATTCACGCTAAACAAAGCGCTCACCACCATGTTATGCACAGAATGTGTGGAAGAGAGGTTTTTTTTCTGGTCTATATTTTGCCAACGTTCAACTTGAAAAAAACCAGCCCGTTTCGACTTGGAGGAGGCCTTCAAACACGATGGTGTTTTGCGAGCGAGAGCGACGTGTTTCTCAAGAATGATGAACTGCAAAGTTGAAAGGAGCAGGCCATGATTTTGACGACAACACCTAATATTGAAGGTCATCGGATTACGGAATATTTAGGGGTAGTCACCGGTGAAGCGATCCTGGGAACTAATTTTGTCCGCGATTTCTTTGCCAGAGTTCGGGATGTGGTGGGGGGACGATCCGGTTCGTATGAAAAGGAATTGGCGCGAGCAAGGGAAACCGCTTTTCGTGAAATTCAAGAAGAAGCGTTAGCGGTTGGGGCGAACGCTATTGTGGGTATCGACTTAGATTATGAAGTCATGGGCGAGAATGGAAGTATGCTCATGGTGAGCATCAGTGGTACTGCGGTGACGATCACCTGATGGGCGATCTCCGGAGTATTTGACTCATGATTGATCTTGAGCATTCCCCTCAACGATTTTGAGAAGAAAAATCAGTATTAGTTATTTTCACTTACATAAAAGTCTTGACCAAGCTAAGAAGGGACCGATAAAATAACCAAAGAAACAGGAACAACATAGAAAAAATTCATGTTATGTGAAGAAAAGAATTTTTGAATTTCAAAGGCCGGTCTATTATCACTCAAGGAGGATTTCATGAAAGCCAAAAAAGGTGTCGTCGATTTTCTGAATAAAGTGTTGACGAATGAATTAACTGCGATCAATCAGTATTTTCTCCATGGGGAGATGTGCGGGAATTGGGGCTATACGTTGTTGCATAACGAAATTCGTAAACATGCGATTGATGAAATGAAGCATGCGGAACAAATCATTGAACATATCCTGTTTTTGGATGGATTCCCAAACTTACAACGGCTGGGAACGCTAAAAATTGGCGAAACGGTGCCGGAACAGCTTAAGTCGGATTTGGGATTGGAGCATGAGGCAGTGAAATTGTTAACTGAAGCGATTGAGCATTGTGTCAAAGTGGGAGATTTCAATACTCGCGGAAAACTGGAAGTGATTCTCACCAGTGAGGAAGAACATATCGATTGGATTGAGACACAAATCGAAACAATCAAGCAAGTAGGCGCTGAAAATTATCTCAGCCAGCACATGCACCAAGCCTAAGCTGTTATATTTCTATGTTCAACAGGCTTTCCGGGGTCGTTCCATCAACTCCGGAAAGCCTTTTTTATTAGCAATTGATGGGGAAATTTGTAGAGAGATTCAACGCTCAACTCATCTATTTCAACACTCCCTCGCCCTATCAGGTAGAAGGTCGGGTGAGGGTGAAGGCTCATCGACTAGTGAACCCACTATTGAGGAAATCGTTTTTTGGTCAAGCCCATGCTGAACGGAATGCCACTCATCACAATGAGCGAATAGAACGGGAATGGAGGAGGCTATTTGCCTAAGGCCCGATCCAGGTTGAAGGCGGCGCTGATGAGTGCGAGATGGGTAAAGGCTTGAGGGAAATTTCCAAGGGCCTCGCCATGATGGCCTGTTTCTTCGGCATAGAGGCCTAAATGATTCGCATATCCGAGCATTTGTTCAAACATGAGCCGGGCATCTTCTAGCCGACTGCGATCTGCCTGACCGGCACGCGTCAGGGCCTCCACCAACCAAAATGTACAAATGTTAAAGGTGCCTTCTTCCCCGTTGAGGCCATCGGTCGATTCCGCAATGTTATAGCGATACACTAATCCGTTCGCGACTAATCCTCCTTTCTCTGGCGTTTGAAGTGTGGCATCCAGTGTTTTCAGCATGCGCGGGTCTGTGGGAGAGACGAAAAAGACTAAGGGCATCATTAAATTGGCGGCGTCCAATGAATCACTGCCATAGCGTTGAACAAAGGCCTTGCGTTGACTGTCCCAGCCCTTTTCCATGATTTCTTCATAAATGGTATCTCGTACTTTGAGCCAACGTTCCCGATCTGCCGGAAAGGAACGTTTGTCGGCCAAGCGAATGCCACGATCCACCGCGACCCAACACATCAGTTTCGAATAGACGAAATGTTGTTGCCCGCCGCGTACTTCCCACACGCCTTCATCAGTTCGTTGCCAGTTGTCGCAGACCCAATTAATCAGACGGCGGAGATGCTTCCACAGGTCATATGAAATCGGTGTGCCATATTTATTGTAGAGATAGACGGAGTCCAGCAATTCACCATAAATATCCAGTTGCAATTGATTATAGGCACCATTCCCGATGCGGACGGGCGAGGAGCCACGATAGCCTTCCAAATGATCGAGTGTTTCTTCAGTCAGCGTATGCCGGCCATCAATGCCATACATAATTTGGAGGGAGCCATCTGGCGCCAGTTCATGGCAGCGGGCTTCCAGCCAATGCATAAATTGTGAGGCCTCGTCGGTGAAGCCAATGCGTAAAAGACCATAGAGCGTAAAGGCCGCATCGCGAATCCAGGTATACCGGTAATCCCAATTGCGTTCGCCGCCAATGCCTTCAGGAAGGCTACATGTTGGGGCCGCCACAATAGCTCCTGTAGGTTGAAAGGTCAGAAGCTTCAGGACCAAAGCTGAACGGTGAACCATCTCTCGCCATCGACCTGAATAGGTGCATTTGGATAACCAGGTCCGCCAGTACCCGACGGTTTGGGTGAATAATTTTTCGGCATAGATTTCAGGGCAGAATCCGGAGGACAGGTCATCAGATTCCATGGCTTGCAAACAGACATCGACATTTTCTCCCTCTTGCAGGGTGAACTCGGCCACAAGAATATTGCCCTCTTGTTGAAGCGGGATGGTCGCACCCATACGGAGTGAAAGGTGTGGTGACTGAAAGATGCCGCCTCGTGCGTCCACGGTGAGGGTATGCGTGTCGCGGCCATAGTTGAAGGAAGGCTGACATTCCAAACGAAACGTCATGGTCCCGCGAATGGTTTGGATGCGTCGCACAATCCCATGTTGGGTGCAATCGGCGGCATCCTTTCCAACCGGCATAAAATCAATCACGCGACCGACTCCATCGGTGGAATGAAATCGGGTGACGAGCACATTGGTGTCTGGCCAATAATATTGTTTGGATTTGATGTTATTGGGGACTGGGGCAATAGAAAATCTTCCGCCTTTCTTCTCATCCAGAATGGCGGCAAATACACTTGGCGAATCAAAATGAGGAAAGCAGAACCAATCAATGGACCCGTTCATTCCCACCAGCGCTGTGGTGCGCATGTTTCCGATCAGTCCGTAATTTTCAATGGGTTGATACGACATAGCCCTCTTCTCGGTTTGTGCACAGGCAATATTGATGAATGGTCGTAGTAGTGAAAATTGG
>Ga0224496_10002023_pt1 | contig 12283 bp, 11 predicted proteins | sample SF_Jul11_sed_USG_2_FD_168127 | JGI IMG/M metagenome (GOLD analysis project Ga0224496, IMG submission 168127) | Sediment microbial communities from San Francisco Bay, California, United States - SF_Jul11_sed_USGS_8_1 | ecosystem: Environmental > Aquatic > Marine > Sediment | place: USA... | reverse complement strand
ACGCGGGCCTATGGACATCACCTGATTTACCTGTTCCTCGGCGGCTTCCTGATCGCGGTGACCATGGAAAAGTGGAACCTGCATCATCGTATTGCCCTGCATACCATTCGCATGGTCGGTGTCACGCCGCAACGTATCGTGCTGGGCTTCATGCTGGCGACGGCGTTTCTGTCCATGTGGATCAGCAATACCGCCGCGACCATGATGATGGTGACCATCGCGCTGGCGGTATTGCATGAAATTTCGCATGAAGTCGAACATCAGCCGGGTGAGTTCCGCTTTGCCACGGCGCTGGTGCTGGGGATCGGTTATGCCGCCACCATCGGCGGGGTGGCAACGCTTATCGGTACGCCACCGAATGCAATCTTCGCCGGTGTCGTCGAGAAGACCTATGGCTACAGTGTCGGCTTTCTCGACTGGATGCGATTCGCCTTGCCGTTGTCCATTGTCATGCTGGTGCTGACCTGGTTCTACCTGACCCGCATACTGTTCCGCAGCGAAATCGCACATCTGCCGGGCGGGCGTGATGTTATTCGCCAGCAACTCGCCGGTCTCGGTCCCATGTCACGCGAAGAAAAGGCCGTCGGCATCGTGTTCGTTTCGGTGGCGCTGCTGTGGGTGCTGCGGGGGCTGTACAATCCGCCGGCACTGTCGATGATCAAGGACTCGACCATCGCAATAGCCGGCGCACTGGTCCTGTTTATGATTCCCGTGAACCTGAAGAAGCGCGAGTTCCTGCTTGACTGGAAAACGGCGGTGACCATTCCCTGGGATATCATCATCCTGTTCGGCGGTGGCTTCGCGCTGGCGCAGGGTTTCAGCGATACCGGGTTGACCGGCTGGCTGGCCGAACGCCTGACAGTGCTGCAGGGCGTCGAGGTGTTGCTGGTGATCGGGGCCGTGGTCCTGCTGGTGATCTTCCTGACGGAAATAACGTCCAATACCGCCACGGCATCATTGTTACTCCCCGTCACCGGCGCGCTTGCCCAGGCGACCGGCGTACACCCGTACGGCATGATGGTGGCCGCCGTCGTGGCGGCGTCGTTTGCGTTCATGTTGCCGGTTGCAACGCCGCCGAATGCCATTGTCTATGGCAGTCGCTATGTAACCATTATGCAGATGGCAAAGGCCGGAATCTGGCTGAACCTGACCGGGGCGGTGCTGATTACCGCCTTCGTCTATTACCTGTTGCCGCGCGTGTGGGGGATTACGTTGTAAGCTGTCCGGGTCAGTCGCTTACCCTGGCGAGGATGTTGACGGTAAACACGATGTGTTCAAGAAAGGCCTGGGTATCACGTGCGCCGGCCGCAATGTTCATGCGGACCCGTTTGTCCGATTGATCATATTCGCCGGCAGCACCGAATATTTCCCAGCCGGCAAAGCTGGCGACGCCATCGGTGCGTGTGCCACCCAGCGATGCGCTGGCCAGTATATTAATGACTTCATCGCTGTCGTTGTAGCAACAGCCGATTTCGAAACACACCACCTCCAGTGACCAGCGCGGGTGTGGCAGGCCGCCACAGAGTTCCACTTCCGCAATACCGCTGTGCATGAACAGGCGGTTGGCGCCATTCGGGCCGTTTACGTGTACTTCCATTTCCTGCATGTTAGTCAGGCGCTTAGGCGTGATGATGTTGGTGTAGTCCATTAATAACCTCCAGGCGGTAGCTTGTTGCTTATCCGTTATTTATTTGACGATACCTCACGCCAGAATGGAAGTACAGGTTGGCCAGCGGGATTTGGCGTGCAGCGATATCGCGTATCGCGCCGTGACGAGGTACCGGCCGGATAATTGCGGAATTACCAGGCGTGGAGCCGTAATAACGAGAGCGGTTTTTACGCGCAGCGGCACGACGGGCCGGCTGGAACCGGGCAGTGTTGCCGTCACCCTTCCATCAGGTGATCAAGCTTGTCGTCCATATGCAGTTCGGTCAATTCGGTAAAACCGCCAATACACTCGCCGTCGATAATGATCTGGGGAACCGTGCGTGCACCGTTGGTGGCCCTGGCAAACTCGCGCCGTGCCGACATGTCGGAATCGATCATCGCCTCTACATAGGGGATGTTCCATTTAGTCAGCATTTGTTTTGCTTTTACACAAAACGGGCAATTTGCCGTACTGAACACCTTTACTCTGGCCATGTTGTTTCCGTTACCTGGTTAGGGAACCTCTGATTAATCCGTCATTGCGAGGAACAAAGTGACGAAGCAATCTCCAAACAGCTTATCCTACAGTACGAGATTGCCACGCTTCGCTCGCAATGACGGGATTGTTCCAATAAATCAGAGCTTCCTTGGATTTTATCAGGGCGTCATTATACTGATAAGCCGGATGCGGCAGGCAAGCCCCGTGCCGCGGCGGTTGCGGTGATCAGCTTGCGGGCAGTTTCCGCGGTCTCAGCAGGTTTAACAGCCGGACGCTGCCAGGCGCAGGTGTGTTGCCGGTGAACTCGAGGTGTGCGAGTGCTGCGGTCGGCATGATTTTCCGGTGGCCGGAATGGGCAGCGGCATCTCCGGCCAGGTACAGCAGGAGATCCTCGAGGCCGGGATTATGGCCAATCAGCATCAGTGGTTCCGGGGCGGCGGATATATCCCGCAATACTGCTAACAGGTCACCGAGGCTTGCCAGGTACAGGCGCTCGTCGTGGTAGATGCGATCAGTCGAGATATCGGCGCCGTTGCATACGAGCAGCGCGGTTTCATTGGTGCGTACCGCGGGTGAGCAGGCGATATATGCCGGTATCAGGCCGTTTTCTGCAAGCCACTTTCCCATTCTTGGCGCATCCCGCAATCCACGCCTGGACAATGGCCGGCTGAAATCATCCGTGGCACCTGAGTCCCAGTCGGATTTTCCGTGACGCATTAGCAGCAGTGTTCTGTTTGTTGTCATATCGATACTGTAAAGGTACAGTTTTACAGGTTAGCATTTTTATCACACCACAAGGAAAACATCCTGGCCAGTTTCGCAGACAGCAGCTCGCATGATCCGTCGAGCGACCGGGTAGTCGCCGCCGTTGATCTTGGTTCCAACAGTTTTCATATGATCGTGGCGCGTATCGAAGAAGGCGCGTTGCGTGTCGTCGACCGGCACCGCGAGATGGTGCGCCTGGCAGATGGCCTTGATGACAGGAATATGCTGAGTGACGAGGCGCGCTGGCGCGCGCTCGGCTGCCTGCGCCGGTTTGGCCAGCGATTGCGCGAACTGGATTCAAGGGATGTACGTGCCGTTGGCACCAATACCTTCCGTGCTGCGGATAATGCAGCGGAATTCCTCGAACAGGCGGAGCAGGCGCTGGGTCATCCAATCGATATTATTTCGGGTGTCGAAGAGGCGCGACTTATTTACAGCGGCGTGTCGCGCAGCCTGGAGACGCAGGACGAACGCCGGCTGGTGGTGGATATCGGTGGCGGCAGCACCGAGCTCATACTCGGCGACGGCCTCGAGGCGCAGTATATGAACAGCTTCTACATGGGTTGCGTCAGCATGAGTCAGCGCTACTTCAGTGACGGGGTGATCGACGAGGCGCGCATGCAACTGGCGGAGACGGCAGCCAGGCAGGAGCTTGAACCGGTTGAAAGCAGGTACCAGGGCGCGCGCTGGGACCGGGCGCTGGGCGCGTCCGGGACTATCAAGTCCGCTGCGCGCATTGCCTTCGAGAGTGGCTGGTGCGAAGAGCAGGAAGTGATCAGCAAACGGGCGCTGAAGCAGATACGCAAGTCGCTGATAGAAGCCGGTCATTTCGATAACATCAAGCTTAAAGGGCTGGTGAGCCAGCGTATCCCGGTCGTTTGTGGCGGGGTCGCGATCCTGCGTGCGTTGTTCAGCGTGCTGAAGATTGACGAGATGCGTGTGTCATCCGGTGCGTTGCGCGAAGGCCTGCTGCATGACCTGGTCGGGCGCATACAGCATCATGATGTGCGTGACCGCAGTGTCGGCCTGCTTGCGGCGCGCTGCAATGTTGATGAGGCGCAGGCTGAACGTGTGCGCGACATTGCGATGTTGCTGTATGAAAAGGTCGCCGATAGCTGGAAAATATCGGATGAAAGTTACGGGCAGATGCTTGCCTGGGCGGCGCAGTTGCATGAATGCGGCACCATGGTTGCGTTTAACCAGTATCACAAGCATGGCGCCTACGTTATCAGTAATGCCAACCTGAACGGGTTTTCCCAGCAGGAACAGCAGTTGCTGGCGGTGCTGGTTCGGTCACACCGGCGAAAATTTCCACTCGCTGACGTCAAGGCACTACCGGCACGGTGGTCGAAACAGGCCTTGCGGCTGGCTATTCTGCTGCGAATAGCCTTTACCCTCAATCGTGGGCGAACCGATACCGGCCTGTCACAACTGGATGTAAAGGTGAGCAAGAACAGTATCGATCTGATCATACCTGCCGACTGGCTCGATTTTCACCCGCTGACGAACGCAGACCTGGTGACCGAATCCGGATTGCTGGCGCCGACCGGCTACAGCCTGGCCGTGAATTCGCGGCCTCTCGGCTGAAAGCAGCCCGGGTCAGTTGTGCGCTGAGCGTGAATTGATAAATAAGCGTTCCCCCGGAGGCGCGAAGTGAAGGATCGGGGACAAGTTAAAATATTCGTTTAATACTATCCCTTCTCGCCAATCCACCCCTGCGGGGGAAGGAAGCTAGTGGCGGCCCTCCGCTACGATTCAGCCAGAGATTCGAGCAGCATATTCTGTGCTGTCACCGGCGTTTCTGTTGGGGTCTCACGCGTGTAGTTGCCGTCCGCGTTCAGTGTCCATGCCTGGGTGTTGTCTGACAGGTATAACTGCAGCTCGCTGATGATGCGGTCGCGGAAGTTCTCGTCGAGGATCGGAAATGCAACCTCGACCCGGTTAAACATGTTGCGTTCCATCAGGTCGGCGCTGGCAAGGTAGAGTTGTTCGTCGCCACTGTTGTGGAACAGGTAGACGCGGGTGTGTTCGAGGAAACGCCCGACCACAGAGCGTACTCGAATGTTGTCGGAAATGCCGGGAATGCCCGGCCGCAGGCAGCACATGCCGCGCACGATCAAATCGATTTTCACGCCGGCATGCGAGGCGCGATACAGTGCCTGTATCGCTTGCGGTTCGGTCAGCGCGTTGACCTTGATCAGTATGCGTGCGTCGGCACCGGCGCGTGCATGCTCGGCCTCGCGGTCAATCCACTTGATCAGCCTGGAATGCAGGGTGAAGGGCGACTGCAACAGATTGTTCAGTTTTGCCACTTTACCGAGGCTGGTTAACTGCATAAACACGTTATGCACATCCTCGCCGATCGCGGGGTTGCTGGTCAGCAGTCCATAGTCGGTGTACAGGCGCGCGGTGCGCGGGTGATAGTTGCCGGTACCCAGATGGACGAAACGATTCAGGCTCTTTTTGCGGCCCCGGCGCACGATCAGCAGCATCTTTGCATGCGTCTTGTAGCCGACGACACCGTAAACGACATGTGCGCCGGCCGCCTGCAGGCGGTTGGCAAGTTCGATATTCTCGGCCTCGTCAAATCGTGCGCGCAACTCGATCACGACCGTGACTTCCTTGCCCGCACGTGCGGCACCCGCAAGCGCTGCGACGATTAATGAGCCCGGTCCCGTGCGGTACAGTGTTTGCTTGATGGCCAGCACGTCCGGGTCGCTGGCTGCCTGCTTGATCATGTCAATGACAGGCAGAAACGATTCATACGGGTGGTGCAGCAGGATATCGCCATCACTGATAGCATCGAAAATATTCTTGTTGCCGCGCAGTCGTGCCGGCAGGCCGGCAGTAAAGCCTTTGAACTTGAGGTCGGCGCGGCCGACAATATCGTACACCGCCAGCATGCGGTTCAGGTTCACCGGTCCATTCGCCTGGTAGACGTCTGTGTCTGTCAGCCTGAATTCGCGTAACAGGTATTTACGCAGCTCGGCAGGGCAGTTGTCAGCAACCTCCAGGCGAACCGTTTCGCCATAGCGGCGTGCGCTGAGTTCGCCTTCCAGTGCGCTGGCCAGGTCCTCGATTTCCTCTTCGTCCACGAACAGGTCGCTGTTGCGTGTAACCCGGAATTGATAGCAGCCGGTGCTCTTCATGCCCGGAAACAGATCGTCGACATAGGCATGAATGATGGATGACAGGAACACCATGGTATTGGGTTTGCCGTCACATATATTTTCCGGCAACTGGATAATGCGTGGCAGTACCCGCGGCGCCTGTACCACGGCGCGTGCAGAGGCACGTCCGAATGCATCCTTTCCTTCCAGCGATACGATGAAGTTAAGGCTCTTGTTAAGGACGCGAGGGAACGGATGTGCCGGGTCAAGTCCGAGTGGACTCAGGATTGGTGTCAGCTGTTTGTGGAAAAAATTACGCAGCCATTTTTCCTGTTTGCTTGACCACTCTGAACGCTTCAGGAAGCGGATGTCCTCGGTTGCCAGCTCCGGGATCAGTTCATCGTTGAGAATACGGTACTGTTCGTCGACAAAATCCCGTACACAGGCGGACAGCGTTTTAAGTACTTCACCGGGGGTCTGGTTATCGGGCCCGGTGTGCAGCATGGCGGATTTCTCGCGTTGCTTCAGGACCGCGATGCGAATCTCGAAGAACTCGTCGAGGTTGCTGCTGGAAATGCACAGGTACTTGAGTCGTTCGAGCAACGGTACCGCCGGGTCGCGTGCATAGGCGAGCACACGGCGATTGAATGCGAGCAGGCTGATGTAGCGATTGAAATACAGCTCGGGTTGTTCGAGCAGTGCGTTGTCGAGTTCTTCACTGTCCGCCGGTATGGTTGGCAGGCGTGTATCGAGATTGATAATGTTCGAGTTCATATGTGTTGCCGGCAGGGTCCGGCCCTTGATCCTGTCAGTGACTGCCTGTTTAACATTTTACGACAATATGAATATACACCGCCGGGTCGCCCAGTGGCCGGCCGGTCACCGGGACCCGGCCGGGGCTGGATGTGCCGGACTGATGGCGAATGCCGCCAGTGGGCTGAAATACGTCAGAAAATCGACGTTTTGGGCTTACTGGACCGTCGCCAGCCGATCGATCAGCTGTTTGCCGATCAGGCCCATCAATTCTTCCATGGTGAGGCTGTCAGGTACTTCTTTTACATTGGAAAACCAGATGTTTTCCACCTGGCCGCTTTCATCTGACGACTCGGGAGAGATCAACGGCATCCCAACGAACACGCCCTGGCTGCCATCATCGAGACCTACTGTAATCAACTGAAGTTCAAGAGTTTTCATGGTATTACCTCCATTGTCGCCACGTCCGTGCCCGTTATGGGGTGCCATCGCTGGCAGGATTGAACCTGCACTTAATATGCCATCGGCTGATTCAGCGGCAGGTGAAGCCCATAAGCGGTTATTTACGGAGCGTTCAGCGGGAGGTGTGGCCGGAAAACAGCCGCCAGATGGCGCCAACCGGACGGTCCTGGCCAGTGCAGATGTAGTCAAGGGCGTGGTAGTTATGGGTGGTCCAGCGCATGTGCGTCTCGGCATGCCGGCGGCCGCAGAACAGTAGTTGATCGCCGGCCTGCAGTACCGTGTCATTTTCGGGGACCAGCTGTTCGTTATGGTTCGCGCGTACCAGGAACAGTGGCACACAGGCCAGCAGTTTGCTGCTATCGCGCGGGTCGGTGAGCAGGTGTCCCAGGGTCACGGGAAGTCGTTTGTCGATGGCCTCCAGCAATGCCGGTGTCTGTTCACTGTTGACTGTCAGGGTCCAGGTATCCGGTGGTGCATCGGCGAGAATACCGACCACGCGGCTGACCAGTATGTTGGCCCATTCTTCATTTTCCGAGGTTGCCTTGCGCAGGAAGGCCGACAGCAGCGGGTTGGTCAGCAGGTCAATTATGCGCCGGCCGATCAACAGGCCTGACTGCATGATCATATTGATATCGGCCGCCGCGAAAATCGCGTCGTTGGTGCGCATGTTCTGGCGCGCAACGGTGAACAGCTCCTTGTTGATATCGTGAGCCGTCATGATGATGGACAGGTTGTTGGCGTCGTCATCGGTGCCGGCGACGATGCCGGTCGCGGTTTCCACGCCGGCCTCAACGAGCGTGAAGGCCTCGGTGCCGCGTCCCTGAATGGCCTCTTCAGGGGCGCCGGTCGCCGCCAGGTCATTTTCAACGATGACGGTCTGGATGCCCTTGAACGACAGGCTCTTCTGTATCGCCTTGCCGAAGCGGCCGTAGCCGCAGAGAATCCAGGTCCCGCGTGGCGGGGCGGTGAATTCGGTCAGCGGTGATTCCTGCAGACTGGTCATCCATTCATTGACCAGGTACATGCTGGGCGACTTGAACAGCATCGCGAAGCGCTCGGCAAAGGTGTCGAACGGGTTAATGATGTAGTCGGTGCCGAACGAGGCCATGTTGGCCTCGGAGTCATGCGTTTCAGAGCGGCAAATGACCTGCAGGTCCGGTGCGAGCAGTTTACAGCTGATGGCGATGGTCAGGTTGACATGGTCGATGTCGGTGATGGCGAGGACGCCGGCACATTGCGGATGCTGGAGCCCGGCCGCCAGCAGCATCGAGGAGTCGGTGACGTCCGCGGTCAGTGCCGGGACGTCGACGGGAAAATCCTCCAGCCGCAGGCCCTGGATGCGTTGCTCGTTACGATCAAGGCACACGCAGCGCAGGCCGTCATCGGTCAGTTCACGCACGATCAGGTGACCGGCATCGCCCATGCCGCAGACAATGTAGAAGGGCTCGTGTAGCCGGCGGACGGCACGCGTGAAGGTGGTGAACGCCAGCACCCGTTTGAAAGCCGGATCCTGGATAACGGCGAACAGCGAACCGATCGCGTACAGCCAGGACAGCACCGTCATGTACATGGCGACGGTGGTCCACATACGCTGGATATCGCTGAACGGGTAGGGGATCTCGCCAAAGCCGATGGTCGAGCCCATGAAGCTGACGAAATAGAACGCGTGGAAGAAATTCATGTTCCAGGGATTGCCCTGGTCGTCGACCCCCGGCGCCAGCACCATGCCAAGGATCGAGATCGCATAGGCAAGGATCACCACGATAAGTGGCAGGCGCATGCGCCGCAGCAGCAGGTAGATCAGGTTCTGCATGGCTGTGTATTCCCGTGCGCGGTGTTTAGCGGCGGAACATGACAGTCTCGGTTACCAGGATGATCACCGAGATGATATTCGCCAGCAGCGCGCCGCCGGACAGCGACACGATGCTCGACATCACCATCGGGGTCATGCCGACACCGGTGGCGTGCTCCGCCATGGTCCAGACAATCACCGCGGCGATCAGTTGCAGGTCGGCGACCAGGCTGGTGGCCAGCAGTACCGCGCCGATATGCGCGCGGTCGCCGAATTTCATGATGGTGGCGATCAGGCTGACGACGAGTGCGGCGTACAGTTCATAGACGTTGTGGTGGTTCGGGTTGTCCAGATCGCCGATAAAAAATCCGAAGTTGAGCGTCAGCGAAAGCACGATGAAAAATGCAAACACCACTTTTTCGAGATTCATGAGTGTCTCCTCAAAAGGCCCTGATGCCGGGGCGTGCGTCCAGGTTGCTGCTAACCGTAACAAAGGGTTAGGTTGATAACAATGAATCGGCCCGTAGTTTGTAAAACGTTAACCGGACAACCACAATGGAGGTATGGAGCAGGAACTTTCAGAACAGGCGCGGCTGGAACGACGGGTGGGCAGGATCCACCTCAGGCAGCGCCTCGGTATCGAGCAGGACTACGAGCGCCGGGTGTTCGGCCAGGGCCGGACATTTATCCATATCGAGAACTGGTTTTCACTGCGCGGGTTGATTCGCGGCGCCCTGCGCGGCTCACTGCTGCTCGGCCGCAGTCGCCGCAATGCCCGGCGTATCCAGGTGCGGCATAACCCGCTGGTATTGGCCGGTCTGCCGCCGGCTTTCAAGGGTTTTACCCTGCTGCAGATCTCCGACCTGCATATCGACTTTGCCGATGACTATGCGCATGTGCTGATCGAGACGGTGCGTGACCTGGACTATGATCTGTGCGTGCTGACCGGCGATTACCGGGGTGAGACATTCGGGCCGTTTGATGCGACGCTCAAAGGCCTGCAGCGGCTGCGTGCCTGGCTGACGGGCGAGGTGTACGCAGTACTCGGCAACCATGACACCATTCGCATGGTGCCGGGCATGGAGGACCTGGATATCCGCGTGCTGCTCAACGAGCACGTCGAAATCCGGCGTGGCGCGCACGCGTTCTACCTGGCCGGGGTGGATGATGCGCATTTCTACCGCAGTGATAACCTGGAAAAAACCGCCGATGCTATCCCTGACGGCGCGGCCTCGATCCTGTTGTCGCACACCCCGGAGATTTACTCGCAGGCCGCACATGCCAATTTCGGCGCCATGCTGTGCGGCCACACCCATGGCGGCCAGCTGTGCCTGCCCGGCGGCATCCCGGTATTGCTTAATGCCCGCTGTCCCCGCGCCCTGTGTGCCGGCGCCTGGAAATACAACGGCATGATCGGTTATACCTCGGCGGGTTCAGGGGCATGCGTGGTGGACGTCCGGCTCAACTGCCCGCCGGAAGTGACCCTGCATCACCTGGTTCCGGCCTGACCGGCGCGGTACAGGCGGGACAACAGCAGGTCGATCACGATAAACGCAGCCACGGCGCTGGCCGTATCCGGCAGGCTGGCGCCCAGTTCGGCGTGTAGCAACCAGAGTGGCAGGCAGGCCTCGGGCAACTGGTCCAGCAGCGGGCGGGTACTGCCGGGCGCAAAGTCCGCGCGGCGCTTGATGAAGCTGGAGGCGAGATCGCCAGCCATGGCCAGCAGGCCGAACAGGGCACCATATATATGGTCCAGACCGGCAACCGGCGCAATCAGCGTAGTGGCCGCGACCGCGCCAAGTAGCCCGCGGACAGTTTTATGTGCACCGAACAACCGGCGACCATCGACGAACCGCCGCCCAGCGTCCAGCGGCCAGGCGAATCGTTCACCGAGTAACATTTCGAGTAACACGGGCACCGCGTTGGCAACGACCAGCATGAGCAGCAGGCGGATGATCAGTTCGCTATCCATAAATGCTCCGGCGCTGTGCAGTCATAGTCAGCGCAATTGTGCCGCTGGACAGCTGACAAAAGAAACCCGCCACGAGGGCGGGTTTAAGGGAGGTTGGTGTCGGGCTAACACTCATATATCAAATGCTGCGTATCCACTAGATATTGTCGTTGACGTTTGACCCACTGCAATAGATCGGTGTCGTCAGCGGCAGCACGTTGTATTTCATCAATCCTGCGCGCGGCCTCTTCGAGGCGTTGTGCCTGTTCCATCCTGTCCAGTTGCGATAACTCGTCTACATCGAAGGAAATGTTTTCCAAGCTATCGCCCCCTCTGACAAGACCAGATCAATGAGTAAATGATTACGCCAAGCGGGCCGCGCACTGTCAACCACAAAGGATTGACGGCATTTCCCGGGATTTTCAGGGGAGGAATGCAGGACCCTGATAATGCTCATATATCAGTAGGGTCTAATGTTAATTCTGGACTGAAAAAAATTTCCCGTTCCGTGGGCCTGTATAACCTGTTGTATTAATTATTAATAATTTAAAACAACGGCTACCCGGCGTTGGCGTGGCGCAGAATTGTCTCGTGAAAAAGCAGTTAATTCTTTGAATTTAAGCGTAAAGAAAAAATACCCGGGATCTATTTTAATAAATAAGCAAATTAGCTATTGCTTATTTAAGAAAAGTCTTATATAGTCTTTCTCAGTCATCTGATGACTAACTTTCTTAACCCAAATTTTAAACTTGATTGGAGACATATCATGAAAACTATCGCAACGATCATCACTGCTGCAACCCTGGCTGTTGCCGCTACTTCCGCTTCTGCCTGGGGCTTTGGTCCTTTCGGTAACGACGGTTACAACAATGGCTACAACAATGGCTATGGTGACACTGCAGCTGACGGCGACTTCGACGGCGGCTTCAGCATGAACTTCAGCGGTCGCGGTAGCGGTCGTGGTCACGGTCGTGGTTACAACAGCTACAATGGCTACAACGGTTATGCGCCTTACGGTTATGCGCCTTACGGTTATGCCCCGGTTGTTGCTCCGGTTGCTCCGGTTGCCCCGGTTGCTCCGGTTGCCAAGTAATTTAATTACTTAGCCAGAAAAGCGAAAGGGGCAGCCTTAACGGGTTGCCCCTTTTTTTGTTTGACAGCTGTAGGAGCGGACGCTATCCGCGAACAGACCGGTATACATATTCGCGCATGCCTGCGCTCCTACGGCGTGGCTTCGGGCTATAGGAGCGGACGCTGTCCGCGAACAGACCGGTTATATTCGCGCATCTCTGCGCTCCTACGGC
>Ga0224496_10002022_pt1 | contig 12284 bp, 8 predicted proteins | sample SF_Jul11_sed_USG_2_FD_168127 | JGI IMG/M metagenome (GOLD analysis project Ga0224496, IMG submission 168127) | Sediment microbial communities from San Francisco Bay, California, United States - SF_Jul11_sed_USGS_8_1 | ecosystem: Environmental > Aquatic > Marine > Sediment | place: USA... | reverse complement strand
GTGCCCGTGGCGCTCAACAGTAGGTCCTCCGGGTCATATATATCGGTATAGACTGTCGTCGCGCCGGCCAGGGCAGCCGGCCCCAACAGCGCCGTCACCGCGCTGAACCAAACTAAAAATTTTCTCATTTTTCTCCCCCAACAACCTGTCAAGATTATCCGCCTTGATTTTCAATTACCAGTCAAGGGCCACCAAGGCCGCCATAACAACCAGCGGCCCCAACAATATGGCCCCAGCCTCAGCCTAGGACAATCTGCTTTTACGTGCAATCCGCAGACCACCCTAACGTAAAAAAACTTCTTCTGATTTCGAAAGGATACACACCCGCCCCAAATCCGATCCACGATTTTTCCGCCGCCCCGGCCCGGTTTCCCGGAAAATACCCCCACAAAGTGGCAGTCGAGGATCGCCGTAAAAATCCGCGCAAACCGAGTACCAGGCCGCTCTACGCCGCGAATTTTCTTAAGTTTTCCGGCCGATCTACCGATCCGTTATTTGAAAACAGGAAATTTGCCGCCGTCACCGCAAAATCGGCTACACGCCTAACCGCAAACCGGGAACCGACATGGACTACACAAAGATCCGAGTATTGATCGTGGATGATGCCGCCATGATGCGCGTCCTACTCAAGGGCTTTTTAAGAAACATGGGGGTCACCAAGGTGCTGGAGGCCGGGGATGGCGAGATGGCCCTGGAAATCCTGAACCACACCCCGGTTGATCTTATCCTGTCCGACTGGAACATGCCGAAGATGACCGGCATCGAACTCTTGCGCCAGGTCCGGGCCGATTATCGCCTCAAGCGGATCCCCTTCATCATGATCTCGGCGGAATCCTCCCCCGAGAACATCCGGCAGGCCATTCAGTTACAGGTCAACCACTATCTGCTAAAACCGTTCACCGCCGCCCAGATTGAACAGAAGGTGGGGCTAACCTGCAACCGCATCCTCGACGCGGCCCAGGCCGCCGCCTGACCCTTACCCCAAACAAAAAACCCCCGCCGGCAACCAAGCCGACGGGGGTGATCTCAAGCAAACGCTTCTTGCTCAATCCCCCTTGAACTCGGCCACCAGGGCCTGGATCGAGGCCTTGGCATCGCCAAAATACATCCGGGTATTGGGGTAGAAAAACAGGGCGTTCTGGATCCCGGCAAAGCCGGGGTTCATGGAACGCTTCAGGACGATCACCGTCTTGGCCCGGTGGGTCTCGATGATCGGCATGCCGTAAATCGGCGACGTCTCATCATCCAGGGCCGCCGGGTTGACCACGTCGTTGGCGCCGATCACCACGCAGACGTCCACCGATTCCATCTTGGGGTTGATATCGTCCATCTCGACCAGCTGATCGTAGGGCACGTTGGCCTCGGCCAGCAACACGTTCATATGGCCGGGCATGCGGCCGGCCACCGGATGGATGGCATACATCACCTCGGTGCCGTTCTTCTCCAGCAGCTCGCCCAGTTCCTGGACCACGTGCTGGGCCTGAGCCACGGCCAGGCCGTAACCGGGCACAAAGGCCACCGAGTCCGCCGCCTCCAGGATGTAGTAAACATCCTCGGCCGTGGCCGGCTTGGTCTCACCCTGGGGACCGTCACCCGCCGCCTGGGTGGTGGAGCCGAAACCGGAGAACAGGACGTTGGTCAGCGATCGATTCATGGCCTTGCACATGATCTTGGTGAGAATAATTCCCGAGGCGCCGACCAGGGCGCCGGCCACGATCAGGATATTATTGTGGATCACGAAGCCGGCGGCACAGGCGGCAATACCCGAATAGCTGTTCAGCAGGGAGATGACCACCGGCATATCGGCGCCGCCGATGGGGATAACCGAGGTAACGCCGAACAACAGGGCCACCACCACGATCACCAGAAAGACGGGATAGGAGGCGGCGGAGTCCATGGAAAACATCACCCCGGAACCAACCGCGGCCAGCAGAATGGCGCCGTTCACAATATGCTGGCCCTTGAAAACCACGGCCTTGGAGGAAATCAGCTCGGCCAGCTTGCCAAAGGCCACCATGCTGCCGGAAAAGGTGATCCCGCCGATAAAGGCCGACAGGAAGGTGACCAGGGCGATAAACACGGACAACTCGGGATGCTGATGGTATTCGGCCCAGGCCAGCAGCAAGCTGGCAATGCCGCCGAAGCCGTTGAACAGGGCGACCATCTCGGGCATGGAGGTCATCTGCACCTTATAGGCCGCCACCAGGCCGATTCCCGTGCCGATCGCCATGCCGAGCAAAATCCATTTATAATCCAGGCCGGCATAGAACAGGGTGACGACAATGGCCAGTAACATGCCGAAGGCCGACAGCAGATTGCCTTGGCGGGCCGTGGCCGGCGAGGAAAGCATCTTGAGGCCGAGAACGAAAAAACCGGCCGAGACCACGTAGGCGAAATTGATAAGCAGGGCAATGGTATCCATCATTTTGCCCCCTTGTCGTCTTTCTTCTTGAACATCTCCAGCATCCGGTTGGTCACCGCATAACCGCCCACCACGTTGACGGTGGCAAAGGTGACCGCCAGGGTTCCCAGGATGATGGCCACGGTGCCGTTATCGGCCTTGAGGCAGGCCAGGGAACCGATCAGGGTAATCCCGGAGATGGCGTTGGAGCCAGACATCAGCGGAGTATGTAGCGTGGACGGTACCTTGGATATCAGCTCAAACCCTAAAAAAATCGACAACACGAAAACGAAGGTCAAAAATACGGCTTCCATGTATATCCCCTTTGATTAATGAAATCGCGCCCCGACGATTATTCCGGTTATAGCGTTTAACTTCCCGCCCAGACAAAAATTACTTCACGATATTCTTATAGGTTTCACTGAAAATCTGGCCGGCATGGGTGATCAGCGCCCCCTTGACCAGCTCGTCTTCCAGCTTCAGATTGAATTTCCCGGCCTCCTTGTTCCAGAAATGCTCGACAAAGTTGCCCAGGTTGGCGGAATACATCTGACTGGCGGCCGCGGCCACCCGGCCGGGCAAATTGCCCAGGCCAACCACCTTGACCCCTTCCACCTCGACCACCTGGTCGACCACGGAACCCTCCACATTGCCGCCCGACTCCACCGCCATGTCCACCACCACGCTGCCGGGCTGCATGCGGGCGAGCATGGCCCGATCGACAATCCGCGGCGCCGGCCGCCCGAAGAGCTGGGCGGTGGTGATCACCACATCGGCATTGACGCAGGCCTTGGCCATGCCCTCTTTCTGCTTCTGCAACTGCTCAGGCGTGAGCTGAGTGGCATAGCCGTCCTTGGTCTGACCGGTCTCGCCCAGATCGATCTTGACGAACTTGGCCCCCAGGGATTTGACCTGCTCCTCCACCACCGGCCGGGTATCAAAGGCCTCGACCCGGGCCCCAAGGCGCCGGGCCGTGGCAATGGCCTGCAGGCCGGCAACCCCGACCCCGATGATAAAGACCCGGGCCGGCTTGATAGTGCCGGCCGGAGTGGTCATCATGGGAAAGATCTTGTCGAGCTGCTCGGCGGCCAGGATCACCGCCACATAACCGCCCAGGTTGGCCTGGGAAGAGAGGACGTCCATCTTCTGGGCAACGGTGGTCCGGGGCAGCATTTCGAGACTGAAGGCACTGACCTCGGCCAGCCGCAGCTTTTCGACCAGCTCCTTTTCATTAAATGGGTCCAGATAGCTGACATGGATGCAGCCCTTTTTCATCAGCTCGATCTCATCCATGGGCGGCTTGCGCAATCGCAAGACCATGTCGGCCGCCCGCAACAGAGCCTGACGGTCAGGATTAACCTTGACACCTACCGCGGCATAATCGGCATCGGCAAACCGACAGGCCAGCCCCAGACCGGCCTCGATCTCCACCTCGGCTCCGAGCTTAACCAGCTTCTCGGCCGTGGCCGGAATCATCGGGACCCGGCTTTCCCCTTTACGGACCTCTTTCAGCACCGCGATTTTCATATAAATGCTCCTTTTGTCCTGCTAACCATTAACTGTTTGGACAAGCAGCTCTTCAACACATCGGACGGACATAAAATAACCGACAAGACAAAGCAGCGCCGCAACCTGACCGACTGCTGCCCACCTGCCCCGGCAAAATTCTCATAAAATTCTGAATTGATTACCACAAGGACAGATTATTTGCATCCTTAAACACACTCTTTTTCAGAACCATGCAGAGCTGCACGCCAGAAGCGGTGTTTATCATGCCCGCGCTGGCCACCCCGGGGCGCTTCCGGGTCACATCCCCGGCATATAAAGGAGCTTGTGCAAGAAAGGATGGCGACGCGGCCAAAAGCCGCTATTGCGGCCAGGCTGAAAGACAAGAGTTGCAAAAGGGAGGTGCGGCCGGCCAATGATTGACTGATGGAATCCAGCAACTCGAATTGTGGGCTGCCGGTGAGAATAAACAAGCCGTTTTTTTATCGTCGACAATTACCTGGAGAAGGGTTTGGTTTTGCACAAACCATAACCCAGGCGGAGAAATCATCTTTCCCCCGGCTTACCGTGGAGCAATGATCCCCCAAGTGTTTGCCGATCTCCTTCAAGGTCAAACCATTCAACAACATGGTTTATTATTGATTAAGTTAACACCATTCCAACTCTACCCCTCACAGCCTTTCCGCCAAATACCCACTGTTACTCCTGTCGGGCCAGCACCTTGACGCAACAGCGCAGGGAGCCGCCATACATGGCCGAAACACCAAAGCCTGGTACAGGGCGAATCAGGTAGCCCAGTTCTTGCCATGTCCGACGCGCGGCGGCATCAAATTTTTCCCAGCCATATTGCGGCAGGTAGGCAATTTTTCGGCCCCCATCTTCTTCGAGCAGCACGTTGTTGTAGGTAAGACAGGGGTAATCCGGCCTGTATTGAGAGCCCCGGTCCGATTTCGAGCCCGGCCCCCCTTCTTCGCACCCGGTTTTTTCCTTGGGCGCGACAAAGAGAAATGGCACCCGTTGCACCGTGTAACCCAACTTGGCAAACTCTTCAGCCAAGTGGTCCAAAGCCGGGGCAATGGCCTTGCTCTCGGCAATCGCCACCATGGTCCGCCCCAGCAAGTCCGGCGGCCGGATCACCTTCCCCTCTCTGTCAAGCAGGGCCGGAATGGCGGGATCCCCAAAAAAATCCGCCATGCACAAGGTTTCAAAATCCTTCACCCGCTCCGGGGCTTCCGCCAACTCCTGGTCGGCCAAACGCGCCCCCCAAGCCGGGTCCGCCAAGGCGATGGCATTCCCGCCCAGCGGAGTGAGCATCATGTCGATATGGGCCACTGGTTGCGGCAGCGGCCCAACCACCATCAGCTTGCGGCCGAAGTCCACTTCAAGCTGCCGGGCGATCTCACGCTCCGGTTTCCCTCGGAGCAAGGCGTTGTAGCGGATAGTATTGGCGCCGACAAAGACATGGGACTCGTCGGCCACTATATTTCCGCCTTCGAAGTGTAGACTGGATTGTTCCGCCTGAAAGCCGAAATACTTGGCCAGAGCCGGACCCGCCAGTCGGTCATCGACCCGCTCGAAGCGGCCGGAGGTGAGAAGGGTGGTTTGTGCCTTCGCCCCCTTCATGACCACAAAGGGATCTTGGGGCCAGATGGTCAGGGTGGAGTCCATGGGCAGTTCCAGAAAGGAGACCCTGTCTGGCCAGGGATTGGCAGCCACCGCAAAGGCGGCCCGGTCGTTGACCATGAGGACCACCTCCACCCTGGCGGGCAGAGCGTTGATAATGTCGCTGACCAATTTGGCGTTGCGTAACGGTGACCGACGGGCACTATTCACCGTGCAGGCGACCCTAGTAATGGAACCGCCCATATCCGCCTGAATCTGCAATCGGGACCGCTCACCACCCGCAGGCAAGAAGAGTAGAAAGAGCAGGAGGATACTGGCCATGGTTATTAACAGGCCAATATACTTCCCGCAAAACTCTCTTACCTTAGACGAAATCATCCGGCTGTTTCACGGGCGGGCATAAAAAAACAAGGTGCCGCCTATTTCCTGCGCCAGCGTCGATGGATGAAAAGCCCACCCAGGCCGGAACCGATGAGCAGCAGGGTGGAAGGCAACGGCACCGCGGCCACTCCGGCAGTGAACAGCCCATCATAGTCCACCACCGACCAGAGGTATGAATTGTCATAATCCAGACCGTTATGCCCCAGGACCAGCCCTCCATCCCGCCCCAGAAAGGTCGCGCCACTGTCCAGAAAGGTTCGGATGACTGCCTCACCCCGAATCAAGCTGGAGGCCAGTCGGGCCTGCAACTCGTCCCGGGCAGGAACGCGTCCCAGGTTGAACATCCGGACCGGGATGCCGGTTTCCTTGGAGAGAATGGCGGTCCGGATGGGAATGGAGGTTCGGATGCCGACCCGAATTTCACCCACCGGAATATCCGGGGCGACGATATTGAGGGTCTTGTCCAGCAGGGAAAAGCTGTCATCCCTTGTCGGCAGCTGAAAAAGATTCGTGTTGCCCAGGGTCACGGTAACAGGACTTTGCACTGCCGACAGGTTCTGGACGGTAAAACCGTTCAGATCGGCATCGTCGAAATTGCCACTGAAATCCACCCGAACGATAGACCCGGCCGGCAGATTGAAGGTCGGGTCCGCATCGCTTAATTCAAATATTCTGCGGCCATCGATACTTGCTACCGTCGTGGCCTGGGCGCTGGCGCCCAAGCTCAAGGTTATCGCTAAAAACAAGAACCCAAGATTCCTCATTCTCCCACCTCGTCACATCGATTTCTCACGTTAGCCCCGAACCCAGCTTGGCAGCCGACGGGTTATGGTTATTTTCTTCGCCCCACCGCGCCGAGCCCGACCAGTCCGGAGCCCAGGAGCCAGATGGCAGCGGGAAGCGGTACGGCACTGGACTGGACCAGATAGTGGCCGACCTCCGTGGACACCCCTTCGGTAAAGTAATAGTTCCCCAGGAGATCACCATCGATTTTATAATATGTATCCACGGTCCAGATGCCTTTTTGATATGCGCCCAGGCGTTTATACCATTCCGTGGAATCACCTAATGCGTCTGCTGTTACGCCCGCTGTTCCGTATGGGTAGACGGTGATATCGTACTCGGCATAAATATTACCCAGCATTCTCGCGGCAGCCTCGACCCCGGAATCGGCATAGCCAGGGGCAACGGTATCAGCGGTTGCGCTCAAATCCACCCCGAAAGCGGACCATAATGATACCACTTCAGCGGAAGTGGCGTAGCGCCATCCTTCAAACAGGCCGCCCGGCACTAATTGGGTAAGCACATAATCGCGGGACATTTCATTTGTTTCGGTGAGATCAAGCCAGTTCAACCCACTGGTGCTATCATGGGTGATGAGGCTGTCGCCGGGCGCCAGCCAATCAACGCCGGTTATTGCCGCATGCGCGAAAGCCGGCAAGCTCAGGGTCAACGCGGTAATTGTTGTCATTATTCTTCTTGCAGGCATGGATAATCCTCCCAGTGGTTTAACAATTTATTGTGATGCTCACGGATTCTTTCTTCTTCGGCTAATCAATATTATTATGCTTTCAGCAACAAAACATGCCGGCATATCATGATGTTATCCACCCCGCCGTCACTGGCCGCACTTGGGAAACTCGTCCGCATATATTTTTGGCTGATCACCGGTTGCCGCCTTAGCCCGGCAATCGTCACGACTCCTGCCGCTCTTTGCCTGCTGGCAGGCGGTCAGCAGCGCACAGAGCTCACCCAGGCCCCGGAATGATTGACTGGTCGAACTACAGGCCTCCTCCAGCACCCCGACCGGCTCGGCCGGGTTGCCTTTATCCTGCCGATAAATCCGAACAATATAGGTGTCCATCCACCCTCCTTATTCATTTCAAGTCCTAGGAGAAAAACCGTATTGTCGAAACAACAATAACCGGGAGGGGCTTACAGGAGACTTACAGGAAGGGAGAAAATAAAAAAAGAAGGGGATTTCTCCCTTCTTTTAAAGATCTCCTTCCAAGGAATCCTACCCGGAGCCCCCCTTACAGGTCGAAAAAACGACAACATCCTGATTCCCTTGACTTTTCCCTCAAGAACAGCCCTTGAAAATTATTCAGTGTTCGTCCGAAAAGGAGCCGGCAACAGCACGCCCCTCAGCCCGACGCCTTAAAAAACAGCCGCTTTACCATTTTTTTCTTTTTTCTTCCTTCCTGTAAGTCTCCTGTAAGTCTCTCCCGGCTAGGTTAATTCCGTAACAATAGGTTTTTTCCCGAAACATCAGCATCTGGACAATTGACCAAAATGACTCGAAACCCCAACCGACAAACAAAACCGAGCTCGACTTCAATGCCACCTGCGGCCGGAAACGGCCGCCGCGCTCATCAAAACAAAAAAGGAGAGACCATGTTTCGCTCCGGATTGCGTCATCCCTCCTTCCTCCTGGTCCTTCTGTTACTTGCCCTGCCCCTGCTGCCGGGCCGGGCGTTCGCCTTGACCCTGGGCTTTGCTACCGATCCGGTGACCGGCGAAACCGTGTCCGTGACCGGGGAGACCCATGTCCTTGACGGTCAAACCCCCGGCAGCATGACGCTCAGTACGGTCATCAACTGCGCCCTCCTCCTCAAGGGTGACGTTCTGCCGACCACCCTTAACCTGACCACCAATCTTTTGGACGGCAACACCATTGTTGCCACCACCAAAATAACCGTCACCCCGGACTGGCATTATCTAATTGACCCGAATCTCCGCTTCGCAACCATCACCTACACATTCCCCATGCCGGCCACCGGCCCGGCCGATAACGAACTGGGTACCGGCGATCACCGTTTCGGAATCAGCCTTTATATTGATAAAACTCTTTACGCCGCCACGGAAAGTCCATCTTTTTACTACACCGTCTATTCCGGCGACCTCTATTTCAACCAGGTGCTGACCACCCTGCAATCCATGACCCTGGGCGGCACCTGCGCCGGCGACCTGCTGCTTGCCGACCCCTCCACCGCCACCTGGGACTCGGGCTTCGGCCCCTTCCCGTTTAACGGCGTTGACCTGTGCGCCAACCAGTCAAACAACCCGGACGGCTACACCGTTGACCTGTCGGTGGCCAGTGGGTCAAAAACCGTTGCCAGTCAGGTAAACGGCTCCACCGCCGGCCTCAACTGGCTGATCGGCCCGGTGTATCTGGACTCGACCGGCGGCCATTACACGGTTGGGGCCCTTGGCTTGCAACCGCCGGTAAAATTCCATGCCGCCACCGCCAGCGGGGTCTGGCCCCGGGGCGGCTCCGCCACCTCCAGCCTGGGCGGCGGCACCTTCAGCCAGTCGGTGAACGACATCACCTTCCAGTCCACCAATCCGGTCTTTTTCCACAGCTATGGCCTGCCATTCTATGTGGCCGGCGACGGCCTCACCTTTCCGCTGGCCTCAACAAACCAAACGGGCCTCACGGTGACCAACCCCAGGCCCTATTACGTGCACCACGACCTCTACAACGCCCTGGTCCCCACGGACCCGAACAAGGAGTCCGGCTTTACCAGCAACGATTCCGTGTTCCGGGAGGCGAACCCGGCCCCCGCCACCGCCAACCACATCACCATTAACCAGGCCGGCATAACCGGGCATCTGGAGTTTGCCGGTCTGGATTCGATCTCGGCCTTTCCCCGGGGTAAAATCATCTCTCCGGACTTCGGCCTCGACCTTGAAAACGGTCGGATCGCCGCGGGCAGCGCGATCAGCGGGGCAGCCCCGCTTTCCGTCGCCCTCGCCTTCGACGGCAACTGCCCGGCCGGTGATTGCGGCTCGCACAGCCCGAGTCAAGACTACGTGCTGGAAATCCCGGCCGCCACCCTGTTCCCCAACGGCGCGGTGGCCGGCCGCTTCGACAACCTCGGCAAGTCGGGGCAGGCCGATTCATCCGTAGTCGCCTGGGGCGGCTCCAACGGCACCGACTCCACCTTCAAACGCAATGATCTCAACAAAAAAGGGGTCTGGGTGGTGCCGGGCTTCATCATGGAAAATACCGCGGCCGCCCCGGGCGCCGAGGCCGAATACCGCCTTACCCAGACCCTGCTGGGCTCCTTTACCTTTAATGAGCCGGCCTTACCGGACGAGCCGCTGACCGCGGCGGCCATCCACCTGCTCAACGATCCTAGCGACACCAGCGCCGTCCGGGGGGATGGCTACTTTGCCGGGATCAACCTGGGGCCGGAAATCCTCCAGGGACCCGATGCCGCCACGCCCACCTTGACCCCGGGGGTGGGGGAAATCCTCACCGACGGGCTGGATATCCGATTTAACGGCAACAGCGGGTTTGCCGCCCTGCCCGACGGCTCGGCCACCAAATACTTTCTGCGCCAAGGCGGCCTCACCGGGGTCTTCAACACCGGGGTGGAAAATGGCGCCGCCACCCCGATCAACATCTATGGTTACGACCTGGGCTTCAGCCGCTTTGCCTTCCGGCAGACCCTGAATACCCTCTCCGCCGAGACCATGATCGACGGTGAACTCACCCTGCATGGTCCCACCGGCGGCGCCGCCGGACTGCGGGTCGGCTTCACCCGCCTGGCCCTGTCCTGCAACGGCAACCTGGGAGACGGCGCGGTGGACACCGAACCGGAACCCAACTGGCCATACGGCACGGGCAAGGCAGGCTGCGACGACGACAACGGCGACAACGACGCATACACCGACGAGGGCTGTCACACCCTGGATTACTGGCAGATGCCCATCTTCATCTCGGGCATGAGTTTTGAAAACAGCGACGCGGACCAGGATAACAAGGAATGCAACCAGAACCCGCGCCTGCTCTTCCTCAACACCAAAAATCTGGTCAATCGGCTGGGCTCCACCCTGTCCATGAAGGCGGGCTATGGACCTGACGGCTCCTTGCGCGACCAGGAAGTGCTCGGCACGGTGGACACCTGGTTCGACAAGCCGAGCGGCGGCGAAAAGCCGGGGTTTGCCATCCGGCTGGCCGATGTCTACCTGAACGAGATCGATGCGGCCAACCTGCCGAGCTGGCAGGGCTTTACCGTCATCGAAGGCCGCGCGGACGTGCCCCTGTTCGACGACACCAACCTGCGCGGTCACCTGGTCAATCTGCCCGCCGACTCGAACGATGTCCCGACCTACATCTTTGAGAACGCAACCGACAACGACCGCGACGGCATCACCGCCGGCTTCGATGACGACACCGACCCCACGGTCGGCGATGTCAACACCTTCCGGGCCCTCCTCGCCCCAACCAGCCCGGCCGCGGCCCCCAAGCCTTACTTTGAATACCACTGGCCCAGCCAAGGAATGATCGACCTGACCTACCGGGCCGACTTCCAACCGGCCGGCACGGAAACCATGCCGCAATTTTTCGGGATCAAGGAATCCACCACCCTGCTGGAGTTGCTCGAGATCGACTCGATGCCCGATTACATCAATCCCGAACGCACCAAGTTTTCCTTCGGGGTGAGCGCCAACACCGGCGCCCTGGAGAATTTCTCCCTGGATGTGGGCAATATCACCACGGGGATCAACAACTTCCTGACCTCCCAGCTGGGCGTGGACCCGGCCTTGGACCTGGAAGGGATGATGGCCCGCCTGATCGCGGCGGAACAGATCATGCACGATCTCACCGGCGGCGACCTCAACGCCTTGCTCAGCGAGGCCATCGACCAGACCATTGACGAAAGCGGGGTGGGCGCGGCAATTCACACGGTGGTCACGGCGGTGAACCAGGCCCACCAGACCCCTTACCTCCTGGCCAGCCGACTCACCGAACCCTTCAACCAACTCAAGCAGGAGCTGGTTGACGAAATCACCGACCCGGATCTTGATTTCGCCGCCCTGGCGGTGAACACGGCCGACCCCGCGGCCCTGCAGGCCGCCCTGGCCCCCTTTACCAAATATAACGCCGAGGGGTTATGGGATCTCTACCAGAATTCCTTCCCCACCGCCGACCCGGCCCAGTTTAACGACCTGCAGGTGCGCTACGAAAAACTGCGGAATGCCACCAATCGGTTACTGGCCCGGCTTGACACCATCAAAAACGCCAAGGACGATGCCTTGGACTTTCTCACCTCCTCGGGCGAGATGGGGACCACCGGCATCGACGACCTGATCGGACTGACCCGGGAGGCCTCAACCAAGGTCGAAGAACTCTGGGATGCGATCAATGGCGGGTTCGCCGACTACACCACCCCCAACCCGGCCGACAACGCCCTGCTCAAGAAGATCGACGCGGCCAAGGGCTCCCTAAGGGAGGTCAAGCAGGCCATTGCCGCCGTACACCTCGGCGACATTGCCGATGCCCTGTATATCGCCTCCTTGGTCGCCGGTTCACCCACCGATGTCTCCATGCTGCGCTCGGCCGAGGAAACCGCCGAGAGCGCGG
>Ga0224496_10002021_pt1 | contig 12286 bp, 11 predicted proteins | sample SF_Jul11_sed_USG_2_FD_168127 | JGI IMG/M metagenome (GOLD analysis project Ga0224496, IMG submission 168127) | Sediment microbial communities from San Francisco Bay, California, United States - SF_Jul11_sed_USGS_8_1 | ecosystem: Environmental > Aquatic > Marine > Sediment | place: USA... | reverse complement strand
GACGGCCGCCGCCGCTTTGGACGGGGAGGTGGGATTAAAGATTACCTCGGATCGTTTCCTGGAGGCAATGGACACCCAGGAGGCAATAAGCAGGAGATGGTATGAAAGCTGGGTGGGCAAACAGGTTGAAGTGCTCGTGGAAGGCCCCAACAAAAAGAATCCGGAAAAAAGCACCGGCCGCACCCGGGAAAACCTGATGGTACATTTCATGGCAGATAAGAATTACACCGGGAAGTTTATTCATGTTAATATCATGGGGGCTGGCAGGTACTCCCTGGAAGGCCGGTTGTCGTGAAATATTCTCCGGGGTCATCAATGAAATGAAAACAAACGATATGGTGGAGATGAGGGTGGAAAACCTGGTTTTCGATCCACTCACGAATACACCGATAATTATCCTCAAGGATTTGCTTGGCAATAAATCGCTCCCCATCTGGGTAGGCTACCCGGAGGCGACCGCGATCGCACTGCAGATGGAATCGGTCACTACGCCTCGGCCGATGACTCATGACCTGATAAAGAATATCCTAATGGGAGTGAAGGCGTCGGTGAACTATATATGCGTTAACGACCTGAAGGACAGCACATTTTACGCAGTGATTTCCATCGGCGCGGGAAAAGACGAGGTGGAGGTGGATTCCCGTCCTTCAGACGCTATCGCCGTGGCTTTGCGCCTAAAAGCGCCAATATTCGTGAATCAGAAAGTTCTGGAAAACGCCAAGGAGTATGAGGTGTCACCCGGCCCCGAGCAAGGCCCGGATGAGGAAAACCAGGTTAAAAGGTGGCTTGACGCAATCAAACCGAGCGATTTCGGTCAGATCGACCAGTAATCTGGCTGGCAAGGGAGATACCAATTCTTTCGCTGGTAATGAATAATATTTTGGGGGATCTGAAAAAGTGTATTGGATTGAAGGGGGATCAATCAAGGTTGTTATGAGAAAATTAGCATTTATAACTCTGGCTATCACATCCATTCTGTCAGCGGCGCCGTGCAAGACTTTTGCTATACCAGGAGTCGGAGGGGCAGCAGAGGAGACCTCTCAAAGCGCCGGGCAGAGCGTGTCCGATGCTGGACCTGAAGACACTATGTTGGCTCAAGCCAAGGCAGATAAAGCCCACCCCGCAACGCCTGTGAAGATGGACAAAATCATGGGATTCAACCGGGAAGGCGTAATCATCGGTGTGGATAAGGATAAAGGAGTCGGGGTTATTAGCGCAGGATCCGCCCAAGGTGTGAAAGTCGGGGAGATGTTCGCAGTCGTGCGAGTGAAGGATAAAGTCATTGATCCCTCTTCAGGGGAGGTGGTCCGGGTTATTCAGGAATTTGTCGGCTCTGTGGAAGCCATCTCCGTGAGCGACGCTTTCACCGATGTGAGGCTGGACAAGGGCGCCAAATATATCCTGGAAGGAGACAGCGTCAGAAGAAAACCGAGCACCCCATCCGGTGTCTCCATCAAGAATGTTGAGGCCAGGAAAATAGAGATCAGTTGGGATCTGGCTTACGAACCGGAGGTGAAGGGATTTAATATATATCGCTCGCTGGTATCAAGAAAGGATTCATTCGAACTGCTTGACACTGTGTCCAGATCTGACGCCACGACCTACCAGGATAAATCCACCTCCAAGTTCCCCATCGTCGAAGGCTCGACTTATTATTATCGTATATCGAGCTATAACCTGCTCAATAACGAGAGCGACCCGTCGGATATCCAGTCTATAAAGGCCAAAAGCGCCCCAAATCCGCCGGAGGGTTTCAAGGCGGAAGGTGGAAAGGTAAGGTCCAACTACCTTGAATGGACTCCCCTGGAAGGAAATGACGTGGGCGGCTACAAAATATACCGGGCAAATACAGCCGATGGGCCCTTCGAAGAGATCGCCGATCTCGGTAGCGCCAAGGACAGAGACTACACCGATTACGGCGGAGGCAAGCCACTTTCCCCAGGTCTTGCGGATAGCGTCACTTATAGCTACAAGATCGCCGCATACAACATTTTCAAGACCGAGGGTCCACAGAGTAAAGCTATTTCCGCCACCACGGCTGCGCCACCAACAGTCCCCACAGGATTTTCCGCAAAGGGCATGCAACCGAGGATGGTACCGCTTACCTGGGATATACATACCGACACCAACGTGAAGGGCTATATCATCTTCAGAAGCGATCAGCCGGATGGCCCTTTCACGGAAGTCGCCAAAATCCAGGGAAGGGAGATCATTAATTTCGTGGATAAGGGGGCCGAATCCGCCGGCTCCGGCTGGGGAGCCGGTTCTTCCAAAGCAAAAAACCTTGAAGACGCTCATCTCTATTTTTACAAGGTACAGGCGTATAACTGGGTGGATTCCAGGTCGGAGTTCACCAACGCGGTTTCCGTTTTAACAAAGCCTGTTTCCTTCCCGCCAGAAAATTTCACCGCCACCAGCGACAGGGCAAGGCAGGTCCCGCTGGAGTGGAGACCTGTGCCCGATGTAACCATCGATTGGTACGAAGTCTTCAGGTCCGAAACCGAAGATGGGGATTTCAAGAAGCTGGGCGCCATCAAGTCTGACAAATCCTACTATCTTGACGAACAGCTTCCAGACGGAATGACCTACTATTATAAAGTACGGGCGATAGATAAATTCGGCTTGATTGGCGAATTCACCGAGCCTGTCTCCGCCACTACCAAAAAGCTTCCCTCCAAGGTCTCCGGAGTAAAATGGGAGATCATCAGCGGAGAGCCTACCTTGCTTTGGGACCCCAATCCTGAAGTGGACATCAAGGAATACATAATCTATGAGAAGGGATTCTTCGGTTGGTCAAAGGCGGGCTCATCAGTGGAAACCAAATACGTCATCAAAGGGCTTGCCAGCGGCTCCACCAGCAGTTTCTCTGTGTCCGCCGCAGATACCGCCGGGCTGGAAGGGGAGAAATCGGAATCGATAACGGTGAGGCCCTAGACCGGACCAGGGCGACTATAACAATGGACACTTCGGATAACCGTAAGCATATCTGCCAAATATGTGGGTACGTTTACGATCCTAAAAAGGGTGATAATGACACCGGTATCGCGCCTGGAACCAAGTTTCAGGATCTCCCCGCCGATTGGGAGTGTCCAGATTGCGGCGCCGGTCTGAAGGATTTTTCACCCATTTAATGGTTTCCTATAAGTGACTGTTCCAGTCCCCTCTCCCCGCCCACCATGGCGACCCGGCGCTGTGGTTCCTTTTCTATCTTTTATTAACCGTAATTTATTGCCATACGATACCATGTATGATGTAATATCTGGTTTAGCTTGCGATATGGAGGCAAAACGCCCCCAAGCGATAACAACACGCATGTTTTCAGATTCCCGCCCCCTCAAGTGCGGCCAGAGCGGCCGTGGGAGTTGGAAAAGGAAGAAAACAGAGGATTAACTTGAAATGACGAAAGGAACAGCATCTTGAAAGAACTCTCGCTCCAAATCATGATGGAGGCCGGTTTACACTTCGGCCATCAAACCAAAAGATGGAACCCCAAAATGCGCAAGTACATTTTCGGCTCGCGCAATGGGATATACATCCTGGATCTGCAAAAATCCCTGAAGCTCGCCAACAAGGCGATGGCATTCGCCAGATCCTTGTCCGCCGGCGGTGGCACCATTCTCATGGTGGGATCCAAAGCTCAGGCCAAACCGATCATAAGAGAACAGGCAACCGCATGTGGTATGCCTTTCGTATCCGAGCGCTGGCTAGGTGGCATGCTCACAAACTTTGAAACCATCAAAAAGAGCGTGGCCAGGCTGAAGCAGCTGCGGGAAATGAGCGAAGACGGCTCCTTCAAGGTGTTGGCGAAGAAGGAAGTGATTCGACTGCAAAAGGAACTCGACAAGCTGGAAAGAAACCTGGGCGGCCTGAAGGATATGCAGGCGTTGCCGGACGCCGTGTTCATAGTAGACACAAAAAAGGAGAGCATAGCCCTCTCCGAGGCTGTGAAACTTGGCATCCCCATAATCGGCCTGGTGGACACTAACTGCGACCCTGACGGGATCAGCCATATAATCCCTGGCAATGATGACGCCAACCGTGCCATCCATCTTGTGGCGTCCTCGGTGGCGGAAGCTATAATGGACGGTAAAAACGAGCATGACATGAAAATGAAAGCTCTCTCCGAGGAGAGGGAGCGGACAGCTGCGGAAACATTGAAAAGAGAGAAGTCCAGGAAAGAAGCCGCCGCCGTGGAACAATCCGCAGCCGCCGCGACTCCGGTCGAAGAAAAATCCACCGCCGAAACCGGGACCGAAAAGGAAAATCAATAACATCGGATTTCACTGACCACCAGGCAACGAAGGTCAGAATAATCCTGAATACTTAATATACGAGGAATAGTAGACCAATGGCCGTATCAATGGAGATGATAAGGGACCTGCGCCAGAAAACCGGCGCCGGAATAATGGAATGCAAGGAAGCCTTGAAAGAGTCGGACAACGATATGGAGTCCGCCGCCGAGTACCTGCGGAAAAAAGGGGCGACAAAAGCAGCCAAGAAGGCGGACCGGAGCACCAAGGAGGGCGCCGTGCGAACCGTGGTGGAAGGAGACATAGCCGCCATGGTGGAAGTGAAATGCGAGACCGATTTTGTGGGCCGCAACGAAAAGTTTCAGGAGATGGTGGTCAAACTGGCGGGCCACACGGCGGCTTCGCCGGAGACGGAAACCGAGGAGGCTTTCCTGGCTCAGCCATATTTCGAAGACAACTCCAAAACCATAAATGACATTATCACAGCCAAGATATCGGAGATCGGCGAGAATATCGTTGTTGGGCGAAGGGTAAAGATGGTCATGCAAGGCCCTGGTCTCCTGGTATCTTACATCCATGGCGTGGGGAACATCGGCGTTCTGCTAGAGATCAGCGCTGAAAGCGGCGAAATAGCCGAAAAGCCCGAAGTCGCCGAATTGGGCCGCGACCTGTGCATGCAGATAGCCGCCATGAATCCCATCGCTCTCAATCCAGAAGAGATACCCCAGCAGACCGTGGATAAAGAGAAGGAAATATTCGCCGCGCAGGCCCGAGATTCTGGCAAGCCGGAAAATATCATCCCCAAGATTGTGGAAGGGAGCCTGAAAAAGTATTTCGGCGAATCTTGCCTGTTGATGCAGGCTTTCGTAAAGGAAAACAAGAAAACCGTGGAATCAGTGATAAAAGAAGTCGCCGTCAAGGCTGGTGGCAATATCGTTGTGAAGCGCTTTGCCCGCTACCAGCTGGGGGAATGAAGGAGGATATGGATCAGCCAACACCCTACTATAAAAGGATTCTGTTAAAGCTCACCGGAGAGGCTTTCTGCAGCCAGGGAGGTTTTGGGATAGACTTCGGTGTGGTCAAGCGCCTGGCTAAGGAGCTCAAGGCCGTGAAGGAGCTGGGAGTTCAGGTGGGTGTGGTTGTGGGCGGTGGCAACATTTTTCGCGGCTCTATTGCCAACCAGAATGGGATGGATCGCGTCACCGCAGACAACATGGGTATGCTGGCCACGATGATAAACGGGTTGTCGCTGCAAAACGCCCTGGAGGAGGAATCGTGCCACACCAGGATGATGACTTCCATAGATATGCACCAACTCGCTGAGCCTTATGTCCGACGAAGGGCCATTCGCCACCTGGAAAAAGGGAGAGTGATAATCCTGGCCGGCGGCACGGGCAACCCTTATTTCACCACGGACACCACTGCCAGCCTGCGGGCAATGGAGATAGGCGCCGAGGTGATTTTGAAGGCCACCAAGGTGGACGGCATATACGACGCCGATCCGATGAAGGTGGCCTCCGCCCGCAAGTACACGGAGCTCAAGTTCATGGATGTCCTGAAGAACAATCTAAAGGTCATGGACGCCGCAGCCATTTCACTGTGCATGGAAAACAATGTGACGATCATAGTTTTCAACCTCAACGTGGAAGGCAACATACAAAGGGTTGTGTTGGGTGAAAAAATAGGTACGATAGTAAAGGAGGCATGAGCCTGATGGAAAATATTCTGGAAGAAGTCACTCACAAAATGGACGTAACCATAGATCACCTGTCCAGAGAACTGGCCGGCATCCGCACCGGGCGCGCTTCTCTGGGCCTGTTGGAAGGGGTGCAGGTGGAGTACTACGGGGTGAAATCACCCTTAAGCCAGGTGGCTACTCTCGCCACGCCAGACGCTCTGACCATATCCATCATGCCCTGGGACGCCTCCATGCTGCCTGTGATAGAGAAAGCGATCCTTACCTCCAGCTTGGGACTCAATCCTCAAAGTGATGGAAAATTGATCCGCATCCCCGTCCCTCCCCTCACGGAAGAACGGCGCAAGGAGCTGGTCAAGGTAGTTAAAAAAGTCGCCGAGGAAACTAAAGTGGCCATTCGCAATGTCCGGCGGGAGGGGATCGAACAGGTAAAGAAGCAGGAGAAGAGCAAGGAACTGCCAGAGGATCTGGCGAAAAAAACCAGCGAAAAAATCCAAAAGATCACCGATGAGCATGTGGCCAAGACAGACAAGATGGCCACCGAAAAGGAACATGAAATAATGGACCGCTGAGCCGATCCATGCCATCTGATAAATCCAACCAAACAGAACCGGGGCCGGATCAGTCCAGGCTGCCACGGCACATAGCCATCATAATGGACGGCAACGGCCGATGGGCGCAGAAGCAGGGTTTGTCCAGAATAGAGGGGCACAGGAAGGGCGCCAAAGTGGTGGACAACGTGGTTACCTGCTGCCGGCAATTGGGAATCGAGGCACTGACTCTATACTCCTTCAGCACCGAAAACTGGAAACGCCCAAAGACCGAGGTAGGCGCACTGATGAAAATACTAAAAGCCTACATCACAAAGGAACTTGGCAGAATGTTGAAGGAGAATATCAGGTTCAACGCTATAGGCGTCATAGATACTCTCCCCGATTTTGCCCTGGAAGCTGTGCGGGAAGCCATGGAATCCACCAAAAACAATGATGGCATGACGTTCACCCTGGCCCTCTCCTATGGCTCCAGGGAGGAGATCGCCGCCGCCGCCCGGCATATTGCCGAAAAGGTTCGCGATAACGAGCTGGACCCCGCCGATGTGGACGAGGCGCTGCTGGGCCGATACTTATACACCAGCGACCTGCCCGACCCTGACCTTTTGATCAGGACCAGCGGCGAGCTGCGTATCAGTAATTTCATGCTTTGGCAGATCGCCTATACAGAGCTTTATTTCACAGAAAAACTTTGGCCCGAGTTCACCGCCGATGACGTTTACGAAGCCATAAAATCATTCCAGACCAGGGAACGCAGGTATGGGCTCACCACCGGCCAGATATTAGGCGAGGAAGGATAATATTCATGACCAGGCTGGCCAGCGGAGTTATCCTTGCCATCGCGATCCTGGCGCTGATATTGTACGGTTCGCCGACCCACTTCTTCTGGTTCGCCATGGTCATCGCCGCCATCGGCGCTTACGAATTCTTCGGAATGCTGAAATCGGGCGGCCGGCCTAGCCCCATGTTGGCAGGTGTCCCGGCCGCAGCTGCTTTGACAGCGGCTTTATATCTGGGTACAGGCCAGCAGACTACCATGGCCGTCATGATCCTGTTCATGCTGGCGGCGGCGGTGTGCGTGTTCGGTGGATACAAAGACCGGCTGTCGGCTGGCGCCAACCTGGTTTTCGGTGTGATATTCACCGGCGCTCCCATGGCCGCCATGGCGCTGATCCGGGGAGCATTTGACGGACAAGGATACGTGACAATGCTGATTACCGCCACAGCCATGTGTGACACCGGGGCGTATTACGTTGGCCGAAAATTCGGCAAGGTAAAGCTGGCCCCTTCCCTGAGCCCCGGCAAAACCGTGGAAGGTTTCGTGGGGGGGGTGGCAGGCGCCGTGCTGGGGGCCGTTATTGTGTGGCAGCTAATGATCCCCTCCTTCGGCGCTGTCGAAGCGGTTATTTCCGGCCTTCTGGTCGGTGTATTAGGTCCCATTGGCGATCTGGCCGAATCAGCCATCAAGAGGGATGTGGGGGTTAAAGATTCCGGGACGCTGATTCCCGGCCATGGTGGAGTCCTGGACAGGGTGGACAGCCTGCTGTTCACATCGGCGGCGTTCTACCTCTTCCTCCAGTTCCGCTCCTTTCTATGAGAAGGCTAACCATACTTGGCTCAACAGGCTCCATCGGGGTAAACGCTCTGAGGATTGTGGAGAGCCACCCGGAGCGCTTTCGTATAGAGGCGTTGGCCGCGTGGACAAATATGGAGAAACTGGCCGAGCAGATCGAGAAATTCCGGCCAAGGGTAGTCTCCGTGGCGAATGCCGCCCTGGCCAAAGAACTGCGCTCCATGATCAAAAGAAGGGTCAAAGTACTCCATGGAGCCGAGGGCGCCATAACTTGCGCCATGCATGACAGCTCGGATATGGTCCTCTCCGCCATGGTGGGCGCCGCCGGGCTGGCCCCCACATTGGCTGCGATAAAGAGTGGCAAGATCCTGGCCCTGGCCAACAAGGAAACCCTGGTCACGGCCGGTGAGATTGTAATGCGCGAGGCAAAGACCGCGCGGGTGAAAATCATTCCGGTGGATAGCGAGCATTCCGCCCTCTTCCAGGCGCTGCGTGGAGAGAGGATAAACACAGTCCGCCGGGTGATCCTGACAGCTTCCTGCGGCCCCTTCATAAATACGCCGATAGAGGCGATGCGCTCCGTCACCCTGGAGCAGGCGCTGCGCCATCCGAACTGGAGTATGGGTAGAAAGATCACCATAGACTCCGCCACCCTGATGAACAAAGGGCTGGAGGTGATAGAGGCGCGATGGCTGTTCAACCTTCCAGCGGAGAAGATAGAGGTGGTGGTCCATCCACAAAGCGTGATCCATTCCATGGTGGAATTCAACGACACATCCATCATCGCCCAGATGGGCCTGCCCGATATGCGCGCTCCGATAGCTTTCGCACTCGGATACCCCGACCGCCAGGAAACAGAGCTCCCCAGCCTGGACATTGCCGCTGTGGGAAAGCTTACCTTTCAGCCACCGGACCTGAAACGCTTCCCTTCGCTTGCCCTGGCATACCACGCGCTCCGGATGGGAGGGAGCGCCACCGCTGTTCTCAACGCGGCAAATGAAGTGGCGGTTCAGGCGTATATTGATAAAAGAATCGGTTTCACCGCGATACCGCAGGTTTGTGAAAAGGTCCTGACTATGGCAGACAATGGAAAAGCGGCAACCATGGCTGAGGCTCTGGCGATTGACAGGAGCGGCCGAACCTATGCCAGGGAAGTGGTGGAGCAGATCTCGCGAACATCCCCCTACCCTACCCGGAGTTTGCAGTAAAGAATCCCCGCTTCTATCTTTTCTTCCTGGATGTAACGGTTCGCGTCGGGCGCCACGCAATGGTGGTGTCGTCACTCTCTGCTATTATGGCTAAATGGCGCCTTGGCGGCTTCGCGCCGGGCCCCTTACGGCACATCGAAAGCTCCGCGACCGCTGCTCCCTTCCGGGCCTGACGGGATTAACGGGTAACGATTGCGTAAGACCCGGCGCGAAAACGCCAAGAAATCCGGACGCGTATAAAGCCAGAAAGCTATGTCGAATATGAATGGGGATTATAGCATATGACAGCTGAAAAATGAACTGTTCGTCAGGTAAACGAATTGCCTCAAATTAAATGTAACCGAAGTAAGGGGCGAAAATGATTCGGCGCCTCATGTTTCATGTAACCGAAAGGAGCGTGGAATATGGGGAAAAACTCGCGAAAAGAATACCTTGCCAAGATCAGAATCCACTACCGCAAAGCCGGCCGCAGGGAAAAAGGCGCCATCCTCGCCGAATTCTGCGCCGTTTGCGGCTGCGACCGCAAATACGCCATCCGGATCCTCAACACCAAAAAGAGGGCGCCTGCCCGCAAGCCAGGCCAAAGCCGGTTTACGACCAGGCCGTAATAGCCCGCCTACACCCATAACACCATAAACCCTTTTCACTTGAAAAAAGAGATTGAGAAAAGACTTCGCAAGCTATTTAATGAGCTATGGAGACATGAGGCGTGAGAAGCGAAAATCAATCCCAGCTTCGGTTATCTTTTCCCATGGGGTAGCACGTAAATGACTGGTGGGGAAATATTCCAAAATATCCCTTTATGTTAGGCTTTGTGGACACGGTGTATTTAGGCCTGCCAGGACCATGGATGTTTGAGGTCATGAGAAGAATCTGGATTTCCCAACTGATTGCCAGCGTCATTCCGCTATAGAAGGAGTACCCCGTTTTGCCCTCACTTTTCCTGCCAGGTTTGCCGCGATTGTTTATAATTCACCATACAGACGATCCGCTATCTGCCAGGGGGGACCATGCTGATAATAATTTCAGATCTGCACTTTTCCGACGGGAGCGCCGGGGACCACAATGTCCGTGCCAAGGCGTTTACCCAGGTATTCTTGCGGGATATCATTTCCGTGGTAAAGAACGATCCACCCCGCAAGGTGACGCTGCTTCTATTAGGCGATATTTTTGAGCTGGCCAGATCCACCAAGTGGTTCGAAAACCCAGATGGAACCAGCTTTGAAATGGAGGACCGCCCCTGGGGCGCCACTGGAAGAGCGGATGTGGCAAAATATGAATCCCTACCCAAGGCCACCGAGTCGGGCCGACCATCGGCAACAGAAATCAAGCTCTTGGAGATATTGGGCAGGTTCCCCGAATCCGGCCAGAGAGGGGATGTAAATAAAGGCTCCATCCTGGAGGTGAACTGGGATGCCCTGGAGTTTTTCCGGGCCTTTCCCTCCCTCGTGACCCAAGGCGCCGATATCGATATCCCGGTGGAGGTGGTGTATATCCCCGGGAATCACGACAGGATGGCCAATCTCTACCCTTCTTTATGCCGGGAGGTGAAACGGATTTTGGGATTACCCTGCGATGACGAGTGGTTCGACCACGAATATCACAATGAGGAATTCCATGTTTTCGCCCGACACGGCCATGAGCACGACCCTTTCAACTGCAGCCGGGTGGGGAGCATGAACAGGACCAGCCATGTGCAACTGTGTATCGGGGATATCCTGGCCACCGAGTTCGCCGTCCGCCTCCCCTGGGAGGTGAAAAACCAGAACGGTCTGAACAAAAATACCAAGGAGAGGCTGGTGAAACAACTGGAGGATCTGGATAACCTGCGCCCACTGAATTCGGCGATGGAATGGCTCTACTACAAGGTGCGGGAAGAAAATACGAAGGTTGCACAAAAATCTCTGGACCGGGCCTTTGACAAGGTGGCGAAGGAGATATTGTCTGTGGAATTCTTCCGGACATGGGAAAGCCCGGATACACGGCTGGACGATCTAGCGCGAGCCGCCACCCACCCGTGGCTGCGATGGCTATCCAGAGAGATTCTTACAAAGCTGGACACTGGCACTTTATTGGGATTCTTCAATTCCCGAAGTGACTTTGGAGACTCCGGTCTGGAAAATGGGGCATTCCATGAGGCCCGTTACTCCAAACCAGAGGTGAAATATATGGTGTATGGTCACACTCACGAGCCGATGCAAAAGCCCCTCGATGTGCGCAACTATAGAGAAGTGATGTATCTAAACTCAGGGACCTGGCGAAACAGGATAATTCAGACCTCCAAATTCGATAGGACTCCAGATTACATCTCGTTGAAACAGATGTCCTATATCCTGTTCTCCAAGGATGGGGGGAAACCGAGAATGGATATGTGGATGGGGACACGCAAGGAGATTTGACCAGGATTTGACAGGTCAGGTTTCGAGGAGGCGCATGTAGCATTTCCAGGCTCGAATTATCTAGGGATCTCCATGTATACGCTTGTTTTGTCAAGCTATACGTATTTCAGTAAATTGAACCATTTGATTATCTCCGCTTGTTTCCACAAAGCAGGATGATGACTTGAAGTCCAATTTCATCCGATCTTGAATGGATCAGCGGTCAATCCCAATGTCAGGCTACATGTGCGCCGATCCCCTTTATCCGGAGTATCGATTACCGATCTAACCAGGCGCCCTCCCCTCCTGGTAAAACGTATTTCTCCCAAGAGCAATTAGTCCTCCGATTGGAAAGCTGACAAGAAGGATTATCAGCGCCAGTTTATTAGTCAAACAGAATAACGTTTTCAGTTCAGCAAGGGAAATATTCGATAGTACCTCGGGCTGCTTACGCATAATCTTTATAAATGGGAGATAATAAGCAGCCGATCTAGAGACATCGGTATTTTTATAATTTCGGATTCTAATGTTATCAGAAATGGATGAAGCCAGGAGAAGGTGGATAATCAGATCTTAACGTGGAGAGGAGCGACCTGATGATTTTCATTATTGTCTCGTTACAATATCAGC
>Ga0224496_10002019_pt1 | contig 12300 bp, 10 predicted proteins | sample SF_Jul11_sed_USG_2_FD_168127 | JGI IMG/M metagenome (GOLD analysis project Ga0224496, IMG submission 168127) | Sediment microbial communities from San Francisco Bay, California, United States - SF_Jul11_sed_USGS_8_1 | ecosystem: Environmental > Aquatic > Marine > Sediment | place: USA... | reverse complement strand
TGGGACGTGCTCGCGCAATGGCGAAGCGCGGGGCGGATGGTCCTGCTCTCGGCCCACGATCTGGCGCTCCTCGAGCGCAGGGTCGATCGATTGTGCGTGCTGCGCGCCGGCAAGGTCGTCGCGGTGGATACGCCGGCAGAGCTTCGGCGGATGGCGGCGCTTCCGCATCGAGTCCATCTGCAAATGGCGGAGCATGCGAACGGGGCGCTGCAGGACTTCCGCGAGGCGGCCGAGGCTCTCGGCGGCCGCGTCGAGCTCGACGGGCTCGTCCTGCGAGCGGAGATCGAGCCAGCCACTCTCCTGCGGCTCCTGGATCTACGCGAGCGCTTCCCGGGCCTCGTCGTGGATCTCCGAGTCGAGGAGCCTCCCCTCGATCTGGTCTACGAGCACCTGCTCGAGGAGGCCTCGCCATGATCCGAGTCGCGCGCGCGCTGCTCCTGCACGAGCTGATGGAGCGGACCCGGGATCGATGGGTCCTGGTGATCTCCGTACTCTTCGCGCTCCTCGCCTCCGCCGTGAGCCTCTATGGCGAGCGCAGCGGGGGCAACGCTGCGGCCCTGACGGGGCCCAGCCTCGTGACGCTGGCCAGCCTCTTCGTGCCGCTCGTGGCCCTCGTGCTCAGCCATGACGCGATCGTCGGCGAGCGGGAGCGCAATACGCTCGGCCTGCTTCTCTCGCTCCCCGTGAGCCGCGGCGAGGTCGTCGTCGCGAAGTTCCTCGGCCGCGGCCTGGCCCTCACGCTCGCCGTCCTCGTCGGCATCGGCGCCGCCGCGCTCCTCGCGGGATCCGGGGAGGCCGGCGTCCTCCTCTCCTTGCTCGGCCCGACGCTCCTGCTCGGGCTTGCCTTCCTCTCGATCGGGATGCTGATCTCGGCGCTCGTGACCCGACAGGTGGCCGCGGCGAGCCTCGTCGTCGTGATCTGGTTCCTCTTCGTCTTCTTCTACGATCTCGCCCTGCTGGGCGCCCTGGTCATGACCGATGGCGCCATCTCTCAGCAGACGATCGCCAACCTCGTCGCCGGCAACCCCGCCGGTCTCTACCGGGTCGTGATGATGAGCCGCCTCTCCGGCCCCGAGGTCCTCGAGGGCCTCGGCATGACGGCCTCGCTCCCCTCCCAGACGGGCGAGGCCCTGATCTGGGGCGCATGGATCCTCATGCCTCTCGTCCTGAGCGGATGGGTGCTCGGCGCAAAGAAGGTGGCTCGATGATCCGCGTCTCGCTCCTGCTCGCCCTGCTCGCCTGGGGCGGCCCAGGCTGCGGCAGCGAAGAGGCCGCACCCGCCGCCGCCACGCAGGCCGAGCCGATCGCCGATCATGAATGCGCGAGCTGCGGGATGATCGTCCGCGAGCAGCCCTCCCCTCGGGGGCAGCTCGTGCATCGCGACGGGACGCGCCTCTTCTTCTGCTCGATCGACGACCTGATGGTGTACCGCAAGGCCCCCTCCCCGCATGGCGCGATCCGGGCGATCTTCGTGGAGGCCAACGATCCCGAGGCCGATCCGATCCCCCACGACCTCAGGCCGCGCCCCTGGATCGCAGCCGCCGAGGCGTTCTTCGTCGTCGGCGCCCCCCGCGAGCGGATCATGGGGCCCCCGGTCCTGGTCTACGCGGAGCGGGCGGCCGCTACGCGCGTCGCCGAGCGGGTCGGGGGCGAGGCGATCGGCTGGGAGGCGCTCGATGCCTGGCTCGTAGCGGAGGCCGAGCGGCCCCGCTGAGACGAAGTCGGGCGCGGCCCGACGCTCGAAACCCCAAGGAGAAGGCTGAATGATGAAGTACTTGTGCATGATCGCGCTACTGGGCTCCCTGAGCCTGATCGGCTGCGGCGGAGAAGAGACCCCCGCGACGGGCGCGGCAGGCGGCGGCGCGGCGGGCGCTGGCGACGCGGAGGCCGGCGCGGCGATCTACGCTCGCACCTGCCTGGCCTGCCACGCCGCGGACGGCAAGGGCAATGGCGGCATGACGGGCGCGAATTTCGTGGAGGATACGAGCCGCCTCGCCAAGACGGATGAGCAGCTGCTGACCTCGATTCGTGACGGCATCCTCACGGCCTCGCCGCCCATGCCTCCCCAGGGCACGATCCTCTCGGAGGACGATATGAAGAACGTCCTCGCCTATATCCGCCGCGAGTTTGGTCAGCACTGAGGCCGGCCGAGTTCGCCAAGGAGCGGCCGCCGGGCATCGCCCCGCGGCCGCTCCTTCCGTTTCGGGCGCAGGGGCCGATTGACGGGAGCGGGATGGGGAGCCAGCCTGCGGGATGTCCAGACGCGTCCAGCACCTCGCCTCAGTCATGGCTCTTGCCCTGGCCTGCATGCTCACCACGGCCGGCTGCGGCGGGGGGGATGGCCCGGCCGATGCGGAGGTCGATGCCCCGAGCGATGGGGGGGTCGAAGCGGGCCGGGAGATCCCCCCGGATCGAGGCCCCTGGGTGATCCGCGTGACGCCGACGACGGCCGTCGTTCGATGGGAGAGCGCGATCGAGCCCGCCAGCGTCTCGCTCCGCCTCACGAGCGAGGCCGATGGGAGCACCCTCTCCTTCGCGGGGACGAGTCGCGCCGACGATATCACCCTCAGACATGAGCTCCGCGCCCTGGACCTGCCGGATCTGCCCGGCGTCTATCATCTGGCGGAGGTTCCGATCGAGGGGCTGAGCCCGGCGACCTGCTACACCTACGATCGCGACGACGATCCGACGATGACGGGCCGCTTCTGCACCGCGCGCGAGCCCACGGATCACGCCGCGCCGCTGATCGTCGGAGCGCTCGGTGACACCAGCCCGATCTTCGGTCATACGCAGCGAGTCGTCGAGCAGCTCGTCGCGCGCGATCCAGAGCTGATCATCCACGCGGGCGATCTGCAGTACTACACGACGATCTTCGAAAGCTGGCGCTACTGGTTTCAGGAGATGCAGCCCCTCCTCGGCGCGGGTCCGATGTACCCCTGCATCGGCAACCATGAGGAGGAGCTCCCGGGGGAGTTCGAGGCGACCTACGGCCGCTACTGGGATCCCGCGGGCACGGATGGGACGACGAGCGCCTATCACTACGAGAGCGCGGGCGTGCACTTCTTCTCCGTGAATTCTGAGAGTGATATCGGCGAGTACGATCCGGCCTTCACCTGGCTCGAGGCGCGGCTCTCGGAGGTCGAGCTCGAGCCAGGCTTCCGCTTCTCGATCGTGTACTTCCACCGCCCGATCTACACGCTCGGGGGGCACGCGCCCTCCTTGGGGCTGCGAGCGATCCTGCAGCCGATCGTCGAGGCGCATCGCGTCCCGCTCGTGCTCCAGGGCCATAACCACGCCTACGAGCGCTTCGAGGTCAACGGCGTGACCTACCTGGTGATCGGCAATGGAGGCGCCGGCGGATACGATGTGGACGCCAACGTGATGAACTTCCCGGACGAGGTGCCCCTGCGCCTGGCCTCGGGAACCTTCCACGGCGGCGCGCTCTTCACGATCGAGACGACCCGCCTCGTCGCCGAGATCTTCGACGAGGATGGGGGGCCACAGGATAGCTTCGAGCTCACGTTCTAGAACGCCGATCGGCTTGAAGAGCCGAGGAAGCTCGGAGTGCGACGGTTCTCGGGCGGGCCCGGGCGGGACGAGGCGATGCCGAAGCATCGTCGAGAAGCGAAGGGGGCCGTCGGGGGGCCGTCTCGCCCGAGATTTCCGGTGGTTTCAAGCCGGTCGGCGTTCTGGGCTCGGGCGGGCTCAACGACCGCGCAGGACATGGATCCGGCGGCCAGCCTCCACGCAGACGCGCAGGCCCTCGAAGCGAGGCAGATAGCCGAGCGGTGGAGGGCTCTCTCGACCCCCGCGAACGATCTTCAGCAAGACCTGGCGGCGCTCGAGATCGTACTCGACCGCGTAGATCGCGTCGCCGACATCCACCCTCCGCGGGAACTCCCGATCGAGGAGCTCGCGCAGATGCGCCGGGAGCTCCGGGTAGAGAAGATCCTGCTCCGAGAGCAGGGCGAGGTCGGCGGCCTCCTCGAGGCCGAGCGAGGCGAGCCGCTCGAGGAGCCATTCCCGATGCGTCGGGGGCGGGTTCGAGAGGCTCGAGAGATCGTGGATCTGCCCGAGTCTCCCGCCCGCGAGGCGAGCAACGAGCGCTCGGGCCTCGAGGCGATCCCGGGACTCGCGGAGGGCTCCCTTGAAGAGGCTGCCGCGCAGATGCAGGGCCGCGATCGCCTCGCGGGCGGCGGCACCCTGGGGGATCTGCTCGCGGCATTCGAGGACCTTGCCCGCGTAGACACGCTCGATCCGGGCCACGATCCGGCCGCGCTCGAGGCTCACGCCCGCGAGGCGATCCTCACCGAGGCCGTGTCGAGCGAGCTGGGCCAAGGGCAGGGGCATCGCGCAGGTGATCCGCAGACGTCGCTCCCGCTCCCCCGATCCGAAGGCCCGGCTCTCGAGGACGAGGAGCGCCTCCACACCCTCGCGCCCGAAGGCGGCGCTCTGGCGGGCGAGCTCGAGCTCGGTGCCGCCGTTCGAGAAGGCGACGCGCCGGCCGCGGATCCGCGCGACATGGGCGCAGCGTGGATCCGCGGCCAGCGCGACGCGTATCAACGCCCCTCGATCGATCGGCCGCCCCCCGCCCGAACGCTCGATGCCGAGCGTGCGACGCAGCCTCTGGGCGAGCGCGCGTGCCTCGGCGAGCGCGCCCGCGTCCGCGCTCGCGGGCGCGGGCGAAGCAGAGCGCATCAGCTCGAGGATCGCGATCGCGTCGCAGGGGTTGGCGGCGGGATCTCGGGGCAGCTCGGTCGAGGGGGGCGCTCGACGAAAGAGCGGGCGCCCGATCCCCAGGGCCGCGACCAGCTCGATCATCGCGTCCAGGCAGGCATCATCGCCCTCTGCGAGGCCCCGATCGCGCTCCGAGCGCGCCTCGATGAGGAGGCGACCCAGACGGGGCTCGAGAGGCAACCGGAAGAGCTCCTCACCGATCGGCCGCAGGCCGCCCCCTGCCTCGATCGCGTCGAGCGCGAGCAGCTCGGCATGAGCATCCGCCAGGGCATGGGCCTTGGGAGGATCGAACATGAGCAAGGTCTCGAGGGGGCGGCCTGTGACGGCCGCGCCGAGCAGGAGCGGGACGAGCGATTCGCGATGCACCTCGGGCGGAGTTCGGGGCTCGAGACGCGCCGACTCGGACCAGAGGCGCAGGCAGCGACCTGCGGCGACACGACCCGCGCGGCCGGCCCGCTGCTCGGCGGCGTCCATGGCGATCGGGACGAGCGTGAGATACGCCCGACCCTGATGGTAGCGAGTCCGCCGAACGAGCCCCGAGTCGATCACGGCGCCTACGCCGGGGACGGTCAAGGAAGTCTCGGCGACGTTCGTCGCGAGCACCACCCGGCGCCCTCCCCCGGCGCGCAAGACGCGAGACTGCTCGGCGAGCGAGAGCCCGCCATGCAGCTCGAGGATCGAGAGCGCGCGTAGCTCGGGCTCCCGCTCGAGTGCCCTGCGGGCCTCGAGGATCTCGCGCTTGCCCGGGAGGAAGACGAGCACATCCCCGGGGCCCTCGAGCGCCAGGCGGAGGGCCTCGAGGAGCCGCCCCTCGAGCCCCTCCGGGCTCGGCAAGAGCGCCGCGCCCGGGCAGTAGCCGATCTGCACGGGATGGGCGCGGCCCTCGGCGCGAAGATGCGCGCCGCCGAGGTAGGAGGCGAGGCGATCCCCATCCAGCGTCGCGCTCATCGCGACGAGCCGCCCCGGGAAGGAGTCGCGGAGCAGCGCCATGAGCAGATCCGTATCGAGGCGGCGCTCATGCACCTCGTCGAGGAGGATCGTCTCGAAGCGCTCGAGCGCGTCGAGAGCGCGGCGCCGAGGAGCGGAGAGCCGCGGCCCGGACGCCACGCCGGGGGGATGCGGGGATCGCGCCCGGCCCGCGGAGGGGCCGAGCATCCGCAGGACGATGCCTGGGGTCGCGAAGAGGATGCGGCTGCTCGAGCTCGCCCGGCGCTCGTCGCGCACATGGTAGCCGACGGCCTCGCCGAGCGTCTCCCCCGCCTCGGTCGCGACCCATTGCGCGAGCGCGCGGCAGGCCACGCGGCGCGGCTCGACGACGAGGACGGGCCCGGCGCCCCATCGAGGGACGCGAGTCGATTTCCCCGAGCCGGTGGGGGAGGTGATCACGACCCTGCCCCCGCTGGCCTCGAAGGCCGGACGCAGCGCGTCGATGGAGAGGGCGCTCACGAGGCTCCAGCATGGCATATCGAGTAGCGACGCGCCGCGAGCGACGCCTCCGGCGGAACGAGCCACGGCCGCAGGGGGCATCCTCGGCGAGGGCGCGGCCCCCGCGACGCGCTCGCGGGCCGGGCAGCCGAGCCGCGGGGGGCGAGGCTCCCCGAGTCCCCCGGCGCAGGGGGCTGCCGGGTCCCCGGCTCTGGATACCAGGAGGAGCCGACGACTGGAAAAGTATGACGGCGGGGGATAGGGTCGGCGCGATGAGCAACCCTTTGCTGGAACTCGGGGAGGAAATCCCTTTCGATCGGATCGAGGCAGAGCACGTTCGGCCGGCCATCCGCGCGCTGATCCGCCAGGCCGAGGCCGCGATCGCCGCGATCGGGGCGGCGAAGGCTCCGCGGACCTACGCCAACACGCTGGGGGCGCTGGAAGCGGCCACCGACGCGCTCGAGCTCGCGATCACGGTGGTGGGCCACCTCGAGAGCGTGGCGACCACGCCCGCGCTGAGGGAGGCGTATAGCGAGGTGCGACCCGAGGTGAGCGCGCTCTTCTCGGGGATCCCGCTCGACGACGCGCTCTGGGTGGCGCTCAGGGCCTTCGCCGAGACAGCCGAGGCGGCCTCGCTCGAGCCGACGCGGCGGCGCTTTCTCGACAAGACCCTCGACGAGTTCCGCAGACATGGCGCCGGCCTCGCCGCCGAGGGCAAGGCGCGTCTGCAGGCGATCGACGTGCAGCTCAGCAAGCTCACGACCCGCTTCGCGCAGAACGTGCTCGACGCGACGAACGCCTTCGAGCTGCTCATCGAGGAGGAGGCCGCCCTCGCAGGTCTACCCGAGAGCGCACGCCGGCTGGCCCGAGCCAGCGCCGAGGAGAAGGGCCTGCCGGGCTGGCGCTTCACCCTGCACGCTCCCAGCGTGATGGCCGTGCTCACCTACCTCGACGACGCGGGCATCCGGGAGCGGATCTGGCGCGCCTTCGGCGAACGCGCGACGGAGAGCGGACGCGATAACCGTCCGATCGTCGAGGAGATCCTCGCGCTGCGTCAGGAGAAGGCCGAGCTGCTGGGCTACGCCGATTTCGCCGATCTGGTGCTCGAGGATCGGATGGCCCGGAGCGGCGCCGCGGCGCAGGCCTTCATCGAGGATCTCCGCGATCGTACGGAAATCGCGTTTCGAGCGGAGAACGCGGCGCTCGAGGCCTTTCGAGCCGCGCTGAGCGAGGAGGCCGGCGGGGCCGATGGCGAGGACGATGGCGAGGACGTGCCGACCCTACGACCCTGGGACGTGAGCTACTACGCCGAGAAGCAACGCCTGGCGCAGACCCGCTTCGATGAGGAGGAGCTTCGCCCCTACTTCGAGGCGCAGCGAACGCTCTCGGGGCTCTTCGCGATCGCCGAGCGCCTCTACGGCATCGAGATCGTCGAGCGGGATCGACCCGTCTGGGATCCCGCCGTCCGAGCGTTCGAGCTGCGCGAGGGCGGCGCGCGGCTCGCGATCTTCTACGCGGATCTCTTCCCGAGGGAGAACAAGCGCGGCGGCGCCTGGATGTGCCCGCTGCGATCGGCCGTGCATCCGTCGGGGGAGATCGGCACGCATCTGGGGCTCTTCTGCGCGAACCTCACGCCCCCCTCCCCCGGGGCGCCCTCGCTGCTCACGCTCCGGGAGGTCGAGACCCTCTTCCATGAGTTCGGCCACCTCCTGCACCACGCGCTCAGCCGTGTCCCCGTGCGGAGCCTCTCGGGCTCGAGCGTGGCCTGGGATTTCGTCGAGCTCCCTTCTCAAATCATGGAGAACTGGTGCTGGGAGCGAGAGGCTCTCGACCTCTTCGCCCGGCATCATCAGCTCGACGAGCCCATCCCGGAAGCCCTCCTCGAGAGGATGCGCGGCGCCCGCACGTTCCGGGCGGCCAACGATCAGATGCGGCAGCTCGCCTTCGCCACGCTCGACCTGCGCCTGCATCGCGGCTACGAGGCCGCGAGGGATGGGGACGCGATGACGGTGGCGCGGCAGATCCTTCAGGCCCATGCGCCGACCCGGCTCCCCGAGAGCTACGCGATGCTCGCCAGCTTCACGCATCTCTTCGGCAGCCCGACAGGCTACGCCGGCGGCTACTACAGCTACAAATGGGCCGAGGTGCTGGACGCCGACGCGTTCACTCGCTTCCGCCTCGAGGGCCTGCTCGATCCCGCGGTCGGGCGAGCGTTCCGCGAGCAGGTCCTCGCTCGGGGCGATAGCCGCGATCCGATGGCGCTCTACATCGACTTCATGGGCCGCGAGCCTCGACTCGACGCCCTGCTCGAGCGAGCTGGGCTCGCCGCCTCCACCGACTGAGCGGCGTGCGGCTCGGTTGCGCCCCCCCGCGCGAGGCCAAGCTCCCCGCGCGAGGCCAATGCTCCCCGATCCTCTCCTTCTCTCGACTCGAAAGGCGCTCCGATGCGATCCCTACTCAGCCTCTCCTCACTCGCGCTCTCCCTGCTCCTCGGGCCCGGCTTCGGCTTGGGTTGCGGCGGGGCCTCGAGCCTGCCCCCGCACGCCGCCGATCATCCAGGGAACCGCGAGGCCGATGCGGGGGCGCCGAGACACGCCCATGGCGGCGCTCATCACCATGATTTCTCGGACGCCGAGGCCTTCGCCGAGCTCTTCGACGATCCCTCCCGAGACGAGTGGCAGCGACCCGAGGCCCTGCTCTCGCAGATGCAGCTGCGCCCTGGGCAGCGCGTCGCGGATCTGGGGGCCGGCACAGGCTACTTCCTCTCCCGCCTCAGCCGGGCCGTGGGAGACTCGGGCCGGGTCTTCGCGCTCGATACGGAGGCGGCGATGGTCGCCCATATGCGAGCGCGGATCGCGGAGGAGGGCCTCGAGAACGTCGAGATCCGCGAGGTCGAAGCCGCGGATCCCGGCCTCGAGGAGGCGAGCTTCGATCGCATCCTGATCGTAAACACCTGGCATCATATCGAGGATCGAGGCGCCTACGCCGCGCTCCTGCTCCGCGCGCTCCGTCCCGATGGCTCGATCTGGATCGTCGATTTCACCCTCGAGAGCGAGCACGGACCCCCGGTCGAGATGCGCCTCAGCGCCGAGCAGGTGCTCGCGGATTTCGTCGCAGGCGGCGCCGTGGCCAGGATCCTCGATGAGGGGCTGCCGCTTCAGTACATCGTGCGCGCGACGAGCCCCTGATCGGCCACGCATGCGCCGATTCAGGGAGACTGGGCCTCCCAACCTCGAGACTATCTGAACAGCGATCGGAGAATGGGCTAGACTCCGTCTTCAGCGCATCATGGCAGCTTGGTGCACGAATGTAGGCGGCAACCCATGGATATTCGCTCTAGCGTCCTCTCGCTGGACACCTCGAGCTCCCAGCTCCTTCGCAGAGAACTCTGCCGCGCCTTGTTCGCAGAATGCGAGGCGGATCTATGCCTCTCGTTCACCATCTGTGAATGGAACCGTCGGACATTCTATACGGATGGCGCTGGATTTGGCGATGCACACCTCGAAAACTCGCTAAGAAAGCTCGAAGGCAGGCCGACCGTCGCTCGTGGCCGCAGCTGGCGCCCCTTGCGGCTCCATGCCCGAGAGCAGTCCGAGTTTCTGGGGATCGAGGAGCTCCCCTACGCGTTCCGGGAGAGCGATTCATATCGGCTCCTCTACCAGCCGCTCGGGATCGTTCATCAGGTGCGCCTCTTGGTGCTCGATGGAGATCGCTTCGCGGGCTGGATCGGCCTGCTTCGACGTGACGGGCGCCCGGATTTCGGGGAGGTCGAGCGGCGACGCCTTCGCGGGGCGGTCCCCGGCATCCGAGCGGCGATGAAGCATGTCGATCGGAAGCTCCGAGGCGCGCTGGGGGACGAGAGGGCCGCCGCGATCCTGGATCCTGAGGGGCAGATCGAGCAGGCATCCCCTCGCGTGCATGCGTTCCTCAGCCCGGATGGGCGCGCGCACCTGGCCCGCGCCGTGCGGGAGCTCGGCGCGGGCAGCGGAGCCGACGAGGTCGTGATCTGCGGGCTACGCGTTCGCCTCGCCCCCGTGCGAGGCGGCGAGACGAGCCGCTATGTCGCCATGTTCGAATCGCTCCCAGGGGTGCGGATCGGTCGCCTCTCGGGGCTCTCGCCCCGACTCCTGCAGACGGGCGCGCGGATCGCCAGGGGCGAGGATATCGCGACCGTGGCCCGGGAGCTGGGCCTCCGCGAGGATACGGTGCGGGGCTATCTGAAGATGATCTACCGCCGACTCGGGGTGCGATCTCGGCTCGAGCTCGCCATGCTCTTTCGCAACGAGCTTCCCGGTTCGGACGCCGAGCCCGAGTGAGCGCCGCCGAGCCGATCGAGAGACGATCGACGAGAGAGCATCGAAGCCGGGGACGAGCGTGCGGCGCCGCTTCATTCCCGCGCATGGGGATCGCGCCTCGCCGGCCCCGGCGGCGCTGGGGATCGAGCCGGGAGCTCGCTACTCGATCGTGTGCGCGAGCGCCGCGATTGCCTCGACGAAATCATCGAGCTCGGGGGGCTCCGCCGGGAGCTCGAGGCCCGCGCTCGGATCCGGGAGCTCCAACCCGACGCGGGCGACGATCTGGGGCCGCAGCGTGAGCAGCGCGACCTTCCGGCCCCCGCCCGCAGCCTCCAGCAGCTCGAGGACGGCCGGCCAATGGCCTTTGCCACTCGCCTCGAGAGGCCCCAGCTCCATCACGACGACATCCGCCGCTGCGAGCACCCAGGAACGACATCGGCGAAACGCCTCGGCATCGAAGGCCCAATCACAGATCTCCGGCTCCCCTCGATGGGAGGCCACGATGACGCGCGCCTCGCCCCCGAGCTGGACGGCCTCGTAGGCGTCGGGGGCGTCGGGCCCGCCGCCGACGGGGCGCTGCACGAAGCCCCCGACGCGCAGCCCCTTGCCCCGAAGCCGGGCGATCACCTGCTCGGTGATCGTGGAGCGACCCTGCTCACGGCGCCCCACCAAGGCGGCCCAGGGGATGCGGCTCGTAGCAGAGAGCATGGCGCTGCGTACCCCGAGACGGCCCAAATGGGAAGGGCGGTGGAGCGGGGGGACGATCCCGGCGCTCGGCCCCGCCTCGAGCCGGGGACTGGCTACTCGGCGATCGCCCGCAAGTTCACCGTGACGACGATCTCGTTGGAGACCTTCAGCCGCACGATGCTCGGAACGGAGATCCCGAAATCCGTGAGCTGGATCGTGAAGCGAGCGCGAGCGCGGATCACATCCCCGTTGATCCCCGGCGTCCGGCGCATCTCGTCGGTCAGCGGGATCCAGATCACCCGGGCCCGGGCCGTGAGCGCGCGAGTCACGCCATGGATCGTGAAGCGACCCGAGATCCGAAGGCGGGCCTCTTGGTTCGGCTCGAGGGTCGAGGCGCCGCTCACGCCCGTGATCTGGAAGGTCGCGTCCGGATGGTGCGCCGCGTCGAGCCAGGTATCGCCGCGTAGATGCTCGTCCCGCAGATCGACCCCGGTTCGAATGCTGGAGACGGGCACCGAGACGGTCCCCCGCGTGGCCCCGAGATCGCGGGGGTCGATCTGCAGCGCCCCCCCGAGCTCGGAGCTGACGCCGTTGATCGTCTCGAGCGGGGCATCCGAGACGAAGGTGATGCGGCTGCCCCCATCCCGGCGAATCCGGTAGGTCCGCTCCTGCGCGTCCGCGAGCTCGGGCAGCGCGAGGCCGATCAGGACGGGGAGGCTGAGCGCGAGGAGGCTGAGCAGGGAGATGCGTCGGGCAGAAGATCGGATCATGGTCTCGGTTCCGTTCGAAAGGGGGGATGGCTGGGCTTGGCTCATAGGAGATCCGCGGATCACGGACAATTCACCGCGCCCCGCCTTCGACGAGCATGCCGCGATGCGATTCAGGGCGCCCGTCCGGCAGACGAAACAGACCGTCTCCATGCGCCTTCAAGGCCGAGCTCGGCCGGCTCGCGCGGACCCCAGGCTGGGCAGCTCGGGGCCGCTCAGGCCTCGGGATCGGTCGGCGGCCCGCGGCGCGGCGACGCGCCGAAGCTCGGCCGCTCGGAGAGATGCGCCCGGGCCTGCACGAGCGCCTCCCTGACGCTCGGGCAACGCCGGGCCGGCCAGGGGCGGGGATAGAGCCAGCGCAGGGCATGGTAGAAGCGCTCGGCCTCGGG
>Ga0224496_10002018_pt1 | contig 12302 bp, 5 predicted proteins | sample SF_Jul11_sed_USG_2_FD_168127 | JGI IMG/M metagenome (GOLD analysis project Ga0224496, IMG submission 168127) | Sediment microbial communities from San Francisco Bay, California, United States - SF_Jul11_sed_USGS_8_1 | ecosystem: Environmental > Aquatic > Marine > Sediment | place: USA... | reverse complement strand
CTCGGGCTTATGCAGGAAGACCAAGCCGTTGATCAGGTTGTAGTAGGCCGCTAGCTCGAAGTCGAAGTAGTCGGATTCGGCCCAGCGGTAGCCGAGCTCCGCCGAGAGGATCCGCTCCGGCTGCAGGTTCTGACCCCCGACCTCGGCGCCAAGGCCCGCGGCCCCGACGCCCGCGACCGGGGTCGGGAAGCTGAGCTGGAGGTAGCTCTCGAGGAAGGTCTGCGTCCGGAAGGCCTGGCCGATCGCGGCGCGGATCGACTGGCGTTGGGTCGGCTTGAAGATGATCGCGCCTCGAGGTGCGATCATCGGCTCCTCGAGCAGGGGGTGGAAATCGACCCGGAGGCTGCCGACGAGGATCAGCTGATCGCTGATGCCGATCGTATCCTGCACGAAGGTGGCGTAGTGGTTCTCGGTCTGCTCCCCCGAGAGGAAATCCCAGGCGATCTGCTTGTAGCGATAGCCGAGCCCGAATGTGAGGTTATGCTCGACGAGCAGCTCGAATTGGCGCGCGAACGTCGCCTCCACATCCACAGTATTCGAGATGAAGTTCGAGATCAGCGGATCGCTGCCTCGCGGGACGGCGGGCGGGCCAGTGGTCGCGATGATGTTGTTCCAGAAGGCCCGGATCGAGCCCCAGCTCGTATCCACCGAGCCCATCCCGAATACGGTGGGTCCGTACGCGCCCCAATCCCGCAGCGGCCCCGTGCTCTGGAAATTCTGCGTGTTATCGTTCACGCCCGCCTGGGCGTTCAGCATGACGTCGGAGGAGAGCCGGTAGCGTAGCCGCCCGTAGACGTGGTAGCCCTCCCGCGCGGCGTCCGTATAGACCGAAGTGGTCTCGAGATCGCCCTCCGGTCCGACGCGCGCGTCGCTCGCCTCTCGGGTGAAGCGATCCGCGCCGTTGTAGCCAGCGGCCAGGCGGTAGGCGAGCCTGCCGGCGCGTCCCGAGGTCGCGACGTGCCCATGCAACTGCCCGCCGCTGCCCACGCCCACGCCGATATCCGTCCGGGCCGGTCCGGGCTCCTTCGTGATGATGTTGATGATCCCGCTGAACGCGTTGGCGCCGTAGAGGGCCGAGGCCGGGCCGCGGACGACCTCGATGCGCTCGATATCCTCCGGGTTGAACGTGAGGATCGGCCAGAAGACGTTGCCGAGGGTATCGAGTGAGGCGTAGCGGCCATCGACGAGCACGATCGCGCGAGGCGCGAGGCGCTGGTTGAGCCCGCGGATGTTGATATCCGTGGCGCTCCCCGTTGTCGTCATGACCTCGACGCCCGCGACGCGGCGCATCATCTCGGGCAGGGAGAAATGACCCGTCAGGCGGATATCCTGGGCCGTGATGTTATGCGTCGAGTTCGGCGCGTCGAGCGGTGATTGCGCGAAGCGGGAGGAGGAGACGACCTGCTCCGCGTAGAGATCGTCCCCCCGCTCCTCACCGAGGTCGATCCCATCGGCTGGAGCTCCGCCCTCGCCCAATTCCCCCGTCCCCGTCCCCGTCCCCGCCCCCGCGGCTGCGCCGGTGGTCCCCGGATCGGCCCCGCCTCCCGAGGCGTCGCCGGCCGCGGACGCGACGCCCTGGCCCGAGGCGAGCTCGCTGGCCCGTCGCGCGTCGTCCCTCAGGCTCTGGGCGACGAGGCGAAGCCGATCGGCCCGCTCGCGGAGCGCGTCGCTCTGCGTCGCGGCGGCCAGGGCCGCGATCTGATCGGCGGCCTCCTCGAGCGCGTCGATCTCCTCCTCGGAGGCGGTCGGCGCGATCGGCTCGCTCGCGACTTCGATCACCTGCTCCGGCTCCGGCTCGATCGCCGCCGCGGCGGCTTCGGCTTGCGTGGCCGAGAGGCGATCGCGGAGCGCGAGGAGATAGCCCTGGACCTCGTCCCGATCCGGCGGATCGCTGGCGAGATACTCTTCGTAGTACTCGAGCGCCTCCTCGTAGCGCCCGGCGTCCGCGTAGGCGCGGCCGATATTGTAGAGGACGTTCGGATGGGGGAGAATGTCGTAGGCCTCCTCGAGGCTCGCTATCCCCTGATCGACGTGCCCCTCCCCGATGAGCTGCATCCCTCGGCGGAAGGCGCGTCGGGCCTCGGTCCTCACGTCGGCGGAGGCCGAGGGGGCGAGCGCGAGCGATAGGCCGATCAGCGCGAGGATGAGCGCGAGGCGGACTCTCCAGCGACTCACATCGAACCTCCCGGGTGGGCATGCCTGCGTTCGCATGGGCTCTGCCGATATGGCCTGCGTTGGCCGAATGGCCCGTAGGGGTCGAAGACGTTTCGGGCGCTCATCGTTGGAAACTCGGCATTCATATCCCGCCATCAGAACCGCTCTCCACTAGAACCGCAGGGTCCCCGTTCCCATGATGCGTGTGGCGACGGGCTGAGCGTATGGGTGCTGCCGCCGAGCCTGGAAGAGGAGATTCGAGCCCACGATGCCGAGCTCGACCTGATCGTCGAAGAGGCGATAGCCGACGCGTGCGTTGAGCAGGGAGTAGCTCGGCAGCGCGAAGCTATCGAAGCGGACGCCGGTCTCGACATCCGTCACCTGCATCGCCCAGAGCTGGCTGCTCACCCAGTGGAAGTCGGCCGAGAGATCGAGGCCGAAGGAGGAGCGGTACTGCACGCCGACGTTGATCTTGTGTCGGGACGTGCGCTGCTCGTCCAGCCGGGCCTGGTCGAGCGTCCCCTGTCCGAGGGGAGAGGTATCGTGGAGGCTGTAGTTGGCGTAGAGATCGAGACCCGTGAGGGGGAAGATCCGCAGGCCGAGCTCCCCGCCGAGCTGGCGGAACTGCGTCCGATCGTTCGCGAAGACCAGATCCCCGATCGGGAAGGCTTGCAGATCGTCGCGGTAGCGGGCGTGTCCCGCGCCGTCCGCGAAATCTCCGAGCGAGAAGGTATCGACCTCGCTCAGGAGGATCAGATCATCGACGAGGTTGTAGTAGAGGTTCGCCTCGAGCGCGAAGAAGTCCGTGGCCTGGTTCGAGTAGCCGATCTCGAGGGAGACCATCCGCTCGGGATCGAGCGTCTGGCTGCCGACACCAAAAGCCGTCGCGCCGCGGATCGGCGTCCGGTTCGGGATGAAGAGGTAGGACTCGACGAAGGAGGGGCTCCGGAACGCCGTGCCCGCGGTGAAGCGCGCGGACTGTCCGTCGACGAAGCGATAGACCAGGGAGCCGCGAGGCGAGAAGCGCAGGCCCTCGAGGAGCGGATGCTGATCGGCTCGGAGGCTGAGCGCGAGGCGAAGCCGATCGTGCAGCTTCAGGATGTCCTGAACGTAGCCCCCGAAGTGATGCTCCGTATGCGAGTCGTCCATCCAGCTGAAATCGACCGTCTTGAAGCGGTAGTTCAGGCCGCTCGAGAAGCTATGATCGACGACCAGGCGGAACGTCCGTGCGAACGAGAGTTCCATGTCGATGACGTTCTGATCGAGAATCCCCGGGTACGTGAACGCGCCCACCGGGACCTCGTTCGTCTCGAAGGTCATCGCGAGGTGGTTCCAGAACGTCCGGAAGCTCAGGCCGGAGTTCGTCTCGACGCCAGCGTAGGCCTGCACGAACGTGGAGCCCTCGAGGTGGAGCTGCCGGAGCCGGCTGATCGCGTAGACCGCGTAGTTGCCCTGGTTCAGCCCGATGCCCGCGCGGACGGCGTTGCCCTCTCCGAAGGAGTAGCGCGTATCGGCGCTGACATAGCGCCGATCCAGGCCCAATTGCGGGGTCTGGGAGACGAGATCGAGATCCTGGCGATCGGTATCGGTCTCGAGCGCGAACTGGTTGGCCTGCTCGTAGCCTCCCGAGACGCGATAGGAGAGCCGGTCGGAGCGACCGCGCACCGCGGCGGCCGCGCGAATCGTCTGATCGTTGCCGGCGGAGAGGGTGACGAAGGAGGTGCCGTCGCCGGGCTCGCGGGTGATGATGTTCACGATCCCCGAGAAGGCATCGGCGCCGTAGATCGCCGAGGCGGGGCCGCGGATGATCTCGATCCGCTCGATATCCTCGACGGTGATCGGGAGCGCCGCCCAGAACGGAGAGCCCAGGAAATCCATCCGCTGGCTGCGCCCGTTGATCAGGACGAGGACCTTGTTCGGCTGGCGCTGGTTCAGCCCGCGGATCGCCACCGCGGTATCGGCCGGGGAGAGGCTCATGACCTCGAGGCCGCCTGCCCTGCGGAGCAGCTCCCCGATATGCGTGATCCCCGAGAGGCGGATATCCTGCGCCGTGACGATCGTCGTGGAGTTCGGAGCGTCGAGTGGAGACTCGGCCATCCTCGAGGCCGAGACGACCGTCTCTTCGTAGATATCGCCGCCGCGCTGCTCCCCCAGGGCGAGCCCCTCGTCAAGCCCTGGGGTGCCCGCGCCGATCTCGGGGCCACTCCCCGCGCCGGTCTCGGCGCCGCTCCCCGTCCCGGTCTCGGCGCCGCCCCCCGCGCCGGTCTCGGCGCCGGCCGCGGCCTGCGCCGCGGCGGCCTGCGCCGCAGCCTCCGCCGCCGCGCCACGTTCGCGCAGGTTCTGGGCGAGCAGGCGCAGTCGCTGGGCGCGCTCTCGGAGCGCGTCGCTCTGGGTCGCCTCGGCCAGCGCCGTGATCTGATCGGCGGACTCCTCGATCGCGAGGATCTCCTCGCTCGAGACGCTGGGCACCTCGGGCTCGGCCGGGGGCTCGGGCTCGGCCGGGGCCTCGGGCTCGGCTGCGGCCGCGATCGCCGCCTCCCGCTGGGCTGCGATGCGATCCCGGAGCGCGACGACGAAGGCCTGGGCCTCCTCCCGATCGGGCGGATCGCTCTCGAGATACATCTCGTAGTACTCGAGCCCCTCCTCGTAGTGCCCGGCCTCGGCGTAGGCCCGCCCGATGTTGTAGAGCACGTTGGGGTGGGGGAGGATATCGAAGGCCCGCTCGAGGCTGCGGATGCCCGACTCGAGCTGACCCGCCTCGATGAGCCGCATGCCCTCACGAAACGCGGCCCTCGCCTCGGTCCGGACGTCGGCTGCGGCCGGCTCCGAGCCGAGCAGGACGAGCAGACCCAGGGCGATCGAGAGGGCGCTCGTTCGGATCGACGGAGGGCTCGTTCTAAGGTTCTTCAAGGCTTTCCCTCGTAGCCAGAGATCCCGTCCGTGGGAATCTCGTGAAAGGGTGTCGGCGATGGGGCGCCTCGTCCCCGAGGCGCGACTGACCCGGATGGGCTGTGCTCTAGGGGGAGGCTGCCCCGGGAGAGACTGCCCAGGCGGGTATCGCGACGGGCAGAGCGATGGCGTTCCTCTCGGATCGTTGCCGGCATCGCCATCGCTCCTCGGATCATGTTCGCCAAAGAATCTGCCCCGCTTTGGCTAGCTATCCCATACCCCGGGTCGATTCGTCGACAAAAAAAGGCGGAAGCCGATGAGGAGGCCAGGCCCTCATCCGCGGGGCAGAGCCGCCTCAGTAGGGCTCGATCTTGTAGCCCTTCAGGCCGACCGAGGAGCCGGCCTCGACCCTCATGCCGCGCATGCTGCGCATGCCGCGCATCGAAGGGACGATCGGGACGGGCTCGAGCGTGGCCGAGACCTCCATGCGATCCCCCATCACGGTCCGCGTCACGGTGTAATCCCGATGGCCCGCGAGCTGGAATTGGAACATGACTTCCCGCCCTCGCGCGGCCTCCTCGCCGATCCATTCGATCTCGGCCGGCGTGGTCCAACGATCCTCGCCGATGAGCACCGTGGCGCCAGCGGGGGTGGAGCCCAGCGCGACCCGGACGGTCTGGATCGCGGGCTCCTCGGGCGCCGGGGGCGGCTCCGGAGCCACCTCGGGCGCCTGCGGGGGAACGGGCGCGGGCTCCGGTGGCGGGGGAGGATCCGCCGCGACCACGGGCTGTGGCTCGGGTTCGGGCTCCGGGCCTCCGATGGCGAGCGCCGCCCCCACGCCCGCCGCAAGCAGGAGGACGAGACCGATCACGAGCCCCTTGCTCCGGCTCGTCTTGGGTGCCGGCCCCATCACGGCGCCGCTCATCGAGGTGCTCCCGCTATCGGGCGAGAGCGCGAGAGAACCCGAAGGGGTATGGGGGCTCAGGATATCGCCCGAGATCTCGATCGGGGGGAACGAGCCGGTGGAGGATCCATCGAGCGTATGCTCTCCGCTCCGCGAGAGGGCCAGGCCGCTCTCGCTCGCGGCGTGCTTCAACGCGCCGAGCAGCTCGTCCATGCCGGTGAAGCGATCTTCCGGCTTCTTGGCCATCGCCTTCATCACGATGGCCTCGATCACCGTGCCTGCTTGGATCGCAGGGTTGATCTCGCTCATCGGCGGTGGGGCCTCGTGGACGTGAGCCATGAGGATGTTCACCGAATTGGGACGATCGAAGGGCACCTTGCCCGTGAGCATCTCGTAGAGGATCACGCCGAGGGCGTAGACATCGCAGCGCGCATCGACCCTCTCGCCTCGGATCTGCTCTGGCGACATGTACTTCGGCGAGCCCATGAAGAGGCCGGTCTGCGTGAGATCCTCACCCTTATCGCCCAGATCCTTGACGAGGCCGAAGTCGAGGACCTTGGCGAAATCCTGTTGGTCGCCGTGTCGCACGAGGTAGATATTGGCCGGCTTGAGATCGCGGTGGATCACGCCGAGGCTATGCGCTTCTCTCAGGCTGCGGCAGATCTGTCGCGCGATATGCATCGAGCGACCGATCTCGAGCGGCGCCTCGTCGCGCAGGGCGCGGTGCAGCGTGCGCCCCTCGAGTAGCTCCATCGCGATGTAGTAGATGTCCTCGTCCGTGCGCCCGTAGTCGAAGATCGTGACGGTGTTCGGATGAGTCAGCTTCGCGCAGATCGAGGCCTCGAGGAAGAAGCGCTTATGGAACTCCGGATCGTGATCGCCCTGGTAGCTCGGGTTCAACACCTTGATCGCGACCTCGCGGCCGAGCGGCGCCTGTTCGGCCTTGTAGACCTTCCCCATGCCGCCGCGGGCGATCACCGATTGGATCCGGAAACGATCGTTGATCACCTTGCCGATCAGCGGATCCGGCCCCTTCTTCTTCTTCTTCGGATCCGGCCTGGTCGGCCCGGATGCTGCGGCCGCCTTCGCTTGGGCCGATGGCGCGGCCCCCACCGCGCCGGTCGCCGCCTCGTCCCCGGATCTCTGCTCCGCATTCCCCGGCTCAGGGGGCTCCGAAGGAGTGGACTCTGCCGCTGACGCGGCGTTCTTCGGCGCCTCAGGCATGGGCCCCCTTGGCTGGACGTAGGTTTCCGCGCGGGGCGGGGGTTCGGGTTCTGGCGATCTTGGCCACTGGCTAGAAAATCGGGCGCCGAGGTGAAGGGCAGACTCATCCTACGCCATCTTCGGCGCATGAGTCGAGAGCGATCGTAGGGCTGGACCTCCGCATCGACGCCGAGCTTGGGCGCCACTCGGTCGCAGTGCGAGTGTGGTAACGAAACGCATCGCGTTGCGATAGGCATACCCCGGTTCGAAACGCCGGAGCGCGAGCTTCCTGCTCCAGGCTGCCATCGCCGCGCCCGGAGCCGGGCTCCTCCTCGAGCTCGGCTCTCGTGCCGGATCGGAGCGGTGGATCCCGAAGCAGATCCCGTCATCGGCTTGACGGATCCGTCAAGAGGCCCGCGAGCCGTCGGGGCCAGGGGGGGGGCCCGCCCCGCGTACCGTGGCCGAGAGTCTGCGCCTCGGCTCGTCGAGACCCATCCGGGCGGGCGCGGAACCTCCGCGCTGCGCGCGATCCCAGGCCTCTCTGCGGGGCCTGCGGCCTCGCCCCATGCTGCGACGCGGGGCTCGCGTCGGGGCGGCTCGGGGCTGGCACGTCGCTTGCGAATCACCCCGACGTGCTCGCCTCCCGGCATCTCCCCATTTCCCCCCGCAGCGCTCCGAGAGGGCTCTAGCGATGGCGGAGCAGGACAAGTCAGAGCGCACAGAGGATGCCACCCCCCGGCGGCAGGAGAAGCTCCGCGAAGAGGGGAAGGTTGCCAAGAGCGCCGATGTCGGCGCCGCCGGCGTGCTCGCGGCGGCCTTCGCCCTGCTCGCTCTCCGCGCCCCCGATATCGGCGAGGAGGTCGTCTCCTTCGCGGGCCGCTCGTTTCGGCTCCACGATAGCGGTCAACCTCTCGCTGCCCTGGGCGCGGCGCTGCCGGTTTTGGCCGGGGCCGTCGTCCCCATTCTGCTCGCGGCCGCCCTCGCGGCGATCGTCACTGGGATCGCCCAGACCGGCGCCATGGTGAACCTCTCGCTCGTCCTCCCGAAGGCGGAGCGTCTGAACCCTGGGCCGCAGCTCGGGCGGATGATCCCGGGCAAGGAGAGCGGTCTCGAGATCCTCAAGCAGATGGCCAAGATGGCCGCGATCGGCGCCGTGATCTGGTTCGCCATCGAGGACTCCTTCCCGATGTTCGCCGGGCTGGCCGCGGTCGATACCCGCTGGGCCGCGAGCTCGGTTGGCAGCGTCGTCGGCAAGGCGGCGCTCTTCGGGACGATGGCCTTCGCCCTCATCGCCGCTTGGGATCTGCTCCTCGCCCGTCGCCGCTTCGCCGACGAGGCGAAGATGTCTCGGCGAGATGTGCGAGATGAGTACAAGGAGGAGCAGGGCGATCCGCAGATCCTCGGCCGCCGCCGCCAGCGGCAGCGGGAGCTGGCCGGCGCTCGCTTCGACGGGGATCTCTCGCAGGCGACCGTTCTCGTCGTGAACCCGACGCATGTCTCGGTGGCGCTTCGCTACGATCCGGAGCGCGACGCCGCCCCGATCGCGTTGGCCAAGGGCCTCGACGCGCAGGCCCTCGAGATGCGCGCGATGGCGCGGAAGTACGGGATCGCCATCGTCGAGAACCGTCCCCTCGCGCGCGCTCTGCATCGCGAGGCGAAGCTCGGGGAGCCCATCCCGATGGCGCATTTCGGGGCCGCCGCCGAGATCATCGCGCATGTGATGCGGCTCGGGAGGGCGAACCGATGAGCGCGCTTCTCCCCCCCGTCAAGGGCGGCAAGATCGTCGCCATCGTCCCCTTCCTCCTCGTCGGCATCGTCCTGCTGATGGTGATCCCGCTCCCGGCGGCCGTCCTGGATCTTCTCCTGGCGGCCTCCATCGCGCTCTCCGTGACGCTGATGCTGATCTCGATCTACCTCGAGCGTCCCCTCGATCTCTCGGCCTTCCCGACGATCCTCCTCTTCGCCACGCTGCTGCGGCTCGCCCTGAATGTGGCCTCGACCCGCCTGATTCTCCTGCACGGGGCGGGGGGGACGGATGCCGCGGGCGACGTGATCCGATCCTTCGGTGAGTTCGTCGTCGGCGGCAACTATGTCGTCGGGGCGACGGTGTTCATCCTGCTCGTGATCATCAACTTCGTGGTGATCACCAAGGGCGCGGGCCGCGTCGCCGAGGTCAGCGCCCGCTTCACCCTCGACGCCCTCCCCGGCAAGCAGATGAGCATCGATGCCGATATGGCGGCCGGCGTGCTCACCCAGGAGCAGGCCAAGCGCCGCCGCCGCGAGATCGAGCAGGAGGCCGATTTCTTCGGTGCGATGGATGGCGCCTCGAAGTTCGTCCGAGGCGACGCGATCGCGGGCCTGCTGATGACGGGGATCAACATCGTCGTCGGCTTCATCGTCGGCGTCGCCCAGCAGGATATGAGCGCCGCGGATGCGGCGAGCACCTACACCGTGCTCACTGTCGGTGACGGCCTGGCCTCGCAGATCCCTGCCCTGCTGATCTCGGCCGCCGCGGGCGTCGTCGTCACCCGGGCCGCCGCCGGCTCGGCGCTCTCGACGACCCTCGTCGATCAGCTCGGCACGCATCGGCCGGCGCTCTACGCGACCGCCGCCGTCCTCTTCACGATCGGCCTGCTCCCGGGGATGCCCGTCATCCCCTTCTTCGTCCTGGCGGGCGCCGTCGCCCTCGCCGGTCGCAACGCCGTGCCGCGCCTGCGCGAGGACGCGGGGGAGCAAGAGGCGGCGGCCCCGACCGAGGCGCATCCCCCGACCGAGCGAGAGCGACTCGAGGAGATGCTCGAGGTGGATCTGCTCGAGCTCGAGGTCGGCTTCGATCTCGTCCCGCTCGTCGATGCCGCCCATGGCGGGGATCTCGTCGAGCGGATCGCGGCGATCCGACGCAACCTCGCCGCGGATCTCGGCGTGATCGTCCCGTCGGTGCATATCCGCGACAACCTCCGGCTCGGCTCGACGACCTATCGGCTGCTCCTCTCGGGGACCGAGGTCGGCAGCGGTGATGTGAGGCCAGGTCGCTTCCTGGCGATGGATCCGACCGGCTCGCTCCCGCCCGTAGACGGCGAGGAGGTCCGCGAGCCGGCCTTCGGCCTGCCCGCCCGCTGGGTTCGAGAGGCCGATCGAGAGCGAGCCGAGGCGATCGGCTACACGATCGTCGATCCCGCGACGGTCGCCGCGACCCATCTGACGGAGATGCTTCGGGGCATCGCCCCCGATCTGCTGGGCCGCACGGAGGCCCAGGAGCTGATCGATCTCTTCGCCCAGCGCGAGCCCAAGGTCGTCGATGAGCTGATCCCGAACCTGATGCCCCTCGGCGACGTGATCGCTGTGCTCCGCGAGCTCCTCTCGGAGGGAGTGTCGATCCGCGATCTGCGGACGATCCTCGAGGCCCTCGCCGATAACGCGCGGGTCACGAAGAACATCGACGAGCTGGTCGAGCGCGTCCGCCACCGCCTCGCGCGACACATCACGCAGAAGTTCCGCGGCGATGACGGCAAGGTCCCCGCCCTCGTCCTCGATCCCCGCGGCGAGGAGGTTTTCCGCTCCGGCGGGCCCGACGCCATCAGCGCCCAGAAGGTGCTCGGCTCGCTCGACGAGGGCGCCCGCGCCTTCGCCGGTGTGACGACGCCCCCATTGCTGATCTGCGCCCCCGATGTCCGCCGCAGCGTCTCGAGCTTCCTGAGCCGGCGCATCCCAGGCCTCTCCGTCCTCTCCTTTCGTGAGATCGACGCCCACACCACCGTCCGGACCCTCGGAATGGTGACGGCTTGAAGTGATCCCCATGATGAGCGCCCAAGGAAAAGTCTATCGAGCGAGCCGCCTAGACGAGGCCCTCTCCCAGATCAAGGCCGAGCTCGGGCCGGAGGCCGTGATCCTCTCGACGCGGAGCCTCTCGGCCCAGCGCCATGGGCGCGCGAAGGTCGAGGTTCGGGCCCTGCCTCCGGGGAGCATCCCCGCGATCCCCGGCGAGCGAGCCGCGTCTCGCGGAGATCGGCTCCGCCTCCGCCTCGAGCGGGCCGGCGTGCCCTCGGCCATGGCAGAGCGCCTGATCTCGGCCCTAATCGCGGAGCATGGCGTCGAGCCCGCCTCCTTCGGTCTCGCCCGCGAGGCGCTCGAGGTGACGCTCCGCCGGGAGCTCAGCTTCTCCGGCTCCATCATGCATTCCTCCTCTCGGATCGTCGCCCTCGTCGGTCCGACGGGCGCAGGCAAGACGACCACGATCGCGAAGGTCGCGGCCATGGCGGCGCTCACGGAGCGGCGAAGGGTCGCGCTCATCAGCACCGATGAGTATCGCGTGGCCGGTGCCGAGCAGCTGCAGCGCTACGCGGATCTGATCGGGATCCCCATGGATACGGCCTACGATGAGCGTTCGCTCGAGGCAGCCCTGCGTCGCTTCGCGCATGCGGATCTCGTGCTCGTCGATACCCCCGGCCGGGCGCCGCGGGCGAGGCGCGCGTTCGCGCAGCTCGGCGACTGTCTGCATGGCGCGGGCGAGCCGGTCGAGGTCCACCTCTGCGTGCCGGCCGCCACCAACGAGAGGGAGCTGCGGATGACGATCGAGGCCCATGAGCCGCTGCGCGTCGCGCGGCTGCTCATCACGAAGCTGGATGAGGCGGTGCTGCACGGGACGATCCTGGCTGCCCAGGAGCTCACGGGTCTTCCGCTCAGCCATTTCACGACGGGGCAGCACGTCCCCGAGGACATCGAGGAGGCGACCGCGGAGCGTGTCGCTGCCCTGCTCTGCGGGGAGGAGATCGGCATATGAGCCCTCGGATCGATCAAGCACGGAGCCTTCGAAGCGTCGAGCGCGCGGAGGCCAAGGTCATCCCCTTCCGCCGCCGGAGCGGCGACGCGGTGGGCCGAACGATCGCGATCACCAGTGGCAAGGGTGGGGTCGGCAAGACGCAGATCGCCGCGAACCTCGGCGTCGCCCTGGCGCGTCGCGGTCAGCGGGTGCTCCTCCTGGACGCGGATCTCGGGCTCGCGAGCCTCGACCTCGCCCTCGGGATCCGCCCGGAGCGGGATCTGCGCTCGGTGATCACGGGTGAGTACTCGCTCGAGGAGATCCTCGTCGAGGGGCCGGCCGGTGTGAGGCTCGCCCCGGCCTGTCCGGGTCGATACGATATGGCGAACCTCG
>Ga0224496_10002016_pt1 | contig 12309 bp, 14 predicted proteins | sample SF_Jul11_sed_USG_2_FD_168127 | JGI IMG/M metagenome (GOLD analysis project Ga0224496, IMG submission 168127) | Sediment microbial communities from San Francisco Bay, California, United States - SF_Jul11_sed_USGS_8_1 | ecosystem: Environmental > Aquatic > Marine > Sediment | place: USA... | reverse complement strand
CGTTTACAATTTTGTGGAAAGACGTCATTGTTCAACAAACGACGCAGTACGTGGATTCAGATGGACCGTACACCATAAAATGTCGTGTTTATCAGTTGACTGCAAACGTTCTAGGGAGCAATGGAGCCCCAGTTCGTGGAGCCTATGTAGTCATTTATACGCAGGCTGGAATAGTGTATGATTTCAAAATGACCGACTCTGCTGGGCATGCTGTGTTTCAGCTGCCCTCAAGTGATATTCAAGTCATCGGGTCATACACCGTTGAGGTTCATTATAGCGCGACGTATTGGCTTGCCGCTGTCACAGTAGCAGCAACCAAACCTCTGGTCTCTGTAACTTCATCTGGTTCAGTTACAATCACTCTAGCCGACTTTCCGCCACCTATATGGATGACACCGGGATTCTGGGTAATCATTGCACTCATAATCGCAGTGGTTTTAGGGATTGTAGGCTTGCTACACAAGAAGGGCATTTTGTTCAAGAGAAAGACGAAGAAAGCTAAATAGCCTGCGCGCACGCACTTGCGCTTAATATTCAAACTTCATGAAGCCTATATCTGACAGCCAGACATAGATATTGGGGGATATTTCATGCTTTCGTTTGAGATATCATTGTTGATTCTTTTGATGGCGGTCATTGTGCTTTTGATATTTTACATACTTCATGTGACAGAACCACCAGCGAAACCTTCTGCTGAAGAAAAACTAACTGTTGAAGAAAAGATTCCTCCGAAAAAGCCGACGATAACAGCCACAGGCCCGAAAGAGGGAGGGAAAAAACTGTTGTCACCACAACACCAAGCAGATTCTGCGAAATGTCCCCACGGCTTCGGATATCTGAAAAACCGAGACAAAGATACTTCTATACCGGATGAATGCTTGAGTTGCCCAAGAATGCTAGAGTGCTTGAGTTCAGGGGAATAGAGCTACGCACGCAAAACAGATTAGGTTTTTGATATCCCAGCTTTTGGGCAGAAGGCGCACGTTACATTAGATAGTTCTAGGTGACAATGGTCTGATTCGCCCCTGCAATCTTTTATCCTGCAATCAGTAGCAATTGGTATTTTCTTCTTTGCTTCGCTTTTGAGGAAGAAGAATCCACACTGTCCTTCCTTGGCATGTTTGCATTTTTCCATCTTCAAGCCGCCAAAGAAAGTTATGCTACTCAGGATTTCCACCAGAGTTAGGGTGTCTTCGAACCCATGCGCCTCAAGTTTGTTCAGACGCTTCTCGAAATCTTCGAGACGTTTGAGTTCCTCAACATTCATGTTTCGAGCCTCACTCTCCGTTCAATGTTTTATTACAATGGGTCATTAATAAACTCAGAATGCCCATGGCCTTTTTTGCTAAATGTGTACAGAATCAACTTCTATAAAATAATTTCTAGATTAACAAAATTCTTACCCATGAAGTTGGTCACGCGTGCGTAACTTCTCCAATAGATCCATCTGGCGCGTCAGACTACAATTCAAAACTTTTCGTCGACATCAGTCTACTGATTCTACGCTCGTTACTATAAACAGTACGACCGGAAATATGGAATGCTTCACCAATTTCATCCTTTGACATTTTCATCTTTCTGCTTTTACAAACGAAGTAGAAAGCCCCAGCCGCCAATGACACAGGGTTTCCACTTATTTCCCTTCGGACGTTCGTGAGCAGTTGTTCAGCCCTTTGTATCAATTCGGCATTGGATGTCAACTTCCACCCATACTTCCTTAGGTAGTCCTTTGCTGAAAAGGTTCCGTGGAAACCGGTCATTTTTCGCATAGCCCAAGCGTACTTCATAACTAGACGATGGTCAAGAGAGAGAGTCTCGCAGATCTCTTTCAATGGCCGAATCTCATTATACTTTCTCAATACGAGGTGAACTAATGCCGCGATGGCTTCCCTTTTATTCTTTCCAAATCTTTGAGATCGAAAAAACACGTCGCTTTTCAGCTTAATTGTGCGCGCTGTCTCTTCTCTGTAGGGAAAATTTGGGAGATTTAATTGACATGAGACCGTTCGCAGTGTTGTTAACCATTCTCTCAGCGTGTCGGAGTCGTTTTCATTCCAGTTGGAAAACCAGTTAGGCGTCCACCTAGTAAAACCATGGCTGGTTCGGCCCCGGCCTATAACTAGGCCGCATCTCTTGCAGATGGTTTCTCCCTTCAGTCCGTTTGGGAAGACAAGGGTGCCATGACATTCCGGGCAGTTCAATAGTTCACCCACTTTTCCATTCAGGCGGTTTGTTTATAAACTGCGATATGACGATACAGCTATATCCATGTAAATCTATAAAACAGCTATGAAAGAAAAATAGCTAAGTAACTTCTAGAAAATTATTTTTGAAAATCCTATGTCGTTCTGTGATGTGGATAAACTCGCTAGAACAGTAGCTTCGAATATATGACAAAAAATCCGGAGAACACAACTGTGCCGATGTAAACGTCTAGTATAAATAGAGTTGTTTGGAACATCCACAATCCCTTTTGGAAATGCTTCAAGCAAAGGCGATAACCCGCAAAGAACACGGTCAACATGCATCCTAACAATAGTATTCTAAACATTACCCAAAACTGAACCCCCCACATTGTAACCACCGGATTCAACTCAACGCATCCTACCCCTATGCCCACTACCGTGGTCAGCGCATCGAACACAGTAAACACCGTAAGGGCAGCCAAGAGAACCAGATAGATCATTTTTCAAACCAGCAAGTGCCACAACTCTCTGTAATGAAAAAGAGATAAATAACATTTGCCGCTTGTTTTTCAAGGCTTAGAAGAATACTCACGCAATGCAACCCGCCATGTAGTCATTGCGGCACTACCACTTCCTTAGGCCTTGTGAAAGATTATAAACAAAGCTTCCTCATGAATTTGTGGTGACGGTTATGGGTGAGATCCGGGGTGTTGTATCAGGGGAGCTTGAGGAGAAGTTTCGAAAGTTGGCCATGAAGAAGTTTGGATATGGGAAAGGTAGTCTTTCTAAGGCCTTGGAAGAAGCCCTGAGCCACTGGATTAAGATTCTTGAAAGTTGACAGTTACGTCTGATTGATCTTATGGATTTTTTTGACCCTTTATCAAACTCTTATCAAGCTAAGCTTCTCGTCTAATGGAATTTTCATACTTTATAAGTGAACCACCTGAATGAACCATCGAAAAGAAAAATTTGGGAGGTGTAAGAATGAAAAGACGCATAACTAAGCTCAGAAGAAATGTCAAGGCTCTTTCACCGATCTTCGCTGTATTAATACTCATTGCTATCGCAGTAATTGCTGGCATCATAGTCTACATGTTTACGTCTGGATACCTTGGCACAATGATGGGTGGAGGAACAGCTGGACAGGAGAAGGTCGCTATAGAATCAGTTCTAGTAGTAAATTCTACAGATATAACTTTGTACGCAAAAAGCACTGGTGGCGGCGCCGTTGATGTCACGGAAGTCATCTTAAGGGACTTACATGGCGACCAGATAGGAGCACCTGATACCGTGAACTTCGTTCTTCCGGCCAATGGAACACTAACAGCTGTTAGCGCATCCTTCACAATGACTGCTGGTACAGTGTATACAGCGGCTCTCGTTACCAAAGTAGGCAACCAATTCGTATCTCCATCCTTCAAAGGGAAATAGCTTTCTGTTCAACTTCGAAGGAAACGATCTATGCGTACACGTTTAAGTAGGTGACTAAATTGAAGGTAAGCGGTGACCGAAGAGCCATCTCCCCCATTTTTGCTAGTCTAATCATTTTGGCAATTGTGACTGTGCTTTTCGTTCCAGTCTTCATCTGGTCAACTGGACTTACAGCTGAAACCAAATCTTTCTGGGAAATTTCAGCGCTTGCAGCCACTGAACGCATTGTTATTGAGGAAGTAAACCTGAGGGGCGTGGGAAACTGTACAATCTATGTTAGAAACATAGGCAAAACAGCAATAATCATGGATGAGGTTTTCATCTCTTCACCTGATGGATCTTTGTACATATATGAGGAGCCTCAGTTCTCCACGGATTTCGATTCCGTAGTCCAAGGAGACCTGATGACTGTTGACATCTCAGATCTTGGTTTCACTCCAACTGGCAACGAGACCTACACTGTCAAAGCCTATACAACCAGAGGCGTCGGTGACACATATCAAGTCGTTGCGTAACCGAGGAAAAAAGCTTGAAACTTAAAATCCTACATGACCGGAGAGGCATCTCAAAGATATATACATCCTTGATATTCCTTCTTCTGGTCTTCTCCATCCTCACTTTACTTTTTTTAACCTTCGTTAACTACAATTTTGCTGTACAAGAACAGATGAGAATTGAACATGAACGTTCACAAGAGAAAATCGTCCTGACAGGACTAAACCTTAATGAAACCAGCCTGTCTGAGATCCGTATCAAAAATACAGGGACAATTGAGATTAAAATCAGAGCCATATACGTCGACAACACTTTTCTATGCGACCCCTCAACCTACAATGACACGAACATTATTCCTAACAATTCTTCTTGGATCGCCCTTCCAACAGGGGTCGCCTTTGAACCTGAAGCAAAAATAACTGCGACAACGGAGAGAGGGGTTAAGACAACTGAATACGAAGGCCCGCTTGTCTACAAACCTGCACCTCCCGAATGGGAATACGACCCAACAAGACTCTACATAGGACCACTAATGCTGCAGTTCGATGCCTTCTGGTATAGAAAGACTTTTCAAGATGGAACCCCGGTTCCGACTGGATCTTGGCTTCCAGGCTGGTCTGTTCCAAAAGGCTTAGGATACTGCGCTTGGAACATAACTGTCATGAACATCGACAAAAGAAACATAACGATAACCCGATTCTCATCCTTTAACGCAGTGCCAAACGATACTCCTTCAAATGAACTACCATGGTACCTTGAACCAACTAACCAAACAGACCTTACACAGTTCTTGCCTGTAAACCAAACTCGAAACATACTCTACATCTGGTCAGTTCCCAAAGAAGAAGGAGCTAACTCTGCTCAAAAGATGACCCTTCCAGAGTGCACATGCATGGTCTTCCTAACGTTTTTCGGATTCTTCCACGAACATGACGGAACAACAAAACCTTATGCCCAAACAATACCCTTCGAAGCTGCAATAACAGTTACCGGATGAACTGGAGGAAAAAAGTTGAAAAAATTAGGAAATAAAGGCACCTCCACCGTGTTTGGTTCAATACTCCTCATCATTCTAGTCTTGACCCTAGCTTCAATTCTCTTCTTAACACTTTACAAGCATAATAACAGCGTTCAAGAGGCGATAAGCCTCGAAGAAGAGCGAAAGCAAGAGAAAATAGTTCTTTATGGGTTAGCAACAGAAAACACAAGCGGAACTGAATACATAACCGCATTAGACGTCAACAACACAGGCTCAATAACATCGCGGATAAGAGCAGTATACGTAGATAACGAATTCCTATGTGACCCTTCCAACTACGCCATAAATCCCGGTGACACCTACATAAATGAAAAAGACTCTTTACGGATCCTGCTACCACCTGGGGTAGAATATGAAGCATCTGCCAAGATGACAGTCGCTACTGAAAGAGGAATCAAATCGACAGAATACGCGGGGCGGCTAAAACAAGGTAGTGGGCTTCCCCCTAAATACAATCAAACAGAATCATATTTCGGACCCTTACGGCTGGATTTTAACAAGTTCTACTACACCGAATGCGACCCAACCAATGGTTCCTACGAACCATCAACATGGAAACCTGGATGGAAGATTCAAGTTGGCAGTGGCTCAATAGTCTGGAACATAACAGTGAAGAATGTTGACGACAGAAACATAACCATAAACCAGTTTTCCTGCTTAACACTATTTCCCAATCAATCACCGTCTAACCGAAGAGCTTGGTACATAGAACCACCGGTGGAAACCTTCACCCAGTTCATAGCGGTGAACGAAACGGTTAACATAATATACATTTGGACCGACCCAAAATCGGTGTCAACCAGAACGCAGGACATCTATAATACGGTTTGCCGCAACAAAGTCTTCCTAACTTTTATTGGGTTTTTCCACGAACATGACGGAACAACAAAACCTTACGGGCAAACCATACCTTTTGAGGCTGTCCTAGTCATGCAGACCTACCCCGTAGCATCTTTTACGGCGTCACCCGCCACAGTCTACCTTGGCGAAGTGATCAACTTCGACGCGACCAACAGCTTTGACCCAGACGGCTACATCACAAGTTACTTCTGGGATTTCGGAGACAGCACCAACGCAACAGACGGAGCTATAGTTAGTCACACTTATACTGACAATGGAGATTACATGGTAACGCTGACCATAACGGACAACGACAACAAAACAGATTCAGCTACAGACACCGTGACAGTTTTGAACATACTGCCAACACCGTCCTTCACTGCGTTCCCACTGACAGTGAACACCAGTGAGCCAGTCGACTTTAATGCATCTGGAAGCTACGACCCTGACGGCACAATTAACAGCTACTTCTGGGATTTCGGAGACGGCACCAACGCAACAGATATAATTTTGGTTACTCACACTTATGCTATTCAGGAAACTTACACGGTAACGCTGACCGTAACGGACAACGACAACAAAACCGCCTCAGCTACTACCACAGTGACAGTTCAGGAGGGCTAGCATTGTCGTTCACAGATCCTGCTGAAACAGTGCGTCGCGAATTGGTTGTCCGCTTTGAAACAAACAGCACCGACGTTACAACGAAACACTTGGACGATGACTACATCTCTCTCACAGAAGGGGATGACGCTGCAACTTCTTCGACAAAATCTACTGAAACAATTCTTTCAAATGAAGCAGGTGAAAAAATGTGAGGGGAAGAAGCATCATCAAGGGTAGAAAGGGAGTGTCTCCTCTGTTTGTTTCGCTTTATTTGGCTATATTAACGATCGCTCTCATTTCCATCCTCTTTTTTGCTCTTGAGGTTTCCAGTACATCTCTAACCGAAAGCTCGAGAATTGAACAGGAACGAATGCAGGAAAGCATAGCCCTAGTTGGGCCGGAAGCCTTGGAGTTGACAGAAGCTTTGGAAGTTGAGCGATTACGAGTTAATAATACTGGCTCCATAACCGTCAGAATAAGGGCTCTGTACATAGACCACAAGTTCATATGCGACCCGTCAGAATTTGATGGTGACGCTTACATAGAACCCAAGGAGTGCCTATGGATCAACTTGACTTCAGTTGATCCCCCAATCATCCTCGACGGCACGACATTAATGGCTTACTGGACCATAACTACAGAAAGAGGCACAAAAGCATCCGAGATAGGGGCAGATTTGATCTGGAATGGAAATGGAGAATTACCTGACCCAAACAAGTTCTATTTTGGTCCATTGATGCTCGTCTTCGACTGGTTCCATTGGAGAAGTGGAACAGGTGATTGGAATAGCGGCTGGACCATCCCAAAGGGCACAAATGACGTGACTTGGCAAATACTTGTTGTAAATGTAGACAACAGAGACATCATCATAAGAGACACCTCATGTTTCACTTTGATTAGTAATGATAACTCTCCGAAAGACCCTGTCCCATGGTACATCGACCCGGAGCTTTGTAAAACTATGACTCTGAAACCAAACGAATACCACTTCATATATTACACATGGAACAAGCCCTACAGCAAAAGTGGGCGTTCAGCGCAAGATGTAAACATGAGGGAATTCACTACAAACATAAACTTCCTAACGTTCTATGGATCCTTCGTCGAAACAGATGGCACTCTAACTCCCTTCGGTCAAACAATACCGTTTGAAGCTGTACTGATCACAGATACTTAACGAAACAAGTTTTCAGCTAAGAATGGACATGACAGTAACATCTTCTTGGACCGTAAAAAACCTAGAGTCGACACTCATCAAAGCGGACGCATCATAAACATTACATGGTTTATATCAGCTCCTCAGAAATGAATAATCGAGATGTAGATGAAATTCAGAAAAGGTAAGAGCAAACAAAAGAAAGAAGTCAACAATCTTGAAGCTCTTTTGGAGACGCCTGAGTTTGCCGCGGAAAAGGTTCAACCTACTTTTAGAGAGCATTACCCTTTGTTTGCACCTTATTCTCGCGCTGCCATCGTTGAAGACGTCAAGGGGGGAACCAAATACCTATTGTTGGAGCCGACCTTGACGCCAGTTGATGAAGCTTGGATCGGCAAAATCCAAGATATCCTGTGGGATGAACTCTATCTGAGTTCCAAAGAGTTCGAAAGCAAAGAAGAAGCTGAAGATTTTTTGAAGAACAAAGTCAAGGACGCAGCAAAGAAATACAAAATAGAAGTGGACCCCCACACCCTAGATAAATATCAATACTACATTACCAGAGACTTCCTTAACTTCGGCAAAATTGATGGCCTAATGCGAGATGAGCACATAGAAGACATTTCATGCGATGGCGCAGGTTACCCGTTGTATGTCTGGCATCGTAAATACGAATCTATACCGACCAATATGTTCTTCAAGACTCAGGAAGAGCTCGACAGTTTCATTCTCAAGCTAGCCTACCTCTGCGGCAGAAACATCTCTATCGCTCAACCCCTCTTAGACGGCACGCTGCCAGATGGAAGTCGAGCTCAACTAACCTTCGGCACAGAAGTCACTCCAAAAGGAAGCACTTTCACAATAAGAAAATTCAAAAGTAGCCCGCTCACAATCACAGACCTCATCATATACAAGGCATTATCGCCAGAAATGGCAGCCTACTTTTGGTACCTCATCGAAAATAGACATTCAGCTATGATTGGCGGCGACATCGGAGGCGGAAAAACAACAATGCTCAATGCGTTCAGCCTTTTCATCAGACCAACCCTCAAGATCGTGAGTATCGAAGACACACAAGAGATCCGGTTACCACACGAAAATTGGCAGATGATGGTCACTCGCCAGGGTTTGGGAACGGGCTCTGGAGCGATCGGAGAGAAGGGACGCGGCGCCATCAGCATGTTCGACCTTTTGAGAGCTGCTTTCAGACAGAGACCAGACTATATCATTGTCGGCGAGATCCGAGGAGAGGAGGCCTACGCCCTATTTCAGGCAATGTCAACCGGACATCTTGGTCTTACAACAATCCATGCTGAAAACGTTCAAGGTGTCCTACATCGACTAACAACCAAGCCAATGGACATACCTCACACACTGGTTGAAAACTTGGATGCAATCGCGATTGTCCGCAGAATGGTTGTAGGAGGTGTTTCATTAAGGAGGACATTAGCGGTTTCCGAAGTTTTAGGTTGGGATTCCGAGAAAGACGACTTCAAGACTAACGATGTGTTCAGGTGGGACGCCAAGAAAGACCATTATGAGTATACTGGAAAAAGCCAATTGTTGGAGGAGATCTCAAGCCAATGGGGCTATTCCATGAAAGAGATTAATCAAGAATTGAAAAAGAGGGAAGTTATTCTTGACTATATGGTGCGAAAGCATATACGAACCTACGCTGATGTCTCTAGAATCATATTGGACTACTTCTCTGATCCCGAGGCCGTTTTTCGGAAGGCGACGGTGAGTTGAGAAAATGAAGTTTGAGCCATGGACGTTTGCCTACAAACTGCTTGGAAAAAGAATTCAGAAGCTTCTGCCACATTTCCAAGACCTTCACAACCAGCTAAAGAAAGGTGGGGTAAGGATTGCCTTTCCAGCATATCTTTCATTCATGTTGCTAATGTCCATTATATCATTCATTGGTTCTATGATAGTTCTCCCCTTTTTGCTGGCAGTCGTTCTCCGCACTAGTTTCTTCTCATTGGGAAACTTTATGCTGAGTTTAATGTTGGCTGCGTTGGCGTCCATCATGACAATTATGGTGATCTACGTTTATCCAGGAATCAAGAGCAGCAACAGAAGAATCCCCATCGAAATCAATCTTCCCTACATCTCAAGTTTCTTGACCTTGCTTTCAAGTTCAAACGTTCCGCCAAAAAAAATTTTCCGTTCTATAGCCAAAATCGATACTCTTCGCGAAGTTCGACAAGAATTCAGCAACATAATTAGAGACGTAGAAATCTTCGGCCAAGACTTGTTGACTTCGATCTTGGAAAACGTAAAGTACGCGCCAAGCAAGAAGCTGCGAGAAATTCTCTCAGGATACGTGGCAACCGTCAGAACTGGTGGAAACCCAACAGAGTACTTGCGGATATCCACAGAAAACTTAATGAAGGAACGAATGGTCAAGCTGGATTTAATGTTGGAATCCCTTTCAGCCATGGCTGAAATCTATATCATGGTTCTAGTCGCCATGCCCCTGCTTTTCGTCGTGATGTTCGCCACGCTCGGAATGTTGGGCGGTGCGGGCACCATGAACCCTGCATTGATGCTTTATCTTCTAACGTATGTAGGCATACCCATCATGGCTACCATTCTGGTCGTGGTCATATCAACGTTCTCTGTGAAGTGAAAATTATGAAAATAGTTAGAAAAACCCTCAAGAGAATAGCAATAGTATCTTCCATCGCGGCAATTGTCTTGCTAGTTGTTTCGTTGTTGTTTTTTTGGGCTTCTCCTGACTTCGACTACTTACTTGTCGTAGTTTTCACCGTAGGCGTAGCACCAGCTAGCATTGCAACCATAATCCACAACAGATGGAAAAGCAAAATTGAGGAGGCGATGCCAGAATTCTTGAGAGACCTTGCGACATCGATTAGAACTGGAGTGCCGATACACGCAGCTCTAGAACATACGTCCAAACGAACGTATGGTCCACTGACACGCGAACTCCAGATACTCGTTTCACACATGAGTTGGGGCATGAACTTTGAAGAGGCATTGAAAGAGCTCAGCGAACGAGTTGATTTGTCTTTGGTCACAAAGGCAACTGTTCTCATTTTGGAAGCTGGCAGGCACGGAGGAGACCTTTCTGACATTTTTGATTCAACCGCCCAGTATGTCGAAAACGTTAACACCTGGAGTTTGAGGAGGAAAATGCAGACAATGCCATATGTAGCCATCTTTTACTTCTCAGTCGCTCTCTTCCTGTTCATTATAATTCTGATTTCGAGAATGATTTTCGTTCCCATAAGTGAACTATCTGAAAGCGGTGTCCCCCTCATTAGACCGATACTCACCTCAACACAAACTAGGAGGGTGTTTCTGCACACATCGCTACTGGAAGCATTCTTCGGAGGCATTCTAGCCGGCAAAATCAACGAAGACTCGTTCCTAGCGGGATTGAAACACGCGATGGTCCTAGCAATATCCTCGGGCGTAGCGTTCTTCATCTTCTTCCGATAGGCGCTCTTTTCCCAGTTTAAATAGATTCTCTGTAAAATGAAATGTGGGATTCAAACAAGAATAAACGATAGTTGATGTGGAGGATACTTTGGTTGGCAATTCTGTCGAGCTTTATTCTAGATCTTGCTGTAGTTTTGGCAGCGTGCGCCGCGTTGCTTTCCTTGGTCTGGTACCTCTCCAGAAAGAATAGAAAAAGAATAGTGAAACAACGTGAAGCCTCGGAGGCAGCAGAAGAAAGGCAATCGCCTACCAACCTGAGCTTCGACGAGATCAAAGAAACAATGCTAACAGGACCAGACGCGAAAGAAAAATTAGAACTCATGAGAACCGAAGCTTATCTTGACCGCTCCACACAGAAACTTCTGCGAAACCTTCTGGAAAACGGGAAAAAAGCAGCTATTCTTCCCACTTACGACCTGTCCCTTGGTTTTAGATATAAAAGTGTCGAGTCAGTCTTCGATGAAAGCCACAGAGGACCCATATCAAAAGAGGCAGAAGACCTTTTGATGCGTCTCAATTCCCTCGGAATTCTAGAAAAAAGGTTCTTCGACACAGTTTCAGCATGTCCAAACTGCGGCTCAACATCAATTACCGTTCACTACCGTTGTCCAAAATGTGCCAGCCGCCACATTGTCCAGGCAGGATTGACCGAGCATATTCCATGCGGAAACATTGATGAAAGAGACAAGTACAATCAAAAAGACATTTTGCATCCAACTTGCCCTAAATGCGGAGCTAGGTTGGCTGAAGGCGAATACAGAGACATGGGGCTCTGGTACGCCTGCAGAGAATGCGGAGAAAAGTTCGAGCATACCCACGTAGATATGGTTTGTCGCAAGTGTAACAAACAATTTACGATTCAAACAGCACTCGTACGGGAGATATCGAAATACGCCCTTGATCCCACCAAAGAAAACGAAATCAGACAAAACGTTACAAGCTTGGAAAGCCTCAATGAGCTTCTGACCGAACTTGGATTCACTGTTGAGATGCCAGCCTCAGTGATTGGAGAAAAAACCGGTATTCAACACAACTTCAGTCTAATAGCTAAGAAGAAATTTGGAGAACGCGAAACTATCGTAGCTGTCGAT
>Ga0224496_10002015_pt1 | contig 12316 bp, 9 predicted proteins | sample SF_Jul11_sed_USG_2_FD_168127 | JGI IMG/M metagenome (GOLD analysis project Ga0224496, IMG submission 168127) | Sediment microbial communities from San Francisco Bay, California, United States - SF_Jul11_sed_USGS_8_1 | ecosystem: Environmental > Aquatic > Marine > Sediment | place: USA... | reverse complement strand
CACCTCTACGCGGTGCTCTTCGGGGTGGTAGCGGTCGTCCTTCTTCCCGCCGGCTCCCGATACGCCCGTCCCGGCGTCGGCTCCCGCTCCGGCCGAATCGGCTGGAGGCGCCGCCGCCGAGTCCGCCGCCGCGCCACCCTCCCGGGCCTGCTCCCTCCGCGCCGCGGCCACGCTGTCCTCGAAGGCCTCGGCGGCATCGAGGTCGTACACCGCGTGAGCGTTCCCCACGGACCAGTGGACGCTCCGACCGTCGGCGTTCCAGGTGGGAAACTGTCCCCCGATGTCGGTGAGCTTCCGGGCCGGGAAGTCGGCTTTGTCGGGGTCGGCCACGCTCACCGTGGGGGTTTCCCCCCCCACATAGGGGACCGTGACCACGTACAGGTCGTTCACGACCTGCGCCAGCGCCTGGTCACCCCGGGGAGCCATGAGGATCGAAGACGCCATCTGCCCCTGCGTCCCCCCGGAAGCGCGGCGCCCCCGCACCTTCAGGTGCTCCTTCCGGTCCGTCCCGTCCCAGCGCATGGACACGAGCCCGTCGGAGGAGGAGTACGCCCAGATCCGCCCCGGGTCGTCGGTGAAGTGGAAGGAAGAGAGGTTTCCGGTGGGCATGATCAGCGTCACCTCTCCGCCGACCGCGGGGATCCACACCAGATCGGTGGGCTCGCCCAGGATCCCGCGGGCGATGGACTCCTCGTAGTCCCTTCCCGACGCCCGCTCGGCGAGGATGCGCGTTCCGTCGGGAGACCAGCGAGGCTCGCGGTACATCGCCGGTGTCGTGGTGAGACGCTCCGCCCGGCCCCGGCCGTCCGCCCGCACGCGGTAGAGATGCCCGCCCGCGGCGTCCGTCCACCCGGAGAAGGCGATCCAGCGCCCGTCCGGCGACCACGCAGGATGCTGCTGCACCACCGCCAGCGACCCGGCCAGCCGGGTGGGCGCTCCGCCCGGATAGTCCATCACGTACAGCTCGGAAAGCGCCGTGAACGCCAGGCGCGACCCGTCCGGAGAGGGGACGGCGCCGCGGATCTGCTTGGCGGTGAACGTCCCGGTATCCTCCACGCGGTAGGAGAAGTCCACCAGCGGTCCCATGGGGAGGTCCACCTCCACCCGGAAGGGCACGTCCACCGCAGCGCTCCCGTCCACGGGCACGCGCCAGATCTTCCCGCCGTACGACGCCACCACCTCACGGGAGTCGGGCGTGAAGCTCATCCCCGGGTAGACGTCGCGCTGCGCCGACGACTCCTGGTCGTCCCGCTGTACGGGCCACGCCAGCCAGCGCTCCTCCCCCGAAGCCAGGTCGCGGAGGCGGAGCCCGGTGTCGGCGATGTGCCGCGACGCGTACACGAGCCACCGTCCGTCGGGAGAGAGGGTGGGCCGCAGCCCCCCTCCCCACCGGTCGGTGCGCCCCGACACCTCGCCCGTGTCGCGGTCGTAGACGGCCACCTGGTAGAGGTTCAGCCCGTTGTTGTAGAGCGAGCCCTCCCGGCGGAACCCGCTGAACCAGATGTAGCGGTCGTCCGGCCCGAAGGCGGCGCCCACGGTCCGGAGGTTGGCCGGCTCGTCGATGAGCTGCGCGCCGCCGCCCCCCGTGCGGTGCCACATGTGGAGCTTGCTCCCCTTCGTGGCCACGACGTACTCGCCGTCGGGCGTCCACTCCGGGCTGACGTAGCTGTCGTGCTTCCCCTGGGTGATCTGCGTCGTGTCCGAGAGATCCGTGGCGATGATCCACAGGTTCTCGCCGCCGTCCCGGTCGGAGGTGAACACCACGTGCTTCCCGTCGGGGCTGAAGCGCGGCTGGGCGTCGAACCCCATCCCCCGGGTGAGGCGGGTGGCCGCCCCTCCGGTGATGGGCACGGTGAAGAGGTCGCCCAGGTGATCGAACACCAGCGTGCCTCCGTCGGGGCTCACGTCCACGCTCACCCACGAGCCCTCCGTGGCGGTGTAGCGGAGGTGCCGTCCCACCGCGAGGGGGAGGCCCTCCTGGTCGGGATCCTTCTCCTGGGCGCCGCCCTTCTCCTGCGCGGAGAGGGTGGCGGGGAGGATCAGGAGCACGGCGATGAGCCGGAACAGGTCACGGACGAGAGGCGGCATGATGAGGAAACTCCCGGTGGAAGCTACGAGCGCGGCGGAGCGGAGCCCGCCCCGACGAAGGCGGAACGAGCCGTCAAGTTGAGACGGAAACCCGGAATCGACCAGGGTCGCGCCATCCTCCGACCCCTTCCCGCTTGACACCGGGCCGGCCGGCCGGCCAGTTGTGGTCCTCATCGCGGGTCCGTGGACGCCCTCCCTTCCGGAGGGTGCGGCGCGCCCGCCCGGATCGTTGGGGAGAACCCTTGGTCATCTACGGTGTGGGTCTTCTGGCGGCTTGTTTCCTCGCGGGGATCTTCCTGGGCGATCTCCTGGGAGCGCTCATCGGGGTCCAGGCCAACGTGGGAGGCGTGGGGATCGCCATGCTCCTCCTCATCCTCTACTCCGACGCCCTGGTCAAGCGGGGCCGCCTCAAGGCGCCCACCCGCCAGGGCGTGATCTTCTGGAGCGCCATCTACATCCCCGTCATCGTCGCCATGGCGGCGAAACAGAACGTGGTGGCGGCCCTGAAGGGAGGGCCGGCCGCCTTCACGGCGGGGGCGCTGGCGGTGGTGGGATGCCTGGCCCTGGTCCCGGTGATCAGCCGCATCGGCGGCGCGGGAGAGCCCCTCCCCGAGGCCGGTGAGGAGGACGTCTGATGGAGATCATGGACACGCTGGCCAACGTGCTGGTGAAGAACGGGCTCATCACCGCCTTCGCCTTCGTGGGGATGGTGGTATGGCTCTCCTACCTCGTCTCCGACAAGCTCACCGCCGGGCGGATCCACGGCTCGGCCATCGCCATCTTCGTGGGGCTGGTCCTGGCGTGGGTGGGCGGGGTGGTCACGGAAGGGACCAACGGACTGGCCGACGTCACCGTGCTGAGCGGCGTGGGCGTCATGGGCGGCGCCATGCTGCGCGACTTCACCATCGTGGCCACAGCCTTCGGCGTGAACTTCGACGAGATCCGGCGGGCGGGGATCGGCGCGGTGATCTCCCTCCTGGTGGGCGTCCTGGGCTCCTTCGCCGTGGGCGCCGCGGTGGCCTACGCCTTCGGGTACACCGACGCGGTGAGCATGACCACCATCGGCGCCGGAGCCGCCACCTACATCGTCGGGCCGGTCACCGGGTCGGCCATCGGAGCCTCGTCGGAGGTGGTGGCGCTCTCCATCGCGGCGGGGTTGGTGAAGTCCATGATGGTCATGATCGGAACCCCCTTCGTGGCCAAGGCCATCGGGCTCGACAACGCCAAATCGGCCATGATCTTCGGCGGTCTCATGGGGACGACGTCGGGGGTGGCCGGCGGGCTGGCGGCCACGGACAAGCGGTTGGTTCCCTACGGCGCCATGACCGCCACCTTCTACACCGGGCTGGGATGCCTCCTGGGGCCGTCGGTGTTCTACTTCACCGTGCGGGCGCTGGTCGGGTAGGAGGAGGGCCCCGACCCGAGCAGACCACGGGGGAGCGCGACCATCCATGGCGCGCCCCCCTGGGTCTGCTCCCCGCGGGATCCCCTAGCGCGGCATCCATCCCAGGTGGAGGACGAGGGCCACGCCTCCGAAGGAGGAGCGCGGGTTCAGGTTCCCGAACGCCTGGATCCCGATCCCCATCACCTTCGACTGCAACGCCGCTTCGGCGAAGAGGGGGAGTCCGATGGTGACGCACCGGATCGCGGACCCGTCCGGGCACCCGTGGAACGTCACCGCCGCCGCCCCCGCCCCGATGGCGACGGACCCGAAGGAGTTGGCGGCGGACCGCCCGTACAAGAGGGCAAGCTCCGCAACCGAGTCATCGCTGCCACTGTCGGGGAAGCCCGTGAAGTCGAAGAGCCCGCCGGCTCGAATCGCCGCCCGGTGGGGTCCGCGCTGCCATACCGCGTTCACCGTGGGGCCGAAGCCCCCCCATTCCGTCGAGCCCCCCACGGCGAGACCCACCCCAAGCCAGATCCGCGTCGGTTCGGGAGCCTCCTGACCCACCAGCGGAGCCACGGCCACGAACAGGGACAGCACAGGCAGCACCAGGAGACCGCGGGTGGCGGTGGCAAGATGAATCATGGCGTCGTGTCCTCGGTCCCAGACCCTCACGTGCTTCCATGCGGCACCTTGCGGCACGGAGGCGAACCGCACGGCCCACGTGGATGTCTCGCGCACCACGGGTCCCGACCGACCCGGGGAAGGCGTTCGATCGGGCACCGATGGGACACAGGGGCCTGACAGGTATCGACAGCCCGAGAAGTCCGCAAGCGTCCCTCCGGAGATACGCTCCGGCCATCCCGGCGCCGAGGTGGCCCCACGAGAACGGAACCAGACACCCGCACGCGTCACCCCTCGGCCCCATCCGCGGGCGCTTTCCACCTCGACGACAACCTCGAGAATTCGCCGCGACCCGTCCCCGTACATGACGCCGCACGGCCCTTCCGCGGCCCATCCCTCCTGCCCGCCGTGCCTGCGAATCCTCAAGTGTCCGCCTGCTACTGACGACTCTACATCCAAGACGACGGCAGTCCCGCTCACCGCGGGTCGAGCCGACCGCCCCATCAATGAAGCGCAATAGGCACGGACGGACCCGTGCCCCAAGGTTGGAGCACGCCATGGACAAGGCATCACACCACGCCGCAACGATCGCGACACTCGGACTCATCCTGGCCACGCCCACGGCCGGACAACAGACGCGCATTCTGGAGTCCGTCGCCGCCGAGGTCGCGTACACGGGAGAGGTCATGACCAACGTCCGCGGCGGCGTCCGACGCGGAGCGCGATACCTCGACAACCTCGACGCCACTCTCGAGATGGACCTGGAACGGGCGTTCGGGTGGAGCGGAGCCACGATCTTCCTGTACGGGCTCGGGAACCATGGAGGGGAGCCGAGCGAACTCGTGGGAGAAGCGCAGACCGTGTCCAACATCGAGGCGCCGTCGGCTTGGCGCCTTTACGAGGCATGGATCGAGCAGTCCCTCGCGGGCGGGGTCGTATCGGTACGGGCCGGGTTGTACGATCTGAATTCCGAATTCGACGCCTTGGAGTCGTCGTCGCTGTTCATCAACAGCTCCCACGGAATCGGGCCGAATCTCTCACAGACGGGGAACAACGGCCCGTCCATATTTCCGTTGACCTCCTTGTCACTCCGCGTCCGGGTGGACATCTCGAACCGGGTTCACGCGCAGGCCGCGGTACTGGACGGTGTGCCCGGCGATCCCGACGATCCCACGTCCACCCGAATCCACCTGAGCCGGGAAGACGGCGCTTTGGTCGTGGGTGAGTTGGGCATCGACCTGGGTGACGAAGGTGACCCCGACGGCCGCATCGCCGTCGGCGCGTTCTACTACACCTCCGACTTCGAACACATCGACTCCGATCCCGCCGTCGTGGGAATGCACGGGGGGAACTCGGGCGCCTACGCACTCGCGGAACGCCGTGTGGAACACTCGGGCACCCGGGACACGTGGGCGTTCGTCCGCGGGGGGCGGACCGACCCCCACGTGAACCGCTTCACCTACTTCCTCGGCACCGGTGTGGTCTCGACCGGACTCATCGCGGCCCGTCCCGACGACAACGTCGGCCTGGGCGTGGCGATGGCGGTCAACGGGTCGGCTCACCGGGAGGCCACCATGGCCGCAGGAGCAACCGCGGACCGGGCAGAAACGGTCTTCGAACTCACATACCTGGCGTCGCTCCCGCGCGGGTTCTGGATTCAGCCGGACCTCCAGTACGTGATCAACCCCGACACGGACCCCTCCCGGGCCAACGCCCTGGTGATCGGTACGCGTGCCGGCTTCGCCTTCTAACTACAAGTCCCCGTCAGCCTGGTAGAAGATACGGAAATGGATATCATGAAAACGCTCGGAAACTTGAACATCCGCGGGAAGATCACCGCCGGTATGGTCACGGTGGCCGGGATGGTCGTGGTGGTGAGCCTGGTCGGCCTCTCCGCCGTGGGGAACATCTCCCGCGGGGAAGCGGCGGTCCGGGAGGCCACGCCCCTCGTGTCGGCGTCCCTGCGCATGCAGTACGCCGTGCAGGGTGACATGTGGCTCATCATGGAGTTTCTCTCTTCCGAGAATCAGGCCGAGCTCGACGAGTACTGGGCGATCCATGAGGCCACCGTCGAGTCGTTCGACGACTGGGCGACCGCCGTGCTCGAGGGAGGCGAGGTGGAGGGCGTGCACGTCGTGCCGGCCAGTGATCCCGAGCTGCGAACCGTCGTCGAGCAGGCCGATGTCTTGCACAACGACCGCTTTCAGCCGGAACTCCAGGCCGTCTACGATCTACGGACCCAGATCTTCCGGGCGGAGGCACAGGGGAACGCGGCGGAGGCCGCTCGGCTGAGCACCCAGGTGACCGCGGCGGACAAAGCCGCCGACGCGGTGGGCGACGAGATGCAGGAGTTGGTGTCGCGGATCGCCACGCTCGCCCGGACGAACATCGCGGAAGTCGCCGCCGAGTCCGTCGCCGCCGCCAGCGGAGCGCGGACCTCCCTCATCGTGTGGTCGGTGGTGGCGGCGCTCCTCGCCGTGGGGCTCGGGCTCCTGCTCGCGGGATACCTCTCGCGCCCCATCGTCGGCGTCGTGGAAGTCGCTCGGGAGATGGCGATCGGGAATCTGGACCACTCCTTCACCACCGATCGCGGGGACGAGATCGGGGATCTCACCCGAGCGTTCGCCGACATGCGCGACGGGATCCGCGACGTAGTGAACGACATCTCTCGGACGGCGGATGCGGTGAGCGCGGGTCAACTGAAGCACCGTGGGGACGTCAGTCAATTCCAGGGGGCGTACGCCGCTCTCGTGTCGGGGGTGAACGGGGTCGTGGATGCCTTCGTCAAGCCCATTTCCGTGACGTCCCGATACCTGGAAGACATCAGCCAGGGTCGCATTCCCGCGAAGATCACCGACCCGTACCATGGTGACTTCAACCAGATCAAAGGAGCGGTGAACCAGGTTCTGGCCGTCATGGAAGGACTCCTCGAAGAAACCCGGTCTTTGACGGCGTCCGCCCTGGCCGGCGACCTGTCCGCCCGTGGAGACACGTCGAAGTATGCCGGCGGTTGGCAGGATCTGGTGGGAGGCATCAACCAGACGCTCGACGCGGCCGTCGCGCCCATCCAGGAAGCGAAGGAAGTGTTGGACCGCGTGGCCGCCAAGGACCTGACCGCCCGCATGGTGGGTGACTACAAGGGCGACCATGCCCGCATCAAGGAAGCGCTGAACCAGGCGGTGGACAATCTGGACAACGGGATGACCCAGGTGAAGGCCGCGTCCGATCAGGTCGCATCCGCCGCCGACGAGATCAGCTCCGGGAGCCAGTCGCTCGCGCAGAGCACGTCCGAACAGGCGAGCACGCTCGAGGAGGTCTCCAGTTCACTGCAGGAGATGACCTCCATGACCCAGCAGAGCGCCGCCAACGCCCACGAGGCGAGGGGGCTGTCGGAGTCGGCACGCCATTTCTCCGAGAAGGGCGTGGACTCGATGAAGCGCCTGGTCGCGGCCATGGAGAAGATCAAGGCTTCGTCCGACCAGACCGCGAAGATCGTCAAGACCATCGACGAGATCGCCTTCCAGACGAATCTTCTCGCCCTCAACGCCGCGGTGGAAGCGGCGCGCGCCGGCGACGCGGGGAAGGGATTCGCGGTGGTGGCCGAGGAAGTTCGCAATCTCGCCATGCGCAGCGCCGAGGCCGCGAAGTCCACCGCGTCCCTCATCGAGGAGTCGGTCCAGAACGCGGAAGGCGGGGTGACGTTGAACTCCGAAGTCATGGCCAACCTGGAGGAAATCACTTCACAGGTGGCGAAGGTGAGCGAGGTCATGGCCGAGATCACCTCGGCGTCGGAGCAGCAGAGCAACGGGATCCATCAGGTCACGACCGCGGTGGAGCAGATGAACCAGGTCACGCAGCAGACGGCGGCCAACGCGGAGGAATCCTCCAGCGCTTCGGAGGAGCTCTCCGGGCAGGCCGAAGAACTGAAGTCACTCGTCACGCAGTTCTCCCTCACCGACGCGGCGTCGGTGGGTCCGGCGTCCCGCGCCGGCGCCCGCCGGTCGAGTCCCCGACAGGCGCGACCGCGTCCCGCCGTCGCCCGCGAGCTCGCACCCGCGGGAGTGGCCGGCGCCGCGGCGCACCATCTCATCCCGTTCGACGACGATGACGTCCTGAACGAGTTCTGAGACGCGTCCGGAACGCTCGGGGAATCCCCCGGGTCGGACATTCGCAGAAGGGTCTCCCGGGTTGCCGGGGGGCCCTTCTGCGCGTTCCACGGTTCCTCAGAAGAGGAGCAACCGCGTCACCTTGATCGTGAAGTACCGCTCCAGCACTCCCGGCCCCGCCCGGGACCTGCGCTCGGTGAAGAGGAAGAACAGGTCGCTCAGCGGTGCGTGGATGTAGTTGGCGCGAAGATTGGTCACCACTTCCTCGGAGGCGGCGTTGTACTGCACGAATCCGGAGAAGTTGAAGGTGGTGCTCCATGCGTACTGGAGCCGCGCGCTGTAGAGATCCGCGGGAAAGGAGGTCCCCTGCACGTCGAGCGCGTTGTGCGTCGCGTCCAGGTCGAGAACCACGTGGTGGTTCGGCTGCCACCGCGCTCCTCCGCTCACGGTGTAGCGGGTTCCGTCGTAGAAGCCCCCTCCCGATACGCTCACGTTCCCGGACAGCGCCTTCCCCTGGCTGGACCGATACGAGACGGACCCCTGCGCGAACTCGTAGTCGCCCGCCGGGATGGACACGCCCGGCCGCACACGGAAGGGGCCGTCCAGCCGCTCGAAGTTCCGCGTGTAGGACACGGCCAGCGACGACCGGTCCATGAAGCTCACCCCGAGCGAAGCCCTCTCCTCCCGGGACTCGAGCACACCCGCCAGGTCCGTGGTGTACGTCCACTCCACGTAGGGGTTCACCTCCAGGACGCTGGACCAACCTGGGCGGGGATGGATCCCGAGTGTGGCGTAGCTCTCCCGCATGGCCCGGCGACGCACGAACCCCATCCCCGGCTCGAAGTCCTCGCCGACCCGGCGCACCGCCGCCGAAGTGTTCCAGAAGCGGTCCCGCCACCCCACGGAGAAGCGCCCGGCCCAGTCCTCCTGGTCGCCCTTCCTCGACCCCGCCGCGTACGTGTTCACGTAGAGGTTCCCGAAGAGGTTCAGGTTGGCGTCGACCCCATACGCCTGGTTGGTGGCCGAGTCGGCGCTGGTGACGTCGCGGTTCGTGAATACCGCGCCCACGTCCGACTTTCCGAATACCCGTTGGCGTACCCGCGCGACGGTGAAATTCTCGGCGGGGAGGGAGTCGAATTCCTCCCCCTGCACGTTCAGGAGTCCCACCTCCATCCCGCCGACCCGCCCCGTCAGGCGAGCGCCCCCCAGGAGGGGAACCGGGCTCCCTCCGGTGAGCCCGATCCGCCGGGAGTGGAAGAGCGTCATGTCCCGCAACGACGACCCCAGCCGCGGCCCACCGGGTCCTCCGTCCACGTCTCCGAAGGTGAAGGTCCCGGAGTTCTCCAGGAAGAACTCCCTCAACTCGGGGAAGAAGACCGGGAAGCGCGTGAGGTTCACCTGCTCCTGGTCCACCTCCACCTGGGAGAAGTCGGTGCGCCAGGTCAGGTCCAGCGTCATGTTGGGAGTGATTCCCCACTTCACGTCCACACCCCCGTCCCCGTCCCGCCCCACGGCCTCGGTGGGGATCGCGCTCCCCGACGCCCGGGACGCCAGCGCGAAGGGCTTCACGCTCAGGTTCCGCCCGGCGGGGAGCGAGCCCATCCCGGTGATCGTCCCGGCCCTGGACATGAGGAAGATCCGATTCCTCCGGTCCAGCGGAGCCCAGTACGAGACTTCGTTGCGCCTCCGGATACGGCGCAGGAGGTTCATCCCCCACTCCTGCTCGGCACGGGTGGGATCGAAGCGGAGGGTCCGCCAGGGAATCGCCATCTCCGCGGTCCACCCCCGGTCGTGGATGGTGGTCATCACGTCCACCACGCCGTCCCACCCGTAGTCCCGCGAGCGGCCGTCGTCGAACCCCTGGCCGTCCTTCACGCCTCCGGCGGGGTTCACGAAGAAGATGAAGGAGCTCCGCCGGTCCAGGTATGTATCCAGGGTGACGCCGAACGCGTCCATCTCCTCGAAGAGGATCCCCGGGGAGTCCCGCTCCATCCCCCCGTACACCATCCCCTCCGGCTCGGAGTCGAAGAGCTCGGCACCGATGTACAGGTACGTGTCGTCGAAGGTCACCCGCACCTCGGTTCGCTGACTGGGCGGCATCCCCGCGTCGGGCTCCGCCTGCACGAAGTCGGTGATGGGCCCCACCGCCGCCCACGCCGCCTCGTCCAGACGTCCGTCGATACGGATCCCCGTGCCGGGCTTCACGTGGAGAACCGGCCGGGGAGTGGCCTCCGGGTCGACGGTGCGGCCGTTCTGCTGCGCGCCCGCGGGCGCCATGGACAGGAAGGCCAGCGCCGCGGCGACACAGGCCCGGGAAGAGATGGTGGACACGTAGGGCAGATCCGGACGAAGGGGATACGGGGAGCGGGGGTGAAAGTGACGCGGCGCCGCGGATTGGACCAGAGGTCCGGCCCGGAACCCTACCCGAGCATCCCGAGGAGGTCTCCCGCCGCCTCCACCACGGGATGGTCCGGCGTCAGCACGTCCGGCGCTCCGAACCGAGGCCGCCCCCTCCCCCGGGCGGTGAAGAGGACCACCGTGTGCCAGTCCCCCCAGAAGCTGGACCACCAGCGCACCCCGGCGTGGCCCGCGTCCCACGCGGCCCGGGCGATGGGTTGGGTACGGTCACGATGGCGCGACGCCGTCCGGTCGGGCCCCACCCCCAGCTTCGTCAGCGTGGTCGGGTCGCACAGATCGGCGAGCCGTTCCGCCGTGGTCGGGGGAAGGTGGAGATCGACCACGGCCAGGGGGAGGCCCGCGCGCACCAGATGGAACGCCTCCAGCCGCCGTCCCCGCCACGGTTGGAGGACCTCCGCCACCGCGTGCTCGGGCGACTCGGCCAGGTACAACGCAGGCGAAAGATCACGTGGGAGATCGAAGCGCCCTCGACCCGTGGGCGCGGGAATGAAGGACGACGAGAAGCGGGCCCCCGCCGCCGCGCGGGGGTCCCACGGAAAGACCCGCCAACACCGGCGCGGAGGCTCAGGCGAAGACACCCGCCTTCTCCGCCTCGATGGCCCCGATGACGTCGGCCACCCGACCCGAGCGGATCATCTGTGCCGGCGACCGCTCACCGAAGTGGGCGTTGCGCCCCTGAAGCCATCCCTCCACGGCCTCCGCCGGAAGCCACCGCGCCAGCATCTCCACCACCAGCGCCAACCCCCCGAGCCGATCGGCGTTCTCGTCTCCCGGATCCTGTCCCCTCTTCCATCGGGAAACCTGCGATGGAGACACCCCCAGGATCTCCGCGACCGTGCGGTCCGACGGCACGAGGGCACGGCACACGGACAGATGTCGCTCCGCCTGGGAAGGCAGCGTGTGAAGGGTGCCGGCGCGGCTTCCGGCCGGCCTGGACGCGACGGCGGGCATGGGACACCTCCTCTGCACGACTGAACGACGGACGCCACTGCGCAACATAATATGTTGCGCGCCCGTCGTCACGCCACGCACTACTCCGGTGGGTCCTCCCTGATCCTCACCGCCACCACCTGACCCTTGGCCGTCACGACCCCGTCGGCGGACAGCGTCGACTCCACCACGATCTTCCTCCCCTTGATCTCCACGATGCGCCCCCGCACCTCCAGCTCGGGTCCCAGGGGGGTGGGCTTGAGGAAGTCCACCTTCAGCGCCGCCGTCACGAAGCGGGGGGAGGGGCCGTCGCCGATCTCGCGCCCCTCTTCGCGAAGGGCCGCGCCCGAAGCGCTCCCCGTCCCGTGGCAGTCGATGAGGGACGCCACCATCCCCCCGTAGACCGAGCCGGGGATGGCGGTGTGGTGGGACGCCGGCGTGAAGCGCGTCACCGTCTCGTCCCCCTCCCAGAAGGTGCGGATGCGGAGCCCCACCGCGTTCAGGCGGCCGCACCCGTAGCAGTGGGCCGCGTCGTCGGGGTAGAAGTCCTGGACGGCGTGGGGGCCGGAACCGGGAGAGCCGGTGGTCACGAGACGGGCCTCCGTACCACGGGAACCGTCACGTGCGACGCCCGCCCCCGCCCCCGGTGCACCCGGATGGTGGCGGGGTGGAAGTCCTCGTCCTTCGCCTGGAAGATGTTGGGGACGAAGGTCTGGGGATTCCGGTCGATGAGAGGGAACCAGGTGCTCTGGACCTGGATCATGAT